>Ga0222669_1000308_pt1 | contig 14545 bp, 17 predicted proteins | sample AntAcemetagen730_FD_179848 | JGI IMG/M metagenome (GOLD analysis project Ga0222669, IMG submission 179848) | Saline water microbial communities from Ace Lake, Antarctica - #730 | ecosystem: Environmental > Aquatic > Non-marine Saline and Alkaline > Saline | place: Antarctica: Ace Lake...
CGGATTTATTGAAGGCATCCTTGGTGTGATCAGTCTGTTTTGGGTGCTCTCTGTTGGCTGCTAGTGATCACGCCGTGAACAAGATTTGGGGCGGCGATTATTCGCCGCCTTGCACAACGCGGGGACGTGCCTTCATGATGTCCGCCACAGCGTCTACGCCTGCGCGCAGCGGGCTGTCCATTAAATGCGCATACCGTTGTGTCGTGCGCATCTGTGTATGGCCGAGCAGCTTACCAATCATCTCCAGAGACGCACCGCCGCTGACCAAGAGTGACGCAAAGGTGTGGCGCAGATCGTGGATCCTGACATCTTGCAGGTTCGCTTCTTTCTGGATCGTGATCCAGAAGCGTCTGATTTCCTTTACTGGTTGGTCCTTCAGGATGCCGTCCTCGCCCAGCGCGTCGCCCGGAAATAGCCAATCGCAGCCGTTCAAGACCGCCATGCGCCTCTGGCGAACCAGGGCAGCAGTGTCCGCCGAAATAGGCACTCGGTGAACGCGCCGCTGCTTGGTGTTGGCAGCAGGCTTGGACCATGTGCCAAGTTCAAGGTTGAACTGTTCAAAGCGCGCCATGCGCACCTCGCCCAGCCTCGATCCTGTCAACATGCACATCCTGATGATGCCAGCGCCACGCTGGTCCTCTGCAGCCTGCAACGCGTCGCCCAACCGAATGATCTCTTCAATCGAAAGGAAGCGTTCGCGCTCAGTCTCAAGCCGCCTTCGAAACGCTGCAGCCGGATTGTCGGGTCGCATTTTCCAAGCCACTGCAAGGTTGAACATTTTACGCAGTACCTCCCCAACACGGTTTGCGCGAATGGGCGTCGGCTTTGAAGGCTGTAACGCGCGCTTGCCACGGCTCTTGGCCTTGATCTTGGCCGGGCGCGAACGACCTTCTGCGATGACGCAAAGAAGACGTTCGACGTCCGCAGCGTCGATCTCGGATACGTGGCGGTGCTTCCAATGAGGCTCGACCAGTTTGCGGAGCATCGACGCTTGGTCGGCCGCGTTTAGGGGCGCGAGGTGTGCAGCGTGTTCGCGCAGGTATTGGTCGATCAGTTCAGCTATGCGCGGTGCAGATCGTGCTTCCACCCGGTCGGCCAGTGGATCGATCCCATTGTCCACATCGCGCTTCAGCTGCTTGGCGCGATCACGCGCCGCAACCACGCTCCAATCCGGCCAGCGGCCAACAGCCATGCGGCGGGAACGACCGTGGATCCGATAGTCGAGGTAAAAGCCTCGGCTTCCCGTTCGCTGGATCACTGCCGAGAAGCCTAGCACCTCGTCATCGAAAAGCTGATAGGGGCGAGCGCGAGGCTCTGCCGCTTTAACGATTTTCTCATTCAGTCTCTGTCGGTTAGCCATTCTCATCCCCTTGGAAATATGTCCTGTGACGCCATTGAGTGCGCCACTAGTCAACTCGCATTGATCACTTCGGGGGTAGGATACGTCAGACCTTGCTGATGTGACGATGTGTGGAAAAGTGCGGAAAATTAAAAGCTACGCATCACGGTATTTGGCCCAACGCTGACTCAATGCTGACTCAACCGCCGTTCACCGTTTGAGCTCCTTTTGGTGCGGTCCAGTGCGGTTTGATGCAGTCGAATGAGGACAAGGAAAGCGCGCGTTTACAATGGCTTGTGACCTAAGTCATTGATTTCGTGGTTTTTTGGATAAGGCGCAAAATCAGGCTCATAACCTGAAGGTCGTAGGTTCAAATCCTACTCCCGCAACCAAATTACGCAAATAAAACAGTAGCTTAAAAGCTGACTGTTTTACTTGTGTATAAGCCCCTCGCATTTTGGTCAACACCTGGTCAACATTACGATAGCCCCCATCTCTTGAGCGAATGGGTCGGGAATCCAGTGCTCTCTGCAGCCTAACCCATTGCAATCAATGATCCGACCGATGGTTTGTAATTCCGCCCGGTTCGGATTGAATTGACAACTAACCAAAAGCAAGACGTTCATCGGCGATGAACTTTCAGCGCTTGCCGTCTGGAACGCGCGTGGTCGAGACAGAATACTACCTCAGCGCAGGCATTGAGCATTTCTGCTTTGATCGTCTTGCACAGGACAGAGGTCAGGTTTCTGGGCGCCATGATCTCGGGCATTGTCGGATTTCCTTTTACTTTAAGGTGGGATAAACGGTCCAAGTTAATTTGGCGCGAGACATGAAGGAGGCGGCATGCATATTCTGATGACGGTGAATGCCGCCTGGAACATCTGGAACTTCCGGCGCCCTCTGGTTGAGGCGCTTGTCGGCGACGGCCACCGGATCACCGTGTTGGCGCCGCCGGATGACGCTGTCCCCGAGCTCGAACGCCTCGGCTGCAAGGTGCGGCCGCTCGAGATGAGCGTGAAGGGGCTGAACCCTCTCGCAGATCTGAAACTCCAGCGCCGATGTGCCCGCATCTTCCGTGAGGAGCAGCCCGACGCGGTCCTGAGCTACACCATTAAGAACAACATCTTTGGTGCCAGGGCAGCGCAGTCGGCAGGCGTGCCGTTTCTACCGAACGTCACCGGGCTTGGGACGGCGTTTCTGTCGGGCAAGCTTCTGCAGACGGTCACCGAGCAGCTATACCGCCGCTCGTTCAGGTCGCTGCCGTTGGTATTCTTTCAGAACGAGGACGATCGTGACCTTTTTCTAAACCGTCGGCTTGTCAGCGCCGATCAGGCGCGCCTGCTGCCTGGCTCGGGGATTGATCTGGATCGCTTTTCTCCGGCAGTCATGCCGCCAGCCGAGGCTCCGCCGGTTTTTCTGATGATTGCACGACTTCTGCGCGACAAGGGAGTGGTTGAATTCGTCGAGGCGGCCCGGCAGGTTAAGGCGCGCCATCCGCAGGTGCGGTTCCAGCTTCTTGGTGCCGCCGGATCAGAAAACCGCAGCGCCATCGACGCGGCGACGGTTCAGGGCTGGGTGGCTGAAGGCGTAATTGACTATCTTGGCACGGCCAATGACGTGCGACCGGCCATTGCAGATGCGTCCTGTGTGGTTCTGCCCTCCTACCGCGAAGGTGCACCGCGCACCTTGATCGAGGCTGCCGCGATGGCACGCCCCGTGATCACCACGGACGTGCCAGGATGTCGGGCGGTGGTCGATCGTGATGTCTCGGGCTTTCTCTGCGAGGTTCGCAGTGCCGAGAGCCTTGCAACCGCAATCGAGCGGTTTCTGGCGCTGTCGCCTGATCAGCAGCAGGTCCTGGGGGAAGCGGGCCGCGCCAAGATGGAACGCGAGTACGACCAGGCCATTGTGGTTCAGGCCTATCGTGAGGCCATTGCAAGCCTTGTGAATAACCAGCGAGATCAATGGTGATGGACACTGCCTTCTTCATCGTATCGAAACTGATAGGCGCGCTTCTGCGCCCGGACACGTGGATTATCATCTTGCTGGCCGTTGTTGTGCTGGCGCTCATCGCGCGGCGCGGGCATCTGGCGCTTTGGGTCGCCAGCATGACGCTCCTTGCGCTTGTCACGCTGGCAGTCCTGCCGCTTGGCAATCTGCTTTTGCAGCCAATTGAGCGGAGCTATCCCGCGAACCCTCCTTTGGCACGGGTGGATGGCATTATCGTTCTAGGCGGCGGTGAGGATGCTCGGGCGAGTGCCTATTGGGGTCAGATGCAATTTAACGAAGGGGGGGATCGATTTGCCGCGGGGTTGGCGCTCGCTCGAAAGTTTCCCGATGCTCGGCTGCTCTTTGCAGGCGGCAGCGGCGCGCTGCGCGACCTTGCAGGGGCCACTGTTTCTGAAGCTTCAATCGCCGAACGATTTTTCCTGGACCAAGGCATCGAGCCGGATCGCCTCCTGCTTGAGGGGCGCTCGCGTAACACCGCTGAAAACGCCCGCCTGAGCCTGACCTTGGCGAACCCCGAGGCCGATGACACCTGGTTGCTTGTCACCAGCGCCTTCCACATGCCCCGCGCCATGCGTAGCTTTAAAGCCGCCGGGTGGACAGGCCTCGTGCCCTATCCGGTCGACTATCGCACTGCGGGGTTCACAGACGACATCGGCTGGAATCTGACCGGCAATTTGTTGGTTCTCAACACAGCGATCAGGGAAACATTTGGTCAGCTGGCCTATCGCCTGACCGGACGTTAAACGCCGTTGCTCTGCTTTGTCGCAATGACCTGCCTCCGCAGCCACTGATTGTGGGATGGGGCATTATCAGCGCGCGATCCGTCAAATGGTGCGCAGCTGATCCGCAGGAACAGCGACGCGCGTTTGCTGCCCCATGAAGTCCAACAGCACCCAGACGCGCCTGTCGGACGCTAACGACTCGATCGTGGCGATAAATTCGAAAAAGGGGCCTTTGTTGATCATGACTTGGTCACCCGGGCTCAGCAGCTTTGGCGGCAACAACTTGCCCGCGTTATCGCAACGCCGCATCAGCTGACTGACAAGGTTGAGCGGGACCTCGACCGGGTTTTTACCGGAGCTGACCAGCCGCGTGATGCCATAGGTCGAGTTGACCGCCTGCCAGCCGCCGCGCGCCTTATCGAAGGCCACAAACAGGTAGCCGGGAAAGAGGGGCCGCATATGTGTGGTGAACTTGCCCCGCACGCGCCTCGTTTCTTCCTGCATTGGCAAGAAGCTTTGAAAGCCCTGCCGCTCAAGATTGCGTTCAGCAATTTGGTGGCAGTTTGGTTTGAACTGCGCCAAAAACCAAGTCGTTCCAAATTGATGAACCGTCATGCCCGACTCCACTTGTTCTCATTTGAGCGACCTTATCGCTCAAGTTCAAACAATTTCAAAGCCCCGTTCTGTATTCATTGCGCACACGACCCACAGATGTGGTGCAACGCGCGACTAAAGCATTGAAACAATGAAGAAAGCCTCACTCTCGACTTGATAGGTTCGCGGGCAACACGCAAATGTCACCACGACTTAAATCGGGAGAGTAATGCAGTGAACGGCGGTGACGGCAAAGAGACGGAATTCCGGGCGGCGCAATATGTGCGCATGTCGACAGAGCATCAGCAATATTCGACCAACAACCAGTCGGACAAGATCCGCGACTACGCCAGCAAGCCTGGCATTGAGATCGTCAAGACCTATATTGATGAGGGCAAGAGCGGCCTGTCGATCTTTGGGCGCGCGGGCCTTCAAAAACTGCTCAGCAATGTGGAGTCCGGCCGGGCTGATTTCAACCTGATACTGGTTTATGATATCAGCCGTTGGGGGCGGTTTCAGGACCCTGACGAAGGTGCATACTACGAATATATTTGTAAGCGTGCGGGCATCCAAGTTACTTACTGTGCAGAGCAATTCGAGAATGACGGCTCGTCCGTCTCGACCATCGTCAAGGCCATCAAGCGGGCGATGGCTGGCGAATACAGGCGCGAGCTGTCGGTCATGATCGATCAGGCACCGGACATGCCGTCCTCCTCTGCGTATCGCACCCGGCTTGGATCGCTGGCAGGCGCCTTGCCGAAGGCCACAAACAAGTAGCCGGGAAAGAGGGGCCGCATAAATGTGGTGAACTTGCCCCGCAGGCGCCTCGTTTCTTCCTGCATTGGCAAGAAGCTTTGAAAGCCCTGCCGCTCAAGATTGCGTTCAGCAATTCGGTGGCAGTTTGGTTTGAACTGCGCGAAAAACCAAGTCGTTTCAAATTGATGAACCGTCATGCCCGACTCCACTTGTTCGCATTTGAGCGCCGGTATCGCTCATCTCTAAACAATTGCAACGATCCGTTCTGCATTCACTGCCAGCACCGTCCGAGGATGTGGGGTATGGCGCTTTAATGTGTTGAAATAATGAGGAAATATCTACTCTCGACTTGATAGGCTCTCGCTTCCACGCAAACGTCACCCAGACTTGAGAGTGGGAGTGCGATGCAGTGGACGGCGGTGACGGCAAAGGGACGGAATTTCGGGCGGCACAATATGTGCGGATGTCGACCGAGAACCAGCAGTATTCAACGCACAACCAAGCCGACAAAATCCGCGAGTATGCTGAAAAGCGCGGTATCGAAATTATCAAGACCTATGCTGATGATGGGAAGAGTGGGCTGTCAATCGGTGGTCGTGCATCACTGCAAAAGCTGATCGCGGACGTCGAGACGGGAGCGGCGGATTTCAACGTCATTCTGGTCTATGATGTCAGCCGCTGGGGCCGGTTCCAGGATGCGGATGAGAGCGCTTATTATGAATACATTTGTAAGCGCGCAGGCATTCAGGTCGCTTATTGCGCCGAGCAGTTCGAGAATGACGGCTCGCCAGTGTCGACCATCGTCAAGGGTGTTAAACGGGCGATGGCCGGAGAATACAGCCGCGAGCTGTCGGTCAAGGTCTTTGCCGGACAATGCCGCTTGATCGAACTCGGTTTTCGCCAAGGTGGTGCCGCGGGTTTCGGCCTGCGCCGCATTCTGATTGATGAGCGAGGTAGCATCAAATCCGAGCTGAAGCGCGGTGAGCACAAATCGTTCCAGACTGACCGCGTCATTCTGATGCCGGGGCCAGAGGAAGAAGTCGCCTGGGTCGCCAAGATGTACCGCTGGCTCATCGAGAATGATTTGAATTTTCGCGAGATTGCCGACGGATTGAATGAGGCTGGCATTGCCACGGATCTGGACAGGCCATGGACATCCAGCTCAGTGCGGACCGTGCTGACCAATGAGAAATATATTGGCAACAACGTCTTCAACCGAAGCTCCTTCAAGCTCAAGAAACTGCACGTGGAGAACCCGCCTGATATGTGGATCCGCAAAGAGGGGGCTTTTGAGGGTATCGTGCCGCTTGAGGTCTTCATGACGGCGCAGGAGATCATTACCACGCGGTCTGCCAAACTGTCAGATGAGGAACTGCTTGAGCATCTACAGCGCCTCTACGCTGATGCGGGAGAGCTGTCCGGTGTCATGATCGATCAGGCGCCAGACATGCCGTCTTCCTCTGCGTATCGCACCCGGTTCGGATCGCTGGCCCGCGCCTATGAGTTGATCGGCTACCGGTCTGATCGTGATCAGGAGCGGATCGCGCTGAACAAGCGTCTGCGTCAGCTGCATCCGGAGATCATCGCCCGCACACAGGCCCGAATTGCCGAAGTGGGCGGGCAGGTGGAGCGCAACGCCAAGACTGATTTGCTGCATATCAACGATGAGTTGCGCGTCAGCCTGGTTCTTGCACGGTGCCAGACGCTGAACGACGGTCGCCATCGCTGGCGCATCCGCTTTGATCCGGCTCGCTATCAAGCGGATGTGACATTGGCCATAAGGCTCGATCACGCCAATGAGGGCGAGCTCGATTACTTCCTGCTGCCTTGGCTCGATCTGCCCAGCCAGGAAGTCCGCCTGTGCAACCGTAACAGTATGGAGTTTGAGGCCTTCCGGTTTGAGGACCTTGGGTTCTTCTACGGCATGACCGCGCGGACCGGCATCTGGAGGAAGCCGCAATGATCCCCTTATTAAACATCACAGCAACAGAAGGAAGCACAAATCATGAACAAATATTATGCAAACAGGAGGCGCAGCCATGATGACTGACATGCCGGAGAACGTCACACTGGTCCCGATTGAGCGGGTTGAGGTGCTAAACTCGCGCGACCGCAACATGAAGGTCTTTGAGGAGATTGTGGAAAATATCCGCAGCATCGGCCTCAAAAAACCAATCACGGTGACCGAACGCGAGGGCACTGATGGCAGGCCTGCCTTCTTGCTCGTTTGCGGCGAGGGCCGTCTCAACGCCTTCCGTCTCTTGGGCGAAACCCATATTCCGGCACTGGTGGTGAACGTCTCGGACGAGGACGCCCTCATCATGAGCCTTGCGGAGAACATCGCGCGGCGCGGCCACCGCCCGCTGGAAATACTTGCTGATATCGAGCTGCTGTTGGCGCGCAATTACAGCATCGAGGATATCATCCAGAATACCGGCCTGTCGCAGAAATACGTGCGCGACATCGTGTTCCTGCTGGAAAAGGGGGAGGAACGCCTGATTGAGGCGGTTCAGCATGGCACCATCCCGCTCACCACGGCACTGGAGATCGCACGGGCCAAAAATGACGACGATGATTTGGGTGACATGCTGGAGGAGGCCTACAAGACGGGCCAGCTCAAGGGCCATCAGATTACCGACGCCAAACGGTTGATCGAAAATCGCCGCGATAAGGGCCCGAAATCAGCGAGCCGCCTAAAGCTGCCGACCTCAGCCCATTCACTGGTCAAGGCCTACCAAAAGGAGGTCGCGCGTCAGCATAACATGGTGCTGAAAGCTGAGCATGCGCAGCAGCAACTGTTGCTGGTGGTGCAGGGCCTTAAATCCCTTTTTGCCGATGAGAACTTCGTCACGCTGCTGCGCGCCGAAGGGCTCGATACCCTGCCAAAATACCTCGCTGAGCGCGTTGAAATCATCTGAGAAAGGACGTTCCCATGACCCTGCAAAATACCGTAAAACCGATCTATCCCGGTGCCTATCCACCGCCCAGCGCCGAGGATGACGCGAATTCTGCTTATCCAACGGCTCCGTTGAACCTGATCCTTGGATTTGATCTGGAAACCCATCAGATCCCGCTTGAAGAGCTGATGCCCAGCAAGAAAGTGCCCGACGGCGTCATGACCACCCGTAAGTTCAAGCAGATTGTGTCCTCGATCCGCGAAATCGGTCTGATCGAACCGCTCTCGGTGATCAAACCGGACCCGGACGCCCGCGGCTTTCTGCTGCTGGACGGCAATCTGCGGGTGCTGGCGCTAAAGGAACTCGGGCAGGACACGGCCCCCTGCCTGATCGCGAAGGATTTCGAGACCTACACCTACAATCACCGGATCAATCGGCTCTCGACGGTGCAGGAGCATTACATGCTGCGCCGGGCAATTGACAAAGGCGTTGCCAAGGAGCGGTTAGCACGTGCCTTCAACGTGAACTTGTCGACCATTAATAGCCGGATCAACCTGCTGCACGGGATCTGTCCAAAAGCGGTAGAGCTATTACAGGACCATCAATTCGCACCCGATGTGACGCGTCATTTGCGCAAGATGAAAGCCGCGCGACAGATCGAGGCGGTGGAGTTGATGATTGCTGCCAACAGCATTACCAGCGCGCATGCTGATGCGCTTTTGAAGGCCACGCCATCTGAACAGCGCAATGATGCCGCCCCACCCAAGCCACACGAGCCGAAGGGCGACCCACTCGAGCAGATCGTTCGCTTGGAGAAAGAAATGAGCCAGGTGCAGACAAAGTATAAGGATGCCGAACAGAACTATGGATCAGAATTGTTGAACTTGGTGGTCGCAAGAGGCTACCTCACTAAGCTGATGGGAAATACAGCGGTCAAATCCTACGTCGGCAAGCATGCCCCCGAGATCCTTGAGCAGTTTGAGTTGGTTGTGAACACGCTCAGCATGGAGGAGTCGCTGCAGAATCAGGACGCGATCCCGTCGCTTGAAGAGGCAGGGCTTCATGCTGCGCCAGAGCCGACTGCAATAGCAACCTTGTCCGATGCGGGAGAGGAGCCGTTTCCGTAAACAGGCGTTCTAGCAACGCGCCAGATGGCAGGATTGAGTTTGTCGACGTAACTGCTTTCTGGTGTCTCTTGCAGCGATCCTTGCTTATTCAAGTCTTGGAGGCTGGTTATGCGTTTTGAAGAGCACTCAAGCTGATGTTTCAACGCTTATACTTGGGCGGTCGTTCATGCCTCTCGACCGTGCTGGTCTTTGAATTGCGGTTGACTGGTTGTGCCCAGCGCAGACTTGGCGGCATAGCCAAAGGAAAAAAGTACATTCAAGCGTCGAATTTGGGGTTTTCGCGGTCGCAGCATCGTGATATCGCTCAAATCGATACGAATATGCCTACGCCACAAAAAATTCAGTCGACCAGAGTTAACGCAAGAAGCGCCGGAGGCACTTCTTGTGCGGTAGCCCGCAAGCCGACCATAGACCGACTGCCCGTGGCGCTGCGATGCTCCATGACCTATAATAGGTGCTTGGAAATGGCCTGCCACCCTGAGTTGTCTCGTCGCCTCAAGATCGACATCTTGTTTTGCGATCCGCAGGCCCCTTGACAGCGAGGCTCCAACGAAAATACTGCTGGACTGCTCCGTCATTTTTCCCGAAAGGAACTGATCTAAGCAATCTCAGTCAGACTACACTGAACGATGTCGCCCGCATTATGAACGACCGCCCGTGAAAGACGTTAGGATTGAGAACTCCCGCAGAAGCCATGGCGTAAGAACTCGCGGCCATCAAATCAACCGTCGCGCTTCAAACTTCAATCCAAGGAGTAACCAATGAAAATTCTCTATGTCACCGGCATGGGAATACCATTGCGCGATATTCTGTCAGGCAAACGGACTGAGGAAGTCACGCACTTACCCGGTTTTTTTCAGCCATGGTACCGCTTGGCGCACCGTGGTCATCAAGTCGATTTTGTGGTAACTTCAAACTTTAATGAATTACATAAGTTGAATGTCGACTGGTTCAAAAGGAGGCGTATTTCCACGGTAAACCCTGTGTAACCCTGCGCGACGAAACCGAATGGGTAGAGTTGGTTGAGGCAGGTTGGAACACATTGGTTGGAGCGGATGCCGGTCTCATCGAAAGCTCGTTGGGAGATTTGTCGATACCAACCGAAACCGAGGCGATTTATGGCGACGGGCGTGCGGCTGAGAAGATCGTCAATACGCTTATCAAAACGATCTAGGCAGAGGCACTCCTTAGGCTCAAGATAGAAGTGCGACGCCGATAACACGAAGGGCATAGGATGTCGCTATGGAAGGACACTACAAGCACCTGAACGCTAAGGAACGTGGCGTGCTCTTTATGGAACATCAGCGGAAATCTAGCCTTTGTCAGATCGGCCGCCTTCTTGGGAGGCATCACGGCACCATCGGGCTCGAACTGACGCGGGGCACTACAGCTGACGGGTACCCGAGCGGCTGACGCGCGCCAGCAAGGTGGCACCGTGTTCGGGTGACACGTGATGGATCCGGAACGTTAGAGCGTGGTGGGCTCTGACGCTGATGGCAATGTGAAAGCGATTGCTGAAAAACCGGTGGTGCCGCCGTCCAACTATGCTGTCACGGGTCTCTACTTTCTGGACGGCCGTGCCCCCGATCTTGCAGAACAGGTGCAGCCATCCGCGCGCGGAGAGTTGGAGATCACCGAGCTTCTGGAGCTGTACCGTGCTGAGGGCGCCCTCCACGTCGAACAGATGGGGCGTGGCTTCGCTTGGCTTGATACGGGCACGCATGGTAGCCTGCTTTATGCGGGAAACTTCGTGCGCACGCTGACAGAGCGCCAGGGGCTGCAGGTCGGATCACCCGATGAAATTGCCTATCGGGCGGGATGGATGGATCGCGACCAGCTTGCTGAGCGAGCCGAAGTGTTCAAGAAAAACGGCTACGGCACGCATCTCAAGGGCAACTCTATTAATATGGCATTCTCAGATTTTCTATGGCGTAACCCATTGATTTACTGAGATGTGACTTCCGAAATTTCGGATTAATAGAGGTGCCCATACGTTAGAACGAAACTTGAACGATCAGCATGCAAGCGCGTACCTGCGTCCGCAATACGGTGTAATCCATCAGCCACTCTACGATCACCCCGCCCTCAGGCAACGCTGCGATTTCATCCGCCACCTGACTTTGTTCGTCTAGGCTATATTCCACCAGTGGCGGACAGGCGCTGAGCGGGGTGTCAAAACCCGCCATTCCGCAGCCGCTCAAGCAGATCATCACGGTTACGAGGGCGCTCGGCAGCGGCCTCCAACATTTGCCGCTGAATATCATGAAGTCGCTCCAAATGTTGCAGCCGCGCGGCAGAGCGCCCAGCGCGTTCGCCCGCGCGGCGAAGGTTGAGGATAAACAGCGCGACGGTGAGGGCGGTAAGCGCCACCCCCGCTGCCCAACGCGCCCAAGGCCGGGCGAGAAGCCCGGCCAGAATGGTCCCCCACATCATCGCGTGCCCTTGCGCCAGTCGTCGGCCCGCGCGCAAACCGCAACAGCAATCCCCCCGAGCGCCAGCGCGATAAACACCCAGCGTAGGGTGTCGAGATAGGGCATCAGTGGCAGGATGGCGGATTGGGTTTCTGCCAGAACGTCCTGCGCCACTTCCACGCCCGCGGCCCCCAAAGTCGCGACACCAGCCGTCCCTGTCCCACGCAGTGTACGGCTCTCGGAAAGCACCTCGCGCGCCGGTGGTACCTCCACGGCAAAGGCCGAGGCACGCATGGCAAACGCCTCGCCCCACTGACGCGCAGGCCCAAGGTCAATGTGGATGAAGCCCGAGCGGGGATAGGTGCCGAACCCCAGAAACCCCACGGCCCGCGCCGCCGCCTCAAACGCGGCCGGATCGTGGTTTGCCATGGCGATGTCGAAAGCGGTGCCATCCATGTGCTTGGAGCGCGGTGCGCCGTCCACTGCGCGGTTGTGTTCGGGCGAGCGATAGGCGGAGCGTAGGATCAGCGGTTTGCCGAGGCGGTTGCGCAGCGTCTGCAATTTATCCAGCGCCTCGGTGTTGATCTTGATTGCGCCGGTGCCGCGGCAGGCGATCTCAGCTGGCGAGAAGCTCGGCCAGCGCCAGGCGCTTTCAGGCACGTCGCGGAAATGGGCATAGGTCGTGGTCGGCATGGTGGTCTCCAAAAATGCAAAACCCGCCTCTGGGGCGGGTCGGGTGGGTTGGATCGGTGGCGTGGTGTGGTCTTGCGTCAGTCTGTCCGCCCGCGCTGAAAGGCCTCGAACATCACGTCGCGCATGGCGCGGATATCGGTTTCAATGCGCTCCAGCCGGTCCGCGTCGACCTTGCGGTCCTCGGCACGCTGGGCATCGACGCGGGTGCGTTCGGCGATGAGCTCGCGGTCAAGCCGCTGCAACAGGGCTTCATTGGTAAAGGCGCGGCGGGTGATGGCGGCAATCAGGGCAAGGAAGCCGCCGATCAGCGCGGTGATCGCGGCGGTCAAGCCATGATCGCGGAAAGCTTGCCCCACTTCGGCAAAGCGGCTTGGGGTGTCATCGCTCATAATGGAGCTCCCAGTGTGAGGTAATGAATGGCGATGCGCACAGCGCCGCCGGTGAAACTGCCACCGTTCGCTTTGAGAACGATTGGGGTGTCTGCATAGAAAGCCTCCGGGCCAACAACACCGACGTTTGTGCTTCCTGAGGTGGTGCCGAGCGCGCTGCCAAACTTGCTCGTCTCACCGGCTACTCCACAGTCAAAGGAGGCGGCCCCGGTGACCGCTGTCACAACCCGCGTCGAGACACCGAGCACGATGGACCGATCCGGGATTTCGATGGTGGAGGCAACGTAAGCCCCCGAAAGCTCGGAAAGCGTCTGCTCCAGCACCGCCATGCCGGTGGTGCTGCCTAGTGCGCCCTTTGCAACATCGACGCTGGCCACTTGAGACAGCAGCCCCATGGCGCCGTCCAGCGGTGTCCACACTGAACCGATCCGCACGACCACCTGTGCTTCATCCTGCACCCAGACCACCCAGCCGGTACGGGCTGGCAGGCGCAGCCACGCGCCGCCTGCGTAAAACGCGACGTCTCCGTCCCATCCAGCCCACAGGCCGGTGGCACCGCTGTCCACGATGTAGCGCGCGCCCTCTGCCGGGCTGCCAGGTGGTGTTGCAAGATTGCGGTCCAGCACAGAAATCTGTGTCAACCCATCGAGCAGGCGCAGCGCTTCATTGTGGGTGATATGCTTTTGGGCCTGCGCCGCCTGTATGAAGGGCAGCAGCAGGTTTGGGGTGGTGTCGGTCATTGGGGTGTCCTTCAGAAGATCAGGGTTTGTGTCGTCGCAGCCCCGCGCCCGGCGGCTGCGGATATCTGGACCACGCGAACATCAACGGTGTCGCCGGGGCCCAGCGTGGATCCCCAATCCGCGATCTGCTGCGCGGCGGTGTAGAGTGCGAGCGGTGAGGGAACGTCAAGGGTGCGCTTGACGGTTGCGCCGTCGAGAATATCGACCTCGTAAGCCTCGGAGGCTTCCGACATTGGCACCTCGACCGCCTCCCAACTGTCTGCGCCGAGATCGCGATCGCGCCGGATCCAGCTGATGGTGTAATCCCCGGGCTCGCGCCCGCGCAGATAAGGCTGGTCAATGTGAACCGGAGAGAAGGGACGCAGGCCCTCTGCCGTTGGCGTATACTGAACGCTGACCATCTTGGGGTCCGCGAAGTCGAGCCCGATTGGCCCTAGCCGCCAGTTCCAAGCGATCCCGATATCCGTTGTGGCCAGCGGCACCGGCAGCAGCGCCGAATTGATCACGATCACCCGCGCGCCTGCAGGTTTTACCGCTGCGATCTGCGCTTCTGTACCGCGGACCCCGCGCAAGAGGCTGTGCAGGCGGTAGCGACGCGGACCAATCAACTCGACATCGCGCGCCTGCACGACCTCCCAAGCTCCGGTTACAGTTTGCACCGCAAAGCTGTTGCTGCCCGCAAAGAGCTGCAAATCCGTGACGCTCGACAGCTCGCCATCGACCAGTTCCACGTCCACCACATTGCCATTGTCAAACACTGCCGAGGGTCCGGGACCAAGGGCGCTGAGCAAGGTGCCAAAGCTGGCCCGCGTATCGATTGAGCCGATCTGCGTAAACGCATCTGTCGCGGCCGAGCGCCAGACAGCC
>Ga0222669_1000322_pt1 | contig 14119 bp, 12 predicted proteins | sample AntAcemetagen730_FD_179848 | JGI IMG/M metagenome (GOLD analysis project Ga0222669, IMG submission 179848) | Saline water microbial communities from Ace Lake, Antarctica - #730 | ecosystem: Environmental > Aquatic > Non-marine Saline and Alkaline > Saline | place: Antarctica: Ace Lake...
AGTACATGGCGGACATGACGATCCTATAGGCTCGGGAGATGCGCAGTCCCCTTAATAACCTGTCTCAACATAGACACCCGAGCAGTCGTAGGCGACCGCCGCCGCCGTGGCGCCCCGCAAAACGGTAGTCCAGCGTGAAGGCGCGATTGCCCGAGGGCTGTATCCTCGCCGCCAGACCGAGGATTTCCGTATCAAAGATCTGGTAGCTGTTCCCTTCGATGGGCTCAGCCTCACGCAGTGTTTTTTCATTCAGTTTCAGTCTCTTGACCATCTCACAGGCCCTCCTTTTCTGATCGACACAGGCGTAGATCAGCGCCTTAATCAAGTCAGAGCACAGGGCAGGGGGCGGAAAATAGGCGGAAGGTGGAATTGGGGTTGACGGAAATTCCGGATCATTTGCCGATCAGGAGCTTAATGCCCAGCGGTTGGCCAAAACGGGCCACCGTTCACTGTAAATGACGCGTTAGTTCAAAGATGCATCTATCCATTTTGAAAAATGCAATGACTCAAAGACTGGCGATGAACGGCCCAGACTTTTCCATCAGAATTGGTGTGAGTGGCTGGTGTCAGCCTAAAACGGACCCAATGCACCTAACTTCGATTTGCGATAGCTGACCTTCGCTGCGCGGGTCACGAACTGGTGAGATGCGGTTCAAAAGTGAGCTTTCGCTGCGCTTACTTAGACATCTGTTTCGGGAAATTAACGGCGGTCATAAACTACGATTGTCGCTGATGACAAAAACGCATGAGTTTCGGCCGTCTGTCCCCCGGGAACAACACCGTACCCAGAGAGCTCTACACGTTCCGAGGTAGTGAGCTTGAGTGATGGTCTACGCGTTCAGTCACCCCACTCTTTTCGAACAAATTCTTCGATCTTTGCTGCGCGGGCAAGCACCGCTCCTTTGCCCCAGTTCAGTCCATTTTCGATATCACGACCGATAGTCAGCGTAGATTGCATTCCACATTCAACGTATTTCGCAGCTTTGTCTGCTGGCGTGTAGCGCGACAATCTGGATGAGAGAAGCGCGTCAATCAGGATGATAATCCTTGGCCGCGACGGGTTGAGATTGGCCGATTACTTTGTCGCGGGCAAGGGGTTTGTCGCAGTTGATTGTCGCGGCGCGTCAATCAGTCTGCATTGTTGTCGCTGGTGGCAGCCATTTTCGTGGTTTGGCCGGATTCTTTGGCCCTTTGAGCCGCCTTTCTTCGATAGCTTTCGACATTCATCTCGAAGATAGTGGCGTGGTGGACCAGCCGGTCGACAGCCGCCAGGGTCATAGCCGGATCCGGGAAGATCGTGTCCCACGCACCAAAGGGCTGGTTGGCTGTGATCAGCATGGATCGCCGTTCATATCTGGCGCTGATCAGTTCGAACAGCACGCTGGTCTCGGCCTGATCCTTTGTGACATAGGCAAAGTCGTCGAGGATCAGCAGATCGAATTTGTCGAGCTTTGCGATGGCGCTTTCGAGCGCGAGATCGCGTCTGGCCTGTTGGAGCTTCTGAACTAGATCGTTAGTGCGGGTGAAGAGTACACGGTAGCCGTTCTCGATGAGAGCCATCCCGATGGCAGAGCTGAGGTGGGATTTGCCGACCCCCGGCGGTCCGAACAGCAGGATGTTATCGCCCTTGCTGATCCAGCTGTCACCAGCCGTAACAGCGTTGACATGCGCCTTGGACAGCTTGGGAACGGCCGTGAAGTCGAAGGTGTCGAGCGTTTTCCCTGGCAGTAGGCGTGCCTGGACAAGATGGCGCTGAATGCGGCGCTGGTCGCGGCTCGCCAGTTCATGTTCCACAAGGACGCTGAGGAGGCGCGCAGCACACCACCCCTCTTTATCGGCTTGTTGCGCAAAGCGCTGCCAAAGAGCCTTCATGGCAGGTAGACGCAATTCGTTCAGGGCAAGGGTGAGGCGGGCGGCGTCAATGTCTTTTGATGTCATGCCATTGCCCCCTGGGATGTCATCGGAGCATTCCTCAAAAGCTGGTCATAGGTCGAAAGATCGGCCAGTTGCACCTCGACATCGGGTGGCCCGTCACATGAGGGTGCAAAGAGTGTCCGTAGGGCTGCGATGTCGGGAGAACGTTTCTGTTGCATGTCTTCTTCAAGCTGAGCGGCCAGTTCGGCCTCGCAACTGCGGTCATGGGCCAGCGCTAGTAGATCGACCATCATGCGGCAGGCCGCGCGTTGTGTGGTCTGTTCTAACAAGACAGCAAACATATCGCGGTAAGCTTGCCGCGGAAACAGCTGGTCACGGTAAACCAATCCCAGAAGTGCCATGGGCTTTTTGCGCAGTGAATGAATGACATGGTGATAATTGACGACATGTTTATGAGTGCCATTGCGTGTCACACGTGCACGCGGCAGCGTCACCAGGCAGGTCGCTCCAAGAAACAGATCAAGCCGATCATCGTAGATCCGGACCCGTAGCTGATGACCGATCAGCCTGGATGGCACAGTGTAGAAGACCTTGCGCAGCAGAAAGCCGCCTGATGAGGTGACACGTACCGTGACTTCTTCATAGTCTGTTGTCCGGCGTGGGGGTAAAGGCTTGAGGCTATCGCGCTCAACGTCGATACGTTTGGCATTGCGCGCGTTGATCCGCCCGACGACTTCGTCGATGAAGCGTCGATAGCCTGCGAGATCTTCGAAGTCGCGCGATCCACGCATGAGCAGCGCATCTTCAATTGCGCGTTTGAGGTGACCATTGGGGCCTTCGATTGAACCGTTCTCATGAGCTACACCCTTTGTGTTGCGCGATGGGGTCATGCCGTAATGATTGCATAAGGCATCCATGCGCTCGGTTAGATCGTCTTGGGCCGACTTCTCAAGATTCTTGAAAGCCGCTGAAAGGCTATCGGTGCGATGCTCTGCAGGCACGCCCCCAAGCGACCAGAGGGCGTTTTGCAAGCCCTCAGCCAGTGCGACATAACTCTCGCCCCCTAGCACGACATGGGCGTGCCCAAAGCCGGAATAGGCGAGCCGGAAGTGATACAGCCGATGCTCCAATGGCTGACCTGCGACGCGCACGCCGTGCTGGTTCATGTCCGTGAAATCCGAAAGGCCCATCTTGCCCGGCGTATGAGTTTGCCGAAAGATCACTTCCTGTTCAGGTCCGTGTTCAGCCCGCCACGCGCGTATCCGCCGCTCAAGCGTGCGTCGAATGCCGACACTCAGATCAGGGTACCGGCGCATCAGTTCCTCAAAGATAGCAACAGGTCGCAGACCTGGGGAAGACTTCAGCAGAGGAAGCACTTCGGTGTTGAAAATGTCTGAAAGCGGGTCTGGGCGACGTCTGCCCCGTGGAGCCTTCTTTTGGGATGGCAGGATCGGATCAACCTGCAGGCGATAACCAGTTGCTTGGCTGAGACCAGCCTTGGCAGCGGCCACCGGAATGGAATTGGTTTGTTTGAGCGTCATAAAAAGCCTCATCTGTTGGTCAGTGACATGGCGGCCCGGCATGAACGATCTCCCCGTTGTGGAAAGACCATCTTCTATCCGAACCGGTCACGACCGTCAGACCTGCCCATTACGGGCAAAATGTGGGTTTGGGGCCTCTCCGATCGGGCTACGCCCTCTCTACGCACCCCCAAACCCACATTCTCATCCTGATTGACGCTGCATTCTCAGCTTGATTGTCGCGCTGCAGCGGAGGGAATTCCGATAACGGCTGCACAGGCGCAAACGCTGCTAACGGGATTTGTGGGCAGTGGGCGCAGTCTGAATGACTGGATGGAGGACTATGTGTTTCGTCTGCAGCGTATGATGACCAAGCTTACAACAGTGCCGACACAGCCCATGTCCGCGCCCTGCGCTACTCATAAAACTGCGGGAGGTAAGTGATGGAGACGCTAGAAATTGAACTCAGCCACCTGCCCAAGCTGTTGGATGAGGAGGTAAGACGTCTTGCCGATCAGCATTGTTACTGGGGCATGCTGCAGGATTGCGCAGGTGTCTTTGACTTGGATATTACACATCTGAGCGTTCCATTAGACGCCATGCCCGACTTAATCCTGCGCAAAAGCAATGAGCTTTTATCGGAAGATCAGGCGCAAGCTTTCCAACGTGCGTGGACAAGTGAGGTGCTCCCCATTCCTTGGACAGGATCTGGCGTATTTCAAGCTCTGATTTGCTCCTGCTGATCGGGTTGCGTTGCTTCGACTTGCAGTGAGTAGACCACTGCCGGTGGTCGGCCGCCAAGTGCTTTGTGCGGGCGGCGGTTATTGTAGAACTCCATCCAGTTGCGGATACCGGCGCGTGCCTGCGATCCGGTGTCCCAAGCGTGCAGATAGACGCACTCATATTTCAAAGTGCGCCACAGGCGTTCGATGAAGATGTTGTCCAAATAACGACCCTTGCCGTCCATCGAGATGCGGATGCCGGACCTGCGCAGGCAATCTGTCCAGGCAAACGACGTGAACTGGGATCCTTGATCGCTGGTCATGATGTCGGGCGGTCCGAACCGATAGATCGCCTCGTTCAGTGCTTCGACGCAGAAGTCGGCCTCCAGCGTGTTCGAGATCCGCCACGACAGAACCCTCCGGGTATGCCAGTCCATGATCGCCACCAGATAAAGGAACCCGCGACGCATCGGCAGATAGGTGATGTCCACGCACCAGACCTGGTTCGGTCTGTCCACACGCAGCCCGCGCAACAGATAGGGGTAAGTCTTATGCCCTTTCGTCGGCTTGCTTGTGTTGGGTTTCTGGTAGATCGGCATAAGGCCCATCAGCCGCATGAGCCGACGAATGCGCTTCTCGTTCACCGCATGGCTATCGTTGCGCAGGTGCCAGGTCATCTGACGCACGCCGAAGAATGGCGTCTCCAGAAACTGGACATCAATCAACCGCATCAGATCGAGGTTCTCCTGCGCCTCGCCCTTCGGCGTGTAATAGAAAGACGACCGCGGGATTGATAGCAGCGCACACTGCTGGCCGATGGACAGGTCCGGATGGTCGCGTTCGATCATCCCGCGCCTCACTTCCCGCCCCAAGGCTTGAGCTTTCTTTCCAAAAAAGAGTTGGCCACCGCCAGCTCTCCGATCTTGGCATGCAAATCCCGGACCTGGTCTTCATCGATCACCGCCGCTTTGCGGCTGCCCCGTTCAAAGACACCGGACGCGCCATCCAGCAGCGCACGTTTCCATTGGTTGATCATTGTTGGATGCACACCGAACCGGCTCGCCAGTTCCGACACGGTCGCCTCGCCCTTCAGCGCCTCGAGTGCCACCTTGGCCTTGAACTCAGGCGCATGCTGCTTTCGTTTCGACATCTTCGATCTCCTTCGTGGTGAAGATCAGCAGACAGCAAATTAGAGCTTATGTCAGTTTCCAGTTTTCGGGGGGCACCTCACTCAGGACGTATGATGCCCAAAATCGGGACCGCTTTCAGTACGATTTCCAATCGGAAAGTAATCGCTAAGCTTCTATATCTGCTCGATAGTTATAGACGCACCACGCCCTCTCCTGGGTACCATGACCCTCAGATTTGCTTCAGCCCTATGGGTATATTCAGGTTGCAACGCCAGCATGTGCAGTTCTTAGGCATGAAACCAAAATGCGCCCGTCGCATCTAACCGTCGCAAATTTTCGTTTCTTTCGGGCCGTTGTGCCGCTCACGCTGCCGCTGGCCAGTCATCCGACAGAAGGCCCACTGGTCCGGCACGCGCCAATCGGCGGGTGTGGTTTGAACAACGGCACACATGCAAGATCGCGCAGCGTGATTGCAATGCATCTGGCCCCACGGTGATCGGCGGGGCCAGATGAAACTGTCATTCCGCCGTCAGCAGCGGTGGTTTGTTGCTGCCGGTGATGCGGCCTTGCTGTGGGGCCTCAAAAGTCAGGTCCAGTTCGCCGTTCTTGACGCCGACCTTGACGATGCCGCCTTTGACAAGGGTACCAAACAGCAATTCCTCGGCCAGAGGTTTCTTGATGTGTTCCTGAATCACACGACCCAGCGGTCGCGCGCCCATATTTGCATCATACCCCTTGTCGGCCAGCCATTCGGTGGCAGCCTGCGTCAGTTCGATATGCACGTTGCGGTCGATCAGCTGCGCTTCGAGTTGCAGTACGAATTTTTCCACGACCTGCATGATCACTTCTTTCGGCAAAGCACCAAAGCTAATGATCGCATCCAGACGGTTGCGGAATTCCGGCGTGAAAATCCGTTCGATTGCAGCGGTGTCTTCACCTGTCCGGGCCTCACGGCCAAAACCAAGCGCATTCTTGGACATTTCAGCGGCACCGGCGTTCGATGTCATGATCAGGATCACATTGCGGAAATCCGTGGTGCGGCCGTTATGGTCCGTCAGCTTGCCATGGTCCATGACCTGCAGCAGTATGTTATAGACATCCGGATGCGCCTTTTCCATTTCGTCGAGCAGCAGCACGCAATGCGGATTCTGGTCGACACCATCGGTCAGCATGCCACCCTGATCAAAACCAACATAGCCCGGAGGCGCACCGATCAGCCGCGAAACTGCGTGCTTTTCCATGTATTCGGACATGTCAAAGCGCAGTAGTTCCACACCCAGCGTATCGGCCAGTTGTTTTGCGACCTCAGTCTTGCCGACGCCTGTCGGACCGGCGAACAGGTAGTTGCCAATCGGCTTTTCGGGTTCACGCAGACCGGCGCGGGCCAGTTTGATCGCTGATGACAGCGCCTCGATCGCCTTGTCCTGACCGAACACGACCCGTTTCAGGCTCTTCTCAAGGTCTTTTAGCACTTCAGCATCATCTTTGGACACGTTTTTGGGCGGAATACGGGCGATTTTCGCCACGACGGCCTCGATCTCTTTGGTGCCGATGGTCTTGCGCCGCTTGCTTTCGGCGACCAGATGTTGGGCTGCACCTGCCTCGTCGATGACGTCGATCGCCTTGTCGGGCAATTTGCGGTCGTTGATATAGCGCGCGGACAATTCCACGGCGGTCTTGATCGCCTCGGCTGTGTATTTGATGTGGTGATGTTCTTCGAAATAGGGTTTCAGCCCCATCAAAATCTTGATCGAATCCGGCACGGACGGTTCGTTCACATCGATTTTCTGGAACCGGCGCGCCAAGGCGCGGTCTTTTTCGAAATGCTGACGGAATTCCTTATAGGTCGTTGACCCCATGCAGCGCAGTTTACCACCCTGCAAGGCGGGTTTCAGCAAATTGGACGCATCCATCGCACCGCCCGATGTGGCACCGGCACCGATCACCGTGTGGATTTCGTCGATGAACAGGACGGCATCCTTGTGATTTTCCATTTCGGTCATCACGGCCTTCAGCCGTTCTTCGAAATCACCGCGATACCGCGTCCCTGCCAGCAGCGCGCCCATGTCGAGCGAATAGATCGTGGCACCGGCCAAAACATCCGGCACGTCCTTGTTGACGATCTTATAGGCCAAACCTTCGGCAATCGCCGTTTTGCCCACGCCCGGATCACCTACCAGCAGCGGGTTGTTCTTGCGGCGGCGGCACAGGACCTGAATGCAGCGTTCAACCTCATGCGCGCGGCCGATCAGGGGATCAACATCGCCCTTTTTCGACTTGGCGTTCAGATCGACGCAATATTTCGCCAGCGCGCTTTCTTTTTCGGGGTCTGCGCCGGTGGTTTGTTCAGTCTCGTCGGCAGCACCTGTCACAGGACGGGTTTCGCCAAATGCGGGGTCTTTGGCTACCCCATGGGCAATGAAATTCACCGCGTCATAGCGGGTCATATCCTGTTCTTGCAGGAAAAATGCAGCATTGCTTTCGCGTTCGGCAAATATTGCGACCAGTACATTCGCGCCTGTCACCTCTGACCGGCCAGAGGATTGCACATGGATCGCCGCACGCTGGATCACGCGCTGAAAGGCTGCCGTTGGCACGGCTTCGGACCCTTCGACATCTGTGACCAAAGTGGACAGGTCATCGTCGATGAAATCTTCCAGATCCTTGCGCAGGTCGTCCAGATCGACCGAACAGGCGCGCATGACGCGCGCAGCGTCCGGTTCATCGATCAGGGCCAGCAGCAAATGTTCCAGCGTGGCCAATTCGTGCTTGCGTTCGTTGGCCAGCGCCAGCGCACCGTGGATCGACTGCTCGAGTGTCGTTGAAAATGATGGCACGTCTGTGCTCCTTCACATCGGGGTCGGCCAACATGCGCTGGTCCAACCTTGGCCTCTAACTCTTAAAGTTTGGTTTTATTTCCCAACCTTCAAGGACTTTTTTTATTCTGGTCTTCACAAATCGCGTGAAGATCGAAACAACGCCCGGTTTTCGTCACGTACCGGTCTATTCGTGGTTAAAATCTGTCCTTGCTTGCGCGGATCTGCGCAAACACGTCTACGTCGGGCTGGTTCTGCATGCCCAGATGCGCCTTTAGACCCGCATCATCGGCGCGCAGAAAGGGGTTGGTGCGCCGTTCTTCGTCAAGCCCGGATGGCACTGTCGGCCTGCCTGCCGCACGCGCCATTTCAATCGCCCCGACCCGTAACCTAAGGTCTGCATTGTCGGGGTCAAGGGACACCGCAAAGCGCGCGTTCGATTCCGTGTATTCATGCCCTGAACAGACTATGGTTTGCTGGGGCAGCGCCCGCAATTTCAGCAGGCTTTTCCACATCTGCGCAGGCGTGCCTTCGAACAGGCGTCCGCAGCCCAGCGCCATCAGGCTGTCGCCGGTAAAGACCAACCCGGCATCCGGCATGTGGAAGGCGATATGCCCGATAGTATGTCCCGACACGTCGATCACATGGGTGGCCTGCCCGCAGATATGCAGCATATCCCCTTCTGCAACGGCCAGATCCAGCGGCGGCAGACGGTGCGCATCTGCCCGCGCACCGATCACCCTTGCGTCGCCACGCAGGCTTTGCAGCCCGCCGACATGGTCGTCGTGGTGATGCGTCAGCAGGATATCGGTCAGGTGCCAGCCCCGCTGCGCAAGCACAGCCTTGATCGGCGATGCCTCTGGTGCGTCGATCAGGGCGGTTTGCCCAGTTGCGGCATTGTGCAGCACAAAGGCATAATTGTCGCGCAGACAGGCGACGGTGACCAGTTCGACAGGGGATGCTGCGTTTGTCATGGCAAACCGTCCTTTCCTTGGTATTGTTTGCAAAGTGTCGTCCAAGGAGGTCTGAACCGCAATGCACCTTGATGTGCTGGACCTGCGAAACTTTTACTATCGCAGCGCGCTGGGACGCGCGGCGCAACAGGTGATCCGTGACGAGCTTGTCGCGCTCTGGCCCGAGGCAAAGGGGCAGGTCGTGGCGGGGTTCGGTTTCGCCGTGCCATTGTTGCGCCCCTATCTCAAAGACGCGCGGCGCGTGATCGGGTTGATGCCGGGTCCACAGGGCGTGATGCCCTGGCCACCCGAAGGCCGCAATGTCAGTATTCTATGCGAAGACACGCTCTGGCCAATCGAGACGGGGCATATCGACAAGCTAGTCGTGATGCACGGGCTGGAAACATCCGAACACCCCACCGCCCTGCTGGATGAGATGTGGCGCGTGCTGGGGCCGGGTGGGCGCGCGGTCGTTGTGGTGCCAAACCGCGCGGGCCTATGGTCGCGGACAGACAAGACCCCCTTTGGCTATGGCCGCCCCTATTCGCTGACCCAGCTTGATGCGCAATTGCGCAAGCATCGGTTTGTCACCGAACGGACCCTATCTACCCTGTTTCAACCACCGTCACGCAGCCGGTTCTGGCGCAGGTCGGCAGCCATGTTCGAACGGGTTGGTCCCAAAATACCGGTGATCGCGGCGGGCGGTGTGTTGATGGTCGAAGTCACCAAACAATCCGCCGCCCCAACACGGCCCGGGCTGAAAGAGGCTGTGCGCCGCCCCCTTAAGGCGCTGGAAGGGATCACCGCACCGCAGCCCAAACCGGAATCGGCGCGCACGTCAGACTAGTTTGATATTTGCCTGTCCGCGCCAAAGGCCCTAAGCGGAGAGGATGACACAAACATTCGAGATTTTTTTGACCGCAACGCCCGGATTCGAATCCGCCCTGCTGGCCGAGGCGGAGGCAGCGGGCCTTATCGGTGAGCTAACCCAAGGCGGCGTCACCATGACAGGCGGCTGGCCCGATGTCTGGCGCGCCAATCTGGTGCTGCGCGGCGCGACCCGCGTGCTGGTGCGGATCGGCAGTTTCATGGCATTCCATCTGGCGCAGCTGGACAAACGGGCGCATAAATTCCCGTGGGCAGATGTGCTGCGCACCGATATCCCCCTGCGGGTCGAGGTCACGACCAACCGCAAGTCCAAGATTTATCACGCCGGTGCCGCCACCCAGCGGATCGAGACCGCGCTGAAGGCGAACGGCTATCAGATCAGCGCCGAGGCGGAACTGGTCGTGAAACTGCGGATCGACGACAACCGTGTGACGATCAGCGTGGATACATCCGGCGAAAGCCTGCATAAACGCGGGCACAAGCAAGGCGTGGGCAAGGCACCCATGCGCGAAACGCTGGCGTCGTTGTTCCTACGCGATTGTGGCTATCAGGGCACCGAACCTGTGCTCGATCCGATGTGCGGGTCTGGCACCTTTGTGATCGAGGCCGCCGAAATCGCGGCAGGGCTCTACCCTGGACGCAGCCGCAGCTTTGCGTTTGAACAGCTTGCCAGTTTCGATCCTGCTGCATGGGACGCGATGCGCCAGCACAGCCCGACGCCGACCGACCTGCGCTTTTGCGGCAGCGACCGCGATGCCGGTGCGATCCGCATGAGCCGTGAGAACGCCGACCGCGCGGGTGTGACGGACCTGACCACATTCGACACGCTGCCCGTCGATGCGCTGATGCGGCCCGACGGCCCGCCCGGTCTGGTGATTTGCAACCCGCCTTACGGCGACCGGATCGGTAATCCGAAGCTGCTGTTCGGGCTTTATGCGACGCTTGGGCAGACGCTGAAGGCGCAGTTTTCAGGCTGGCGTGTCGGCATCGTGACCAGTGATGCAGCCCTTGCCAATGCGACCGGACTGCCGTTCAAATCCAAAGGCGCGCCCGTGCCGCATGGCGGGCTGAAGGTCTGGCTGTTCCAGACCGGAAAACTGTAAGGAACGTGCAATGACCCTGTTCCACGGCCTGTCCGCCTTTCCGATCACACCCGCGACGCCGGACGGACAGATCATCGCGGATGACCTTGCGCGCATGTTGCTGCGGCTGCAGTCGGCGCGCGTGGATTCGGTCGGCCTGTTGGGCAGCACCGGCACCTATGCCTATCTGGACCGCAGCGTGCGGCGGGACGCGGTCAGCATCGCCGCCGAGACATTGGCGGGCGATGTGCCCTTGATCGTCAGCGTGGGTGCCTTGCGCACCGATGCCGCCGTGGCACTGGCGCAGGATGCGGCCAAGGCGGGTGCGGATGGCCTGCTGATGGCACCTGTGTCCTATACACCGCTGACGCAGGAAGAGGTCTATCAGCATTTTCTGGCGGTCGCGGGGGCGACCGATCTGCCGCTGAGCATCTACAACACCCCCGGCACAACGCATTTCACTTTCAGTATCGACCTGCTGGTCCGGCTTGCCGCGACCCCGACGATCACTGCTGTCAAGATGCCGCTGCCGGCGCAAGGCACTGTTACGGATGATTTCGCGGCGCTGAACAACCATCTGCCTGCGGATTTCGTCATCGGCTACAGCGGTGACTGGGGCTGCGCCGAGGCCCTGCTGGCCGGTGCGCAGACGTGGTACAGCGTGGTGGCGGGCATCCTGCCGGAACCGGCCTTGCGCCTGACGCAGGCGGCACTGGCGGGTGACGCGGCGCTGACAGCAAAGCTGAACGCCGATTTCGACGCGCTTTGGGCGCTGTTTCGGGCGCATGGCGGGCTGCGTGTGGCCTATGGCATCGCGCACATGCTGGGGCTGACGAAAGCCCTGCCGCCGCGCCCGATCCTACCGATGCCAGACAGCGCGACGCCAGACCTGCGCGCCGCACTTGCCGCGCTGGACGTCGCGCAAGCCTGACCGTGGATCAGACCGGCGGCATGACGCTTTTGCGGCCGATGCCGGTGTAATAGCTGAAGCCTGCCGCCAACGCAGTATCGCAATGATAGACATTGCGCAGATCGGCCATGCGCGGTTCGGCCATGCTGCCTGCCAGACGGGCAAGGTCGAGCGTGCGGAAGTCGTCCCACTCGGTCAGGATCACCACCAGATCAGCGCCTTGCACGGCGGTATAGGCATCGTCATGCCATGTGACACCGGGCAAAAGCTCTTCCGCCTCGCGGAACGCCTGCGGGTCTACGACGCGCACATCAGCCCCCTGTCCGACCAGCGCGGGCACGATTGTCAGCGACGGCGCATCGCGCATGTCATCGGTGCCGGGCTTGAAGGTCAGACCCAGCACCGCAATCGCCCTTTTGCGGACATGGCCGTCGCACAGGTCGATGATCTTGTCGATCATGACGCGCTTGACCTCTTCATTGACCTTGATGACGGTTTCGACGATTTGCAGGGGCGCTGCATGGTCCTGCCCGATCCGTGCCAGCGCGCGGGTATCCTTGGGAAAACATGACCCGCCATAGCCGGGACCAGCCTGCAGAAACTTGGGGCCGATCCGCTGGTCGAACCCCATGCCATTGGCGACCGCTTTGACATCGGCGCCGGTTCTTTCGCACAAAAGCGCCATTTCGTTGATGAATGTCACCTTGGTCGCCAGAAACGCATTGGCCGCATATTTGACCATTTCGGCGGTTTCCAGATCGGCGACCAGCATCGGAAAGCCACGGTCGGTCAGCGGGCGATAGATCGCCTGCATGACAGCGGCGGCACGGTCGGTCTGCACGCCGACGACAACACGGTCGGGATGCATGAAATCGTCAATCGCCGCACCTTCGCGCAGGAATTCGGGGTTCGACACCACGTCGAAATCCAGCGCGGGATTGGTCGCGCGCATGAGATCCGCCACCTTGCGGCTGGTGCCGACCGGCACGGTCGATTTGGTCACGATCACCACATGGTCGGTCAGCACCCCCGCCAGTTCCTGCACGGCAGCAAAAACATAGCTGAGGTCGGCATGCCCGTCGCCGCGCCGGCTTGGCGTGCCGACGGCGATGAACACCACCTGAACCCCGTCGATCGCGGCGCGCAGATCACTGGTAAATGACAGCCGCCCTGCTGCCATGTTACGGGCTAGCAAGGCGTCCAGACCCGGCTCGAAAATCGGGGTCTTGCCGTCGCGCAGCAAGGCAAGCTTGGCCTCGTCATTGTCGATGCAGACGATCTGGTGGCCGAAATCTGCAAGGCAGACCCCAGATACCAGCCCGACATATCCGGTACCGATCATGGCAATCTTCATCGCAATCGCGCCTCTCATGACGATGTCACAACAATATCTGGCCTTTTCTTATTGCGGTGTGGGGCGCAGGTCCAGTAGTCAATACACGCAATGGTTGCTTTCTGCATGCGCAGAAATTGACTGTGCAAGCGCCCTGCGCTGGTTGCACGTGCCAATGTATTAAAAGCTACCGAGAATGTCGTAATGGGACCGTGATATCCACAAGTTAGCTAACACCACCAAAAGCGCACTGCATGGGGTTTTTTGAGCAAATTTAAGTTAAATATAGCAGAACCATTTATCCACTGCGCACATGACAGACTGGCATAGTAACGCTGGTATAGAATGGTGTGAGATCAGATTGTTTGATCTGGCAAGTTACTGACACTGCGTTTGCGCACAAGTCCACGAAATGTGCACAAGATGAGCACATCAACACAGCTCAATTGCCGAATTTATCGCCGATCCCGTCCATCACGCCGCGCATCCGCTCGCCGCTGGCGCAATCGGCGGTCAAGGTCATCTGCGGTTTGATGCGTTGCTTTTCGCCGCTGAAGGTCACGCTGTCAAAGCGGTTGGCCAGCACGATCTGCAGGTACGTGCCTTGGGCACCCTCGATCTGCGCCCTGCCGTTGGAAAACGGGATGCTGCGGCCGGTATCCGTATTGCGCACAGCAAAGCTGCTGTCGGCAAGCGGGCATTGGTTGATCAATCGCACCTCGGCACGGATCACAGCGCCATCGCCGCTGTGCAGCGCATCCTGGACGATGGGAAGCAAAAGCTTGACCAGCCCAAGGGCCACAACGGCGGCAAGGATCGTCAAGGCAATGGCACGTCGGGTCATGGCTGTGGTCCAATCACAACAGGCCCGGAGTAACCCGGGCCTGTGT
>Ga0222669_1000324_pt1 | contig 14103 bp, 10 predicted proteins | sample AntAcemetagen730_FD_179848 | JGI IMG/M metagenome (GOLD analysis project Ga0222669, IMG submission 179848) | Saline water microbial communities from Ace Lake, Antarctica - #730 | ecosystem: Environmental > Aquatic > Non-marine Saline and Alkaline > Saline | place: Antarctica: Ace Lake...
ATTCGTCTCCATCCACGCTTCAATCCAGAACCATTTCAATCAGGAACGCCATCTTTATTCACGCATCAATTTCAAGCTGAACCGTGCCACTGCTCTCGCCGAGTGGCGTCAATTATTGATTGCATAGATTTAGGCTGTGCTAGCAATCTGATGCGTGTTCTCATTAGTTTGACAGCTGCTCCACCGACCATCCGTGGCTAGCCCCGCATTGCGTTAGACGAATTAACAGCCAAATAACTTCTCCTCTGCACAAAAAATAAGCGCATAGGCATGCACTGGATGCATATCAGAAATGCAATCTTGTATATTGCTGCGATGCAGCAGTTTGCGCTATCACGGTGACAGCTTAATTTTCCTCCCGAAATGAGAAGCATAAACTGGCGGTACCTTTTGGTACCGCCTTTTTTTTGTTTATTTTAATACCATGATTGGCATAGCTATGTGCTAAACGCATGGCGGTAATTCGGCATTGTATGATGAATCCAACACTCTAATGGGCCATGTTAACAGTTGTACAAGCAAGGAGATTTAAAATGCTAAAACAACTATATAGAGCAATGGTAATAGGCAGTCAGGCATCTGCAGCACGACAAACTCTGCCATACCTTACGGACAGCCAGTTAAACGATATTGGTTTTAGCCGTGATACATTTGTAGAGGGTATCAAGGCTAGAGTTTCTGCTGAATTAGATGCAGCAGATGCCGCAAACAACTTTGCAGCACCAGTGAATGAAAACCTGTTAGGCGCCGTTTAATTAGCGCCTAGCCATCCCATTTCTGCTCTTGTGCTTCACAAGCATTGAGAACAAATTAGGAACATGACTAAACTATCAGCCATCTCCGAAAACCATTTTGCCTTTCAATGCCAATGCACTCATGTAGCATTGGTGCCAGTTAAACTGTTCCTCGATCGGTATGGTCCTGATGCCTTGTTCAAAGACATGGTCAAAAAGGCTAGGTGTAGCAAGTGTGGGAGTAAGAACATACTCCGCACCCAAATCATCTATGTGGGTAATGGCGCCATCGCTAGCTTAGGGTCAGCGGTGCAACCACATTCAGAACTGTGAACTGTGATGAGGGAGTGTCATGGAAGCGTTCTCCGCTCGGTACAGTGGCGTTCTTCCAACCGACTTCAGTGTAAACCCCAGCTCGGCCATAGTGGTCCGCTAAAGGCGCTACTCAAGCTGGGTTTGGGGTTATGTTGACTGTGAGAGGGTACAGGAGCGCCACCTCTATTCACGCATCAATTTCAAGCTAAACCGTGCCGCTGCTCTCTCCGAGTGGCGTCAATTATTGAGCGCATAGATTTAGGCGGTGCGAGCAATCTGGTGGGTGTTCTCATCAAGTTGATAGCATCCACCTAAACCAAATTTTGCGTTGCGGCGAATGGCAGCATTTGCAGAAGCACGCTGTTTGCGGTCGTGGAATCCCGTTCAGAGATTCAAAACGACGTTTTACTGACACCACCTTTGTTCTCATTGGTTGATTTAAATGCGAGCCATCCTTAGCGCGGTTTTACATCAGAGAGCTGTCAATGCCTCAAACACTGCGTCGCGGTCAGACAAAACCAGCAAAAGTACCAAGTCACCAGGTCTAACCGTCTCCAGTACTAACCTCGTCCCAGCCGACGGCGAACCTACTTGCAAGATTTTATCGGCTGGGAAACCAGCGGCAATGGCTGATGTCTTTATCTGATCTGGCACCTCCCCAAGTGAGCGACCGCGCAAATAGTCTGCTATTTCTGCAATGAAGATCAAGTCTGGGTTAAACTGGAGCGCAGTCAGCGTTACCTCAGTGATGTTCTGATCTGAACGGTCGCCGGGTTGGCTGAGCAAAAGGAATCGTCGTTCCGAAGAAATCGACGCCATTGCGTCGCACACTGCCGCAATCGAATGGGCATTATGGGCAAAATCAACGATGATCTTCGCGCCATTGCAGGTGAATTCGTTGAACCGGCCAGGGTTATTTTTTGCGTCAGAAACAAAGCCGGATAGCCCCGCATGAATGGCGTCCGTGGATGCCCCGAGCGCAGTACAAACACAAGCTGCTGCAAGCGCGTTGCGGATATTATGCTTGGCCGCACCCAAAAGGGTAACAGGTATGTCGCTCACAGCGATCAGTCGAATTTCAACCGCCCCGTCGAAAAATATCAACGCGCCGTCCTTAAAATAGGCGCAAGGCTGGCCCCGTTTGCACGCCTGCATGACCTGTGTAGATGATGGCGTAAGTGAGAACCACCAGATAGGCGAAGCGACGTTTCTGGCCGCATCCAACACATTTGGATCATCCGCGTTCAGTACCAAAACGCCGTCACGCGACAAGGTGCGTGTGACAGCAAACTTCGCCTGCGCCAAGTCGGCCAATGTCGTTATGCCGTATTCGCCTAGATGGTCTGTGGCGATGTTTGTGACCAAGGCCACGCGCGCACGGCGGCTTGGCAACCCACGGCGTAAAATCCCGCCGCGCGCCACTTCCAAGCAGGCAACATCGACGCGCGTATCGCGCAAAACCATACGTGCGCCCCCGGGCCCCGAATAGTCACCGCGATCAAGGACATCGTCACCAACCTGCACCACATCAGTCGAAGACTGCCCAACGACATGCCCCGCCATACCCATGATCGCCGCACAAAGTCGGGTCGTCGTCGTCTTGCCGTTGGTGCCCGTGATGAATGCAAGCGGCACATCATGCAGCTGCGACCAGTTCACATCTTGCGGGACTGGCAATGCCGCAAGCGACCACGTCCGAGACCCCGTCCCATGACCCAGCGAGACCTCAACATCATCACATAAAATATCAACATTATGCGCAGCGGCAGCGTTGATCAAAGCGGTTAAATCTGGATTTGCCTCGCGCGCCATGACCTTTTTCAGGTCGCTGATCATGTCATCAAACGGGCTTGGGTTTACCTGCAACACCTCAGCGGCGCAAAAATGCCACGCCGTTTCGGCTGCAAAAACCGCGGTGTAAAGCTGATCTGGTGGTGCCGAGATCGCCAAATTCACACCGCCTTGGAACACGCGGCAAATATGGCCTTCGCTCTGCCAACCAAGCGCGTCCAGCACGCGGCGCGCATGTTTTTGCCAAAGTGCTGTCAGCTGTTCAGGATCAATACTCTCGAAGTGGATATCCACAATCGCACCGGCCCGGTCCCATAGCATGCTCGGCCCTGTAAGCCGCCGTACCGGATCAACGCGGATGTGTTCGGCCTGCGCCCAGCTGATGTCCAGCACGAAATCTAAATCTTCGATACGGTTCATAACAGCGCCCTTCGTCAATCGCCGTCTTCGACATCGTCGCGCGCCAGCCGCACGCCACGGCCGTCACGGACCAGACCGAGGTCGCCATCGTTCATGTCTTCAAACGGAACCGGAGGGGGGACAATTACAGACGCAGTCGTCGGCTGAGCGTCCTGATCGGGCGCGTTGAAATAGATAATTTGCTTCCAACACCGCGCACTGTTATCACCAAATATGATCACAAGATCGCCAGATTTTGCCAACTCAAGGCTGGCAGCAACCGCGTCTTCTTCATCCGGTATGACCGATATCTGATCTTTTGACACGCCATGCGACATCAGTGCGGCTTTGAACAGATTGGGTATTTCATCATGGGCACGTTTGCGCCTGTTGTCATCCGCCTTGCAGATGAAATGGTCAAACCGCCCCGCGATGATACGTGCCGCATCATCAACATCAACATCACGGCGGTCACCCGGTATAGACACCACAACGATGCGTTTGCCCTTAACATCCAATCGGTCGGCAAGCCCTGCCATTGCGTTCATGGCCGCAGGATTATGACCGTAATCTAGGATCACCTTAAACGGATGTTCATCAAACACGTTCATCCGGCCTGGTGCCTGAAAATAGCTGGTGTCGAATGTTCGAAGGCCGTGGCGTATGTCGTCCAGATCAACATCAAAGCTATAGGCCATCGCAGTCGCGAACATGGCGTTTTGCACGTTGTGGATCGCTTTGCCTTCAAGCGTTGCTGGGATCAAATGGGACCACAATACGGGCATGTGCAAACCGTTATCGTACATGGTTAACATATCCCCGCTCATACCCGGCTCCAGCACGATGGCCTTACCACCGGCCTTGATATGCTCTTTTACCAGCGAATGGTTAGGATTTTCGGTAACGTAAAAAATCGAATCCACGTCAGCGTAATCGGCCATTTTGAGGCAGTTTATATCGTCGGCATTCAGCACAACAGCCTTTGTAGCACTCTCAATCACCACACGCTTTACGACAGCCAGTTGCTCGACTGTCTCGATGCCACCCAAACCAATGTGGTCCGCCGACACGTTCAAACAGGCTGCAACATCTGAATGCTGATAGCCCAGTCCACTGCGGACAAGCCCGCCCCGCGCGGTTTCCATTACGGCAAAATCGACGGTTGGATCGCGCAGTACAATTTGGGCCGATTTTGGACCCGTCATGTCGCCCTTGACGCTCAGCTTACCATCGACATAGACCCCGTCGGTCGAGGTCATCCCCACAACCTTGCCACTGGTCTTCATGATATGGGCCAACATGCGTGAGGTTGTTGTCTTACCGTTCGTGCCCGTGATCGCGGCAATTGGAATCCGGCTTTTCTGGCCCTGCGGAAACAACATGTCGATGACACTGCCTGCGACGTCGCGTGGTTGACCCTCGGATGGGGCGACGTGCATGCGAAAACCGGGGGCCGCATTGACTTCGATGATCGCGCCACCAATATCTTTGTACGATTGTGCAATATTGTCGATCAGGAAATCAACGCCACCAACATCAAGACCCACAGCCATAATCGCACGTTCGGCCATATCGCGGTTATCGGGGTGAACAACATCTGTCAGATCAATCGCCGTTCCGCCCGTCGAAAGGTTAGCCGTGGTGCGTAAGTAAAACACCTCGCCCGTGGGCAGAACAGTATCCACAGTATGGCCAGCCTCGGCGATCAGCCGCTTGGCCTGATTATCAATTTCAAGGTTGGTCAGTACCTTCTGATGACCAATACCGCGACGCGGGTCTTGGTTCACAATTTCCACGTGCTCGGCAATACTGTGCTTGCCATCGCCGACGATATGGCCGGGCACCCGCTTGGCCACAGCGACAAGTTTATTATTCACAACCAACATCCGGTGATCAAACCCGGTCACAAAACTTTCGACCAAAATGGCCGCACTTTTTGAGTGGGCCTCGGCCTCAGTAAAGCCCACTTCGACGTCCGCATCTTTCCGAAGGTTAATAGAAACACCCCTGCCGTGATTGGCATCCAGAGGTTTAAGCACCACTGGAAAGCCGATCTTATGCGCCGCGTGAACCGCCTCGCGGGGGCTATAAACGATGCGTTGCTGTGGCACCGGCAAGCCAAGATCGTTCAAAAGATTGTGGGTATCCTCTTTATCGCAAGAGATTTCCACTGCGATGTGTTTTGTCTCGGATGTGATGGTGGCCTGAATACGCCGCTGATACTTGCCATGGCCAAACTGCACGAGCGAACCCTCATTGAGCCTGATCCAAGGGATGTCGCGATCCTGCGCAGCCTTAACCAAAGATCCGGTCGACGGGCCAAACTCCTTGCGCTGTGCATGCAGCACAAAGCGCCGCAGCTCAGCCTCCCAATCAAAGTCAGCATCACACTCATAAACAACCTGATCCCGCAGCGATTGTGGAAGCAGATGCATCAGTAACCGCAACGCAAGCACGCCAGCAGCCAATCCAACATCACGCTGACGGTAGGCATAAACCATGTTGTAATGCCCGACCTCTCCGGTGCCGCGTGTCCGGCCAAAGGTCACATCCGCGCCCGCGACGTTTTGCAGCTCAATGGCGCAATGCTCTAGAATATGGCCCATCCAAGTGCCTTCGTCTTCGCGCAAACGGCGCAAAAACCCACCCTCTTGACGATAAGAACATCCGTGATCCGAAAGCCCCGGCAGCGCTGTCACCAACCCTTCAACAAATTCTGTCCCAATTTTGGCAGAGGGCCAGTCTTCCAATACTCCCAGATCAACGACGTGCCGAATGACCGGAAAGCTTGCCCAAACATTTGGGCCGACAAACACATTGGTTGAGACTATTTTCAAACGGAGACCTCGTTGATTGATTGTGATCCGCGACGGTGCGGTCTTTTAGATGTCTGGTTCGGGTAAGGTGCACATTGCCACGTGTTGTTGCGGTGGATACCCTATCCGTGCCTTCAGGTCATAACGACACCCTTCGCCCAAGACGTCAAGACGCAACCCGATCAGGCTCAACGCTTCGCCAGGCTTGGCATCCCACATAGATGAATGGGTGAGTTGGCTGGCGTCGATCACAGTGACTGTGCCGCTGCCGACAACTTCCAATACGTTGTCAGGATCGATGAAGGCGGCGGTGTCTTCGTCTATCCCAAGACCGATCAGAAAAGGATTGAAGGATGACGCAGTAAGCAACCGACCCAGCCGATTGCGTTGGGTGAAATGCTGATCAATGATGACCGCATTCGTCAGCCCAATACCCGGCGCCAGTGTCACAGACCCTGCGGCGGGGATGTTGTTGCCTTGACCGCCCGCGACCATGTGCTCAGACATGATCGACGCCCCCGCAGATGTGCCCGCAACAGGAACACCCGCCGCGTTCTTCCGCCTGATCTTGGTCACCAATAATGTTCCGCCCAAAATCGCCGACAGCCGCAGCTGGTTGCCACCCGTGATGAAAATGCCCGTGGCATCATCCAGCATCTTGGAAAATTCAGGGTTGTCGCAATCGGCGCGGCGCGTGATTGGCAGGAATTCAACCTTACCAGCGCCCAAATCAGAGAAGATACGGTTATAATCTTCGCCTGTCTCATCCAGCATCGACGCCGTCGGGATCACAACGATACGCGCATCGGCCCCGCCAGACAGTTCTACGAACCTGCGGTGAATTTGCATTTCCTTGACGCGATCTTCGCCGCCGCCGATCGGAATAATATACCCGCGAGTGTTTTCATCGGCCAATGACGCTGGGCACATAATTCATCATATCCCTTGATTATTTCGGTCACGCGGAGTTTTTTTTGACCGCATTAATGAACTCTATGGCATTGGGCCAACGAAGTTAATAGGATAATGCCGCGTTTATTTCCAAAAGATGGCGCCTTGACTTAGGTAAGGGCGCAAAAAGTAAAGCGACAATGTTTGCGGCGTTTAGATCGATGGAGTTCACCCATATCAGATTCTCGAAAGCAGACATTGGAGTCGCTGAGGCGAAAGTTCACTAATTCCGGCTGAGCCTACCTCTGCACAGACCGCTCTCCGCCAATTCAACCCGTCCCCACTGTGGCTCGCTTAAGGCGCAATGGGGGCTGGGTGTGGGGTTAGGTTGGCTGTGTGGCGCTGCAGGAGCGCCACCTCTATTCACGCATCAATTTCAAGCTGAACCGTGCCGCTGCTCTCGCTGAGTGGCGTCAATTATTGAGCGCATAGATTTAGGTTGCGCTGGCAATCAGATGCGAGTTTTCATTTGTTTGGCAACACCTCGAGCGTGCCAACATACAGGCTCACTGGAAAACGGAAGTCCAGTCCGGATGGGGGATCTGTTCGCTAGAACTTAATCGTTCGACGCTGAAATGGACTCGTTGGGGCACACGCATACTAAGTTAAAGTCACTTAGATAGGGTGAAGTCAGAACTGTATTGTCAATAATTGGCTCTCCCGTATGCTCGCCGACATAAATTGTAGGAATTCCAGCAGCATTCGCGGACCGCAATCCAGATACAGTGTCTTCAAACACAATAGCATTCCATGGCTCTAAATTTAACTTTTGCAGAGTAAGCTGATAGGGAAGTGGATGCGGTTTTCCAAAATCCAAAGCGTCGCCAGATACTATAACTTCAATCATTTTTGTTGATTTTAAAGCCTCCAAACTTTGTTTTATGGCCTTTAATGGTCCGGACGAGCAAATAGCAATTCTGATCTCTGATGATGAAAAATCATTCAAAATTTTTGTGGCATTGGGAATTACTCGAATCTTGGCGCGATAGTTGTCCAAAGCTCGCACGTGTATCTCTTGTTTAATCATTTCCTTTTTAAACACGGCTGTCGGCCCAAAAACTTCATCGATAAAATCGCTTATTCCACGCCCTATAAATTTTTGTAATTCTTCGTCAGAGACTTTTTGTCCGTATATTTCTGCAATGTGTTTCTTTGCCTCCGCCCAGACGTGTTCAGATTCTATTAGTGTGCCATCCATGTCAAAAATAACTGACTTCAGATGTGTTATATCTAAAGACTTATTTTTCGCAGTCAGAAACATTTAAGACCTCAATTTTAAGGAACTTTTAACAGCAGCAATTTTTATAAGTCATACCATATTCGACCAACTCTTAAAAGCACGGCGAGTAATCTAGTTTTTTACAACCCATCTAATTTTTGTGCCTTTAACCACGATTTAGATGCACGATGTACATGGTAGAAAGCTTCCCTACTTAGCCACTTGAAAGTTGGCACTGAAATCATCCAGCTTTTTATCACTTTACCAAGTTTTTGCAGATTAAACCTGGTTCCACGTCCTGAAAAGTAACTTGCCTACACTACAAAAAGCATAACCTCAGGTTATTTATTTACGCAGTAGTTGCTGTTGATTTATAAATTAGTCTTGCTAACCTAACCTCTCCGACCATGAGTCGGGTCAGATTTCTGGGAGGAAGTTAAGATGAACGTTTTAAAGACAATGGTTAGTGTCTCAGTGATAGCAATTGCCTCTGCAAATGCGGCGCAAGCAGAAAAACTAACTCTTTACTGCAGTGCGCAGGAAGATTGGTGTCAATTGATGGCTAACACCTTTGAAGATGCCACTGGAATCGATGTTGCAATGACCCGAAAATCTTCGGGGGAGACATTTGCTCAAATCAAAGCAGAAAGCTCTAATCCAAAAGGTGATGTTTGGTGGGGTGGTACCGGAGATCCGCATTTGCAAGCGGCCGAAGAAGGTCTGACTGCCTCCTACGTGTCACCGATGCGCGATCAATTGCATCCCTGGGCTATTTCCCAAGCTGTCAGTGCCAACAATAAGACAATTGGTATTTATTCTGGTGCCTTAGGCTATGGTTACAACACCGATCTACTAGCTGCGAATAGCCTACCGGCGCCTACGTCTTGGGCCGATTTGACCAAGCCTGCCTATAAAGGCCATGTTCAGATGGCAAACCCGAATTCGTCGGGAACTGCATATACGACATTGGCGACGATGATGCAGCTGTTTGGTGAAGATGGTGGCTTCGACTATATGAAAGGTCTGCACGCCAACATTAACCAATATACCAAATCTGGTTCGGCTCCGATTAAAGCCGCCGGTCGTGGTGAAACCACCATCGGGATCGTATTCATGCATGACGCTGTAAAACAGGCTGTTGCTGGGTTCCCCGTAAAAGTTGTCGCTCCCGCTGAGGGCACGGGCTACGAAATTGGATCCATGTCTATCATCGATGGTGCGCGCAATATGGATGAAGCGAAGATCTTTTATGATTGGGCTTTAAGCGCTGACGCACAGAATCTGGCTTTGCAAGTAAATGCGTTTCAAGTTCCGTCCAATATGGGAGCTCAGACATCTGATAGCGCACCGGATATGAGCAGCATTAAGCTGATCGATTATGATTTCAAAACCTATGGATCTTCAGCCACGCGGAAGCGTTTGCTGAAAAAGTGGGATGATGAAGTTTCGGTTTTGCCACAATAAATGAAGCCTCTTGCCTCATTAAAACAACCAGCCAACCCAATTTTGATTTTTTGGATCGTGATCGGGTTGGTAGGCTTTTTTGCTGTGCCTTGGTATGGGGTCGAGGATTTTTTTAAATTTGAATGGCTGATTGACGGTTATCCATTTGATGCCGACTATGCGCCGGCGGCCTTTCTCTTGGGCCAGGCGGAGAAGCTTTGGCTTGCTCCGCTAATTTTGCCGCTTCTGGCCCCGTTTGCAGTTCTCTGCAAACGCAAAAGTGACCCGCTCTATGCGCGGGTGCTTATTGCGGCTGGGGCTATAGGTCTCGGTTGGATAATCCTACAGGGGTTTTCAATTGGAATAAGAGGCTGGAACTTTGGCTGGTTGCAGTTGTTTTTCGGAGATCTTAATGATCGGCAATACGGCATGGGCTATGGCGGCATGCTGGTTGCAGTCGCGTTTCTGTTTCTCTTTACACAGGGCATTGCGGCCCGTGGGGCAATCAATGGCGATGTGTTTGTGGTCAGCTCGATTTCGGGAATTGTGGTGATCGTTACCATTTTCGTTTTTTTCCCGATTGCCAAAATGTTAACTGCCGCCTTTATCATGGATGGGGGAGGGTACTCACTTTCAGTATTCGCCTCTAAGTTTTTTGATGGCAGGCTTTGGGGCCTAGGATGCCTGTCTGGCGGTCGCTGCGGTGTTGCATGGAATTCCCTGTTTCTCGCCGTGTTGGTGGGGCTGATTACCACGACGTTGGGTCTGATCTTTGCGCTGGTCGTAACTCGCTCGGGTTTTCGCTACAAACGCGCGCTACGGGCGCTCACTGTTTTGCCAATCATCACGCCGCCTTTTGTTATTGGCCTTGCGTTGATCTTACTGTTTGGTCTGTCAGGCGCGGTTACAACCTTTTTTTCCGACGCCTTTGGCATCCAACCGACACGCTGGCTTTATGGCCTGCCGGGGGTGTTGATTGCTCAGATTTTGGCATTCACGCCAATTGCCTTTCTTGTTTTAATCGGTGTGGTTGAAGGCGTGTCGCCTTCTATGGAAGAGGCTGCGCAAACGCTTCGGGCTTCCAAATGGCAGGTGTTCAAAACCGTATCTCTGCCGCTGATGCGACCAGGTTTGGCCAATGCGTTTCTGTTGGGATTTATCGAAAGCATGGCAGACTTTGGCAATCCTTTAGTATTGGGGGGCAACTTTGATGTGCTTTCCACCGAAATATTCTTTGCAATTGTCGGTGCACAATATGACCAAGGCAAGGCAGCTGTTCTTGCAATGGTGCTTTTGTGTTTCACTCTGGGTGCATTTTATGCGCAACGCTTCTGGCTTGGCAAGAAAAGCTACACCACTGTGTCTGGCAAGGGCGACAGCGGTATGCATCCACATATGCCGCGCGCACTATCAATTCCGGTTCTGGCGCTCGCGATGATTTGGGCTGCCTTTACCATGGTTGTTTACGCAATGATTTTTTATGGCTCTGTGGTAGAGTTGTGGGGTGTCAATAACAGCCTCACGTTCAAACATTATATCACAGCGTTCTCGTTCAGATTTGAGGACTCTGGGATCCGATGGTCTGGGGCCGCTTGGGACAGCTTTTGGACAACTCTAAAAATTGCCGGAATAGCCGCGCCTTTGACTGCGATCGTTGGTTTGATCACGGCGTATCTTCTGACCCGTCAAACCTTTGCCGGTAAAAATGCCTTTGAATTTGGCACTATGCTTTCCTTTGCCATTCCCGGCACGGTGATCGGTGTGAGCTATATTTTGGCCTTCAATGTGCCACCTATCGAAATCACTGGCACCGGAATTATTCTGGTGGTTAGCTTTATCTTTAGAAACATGCCGGTTGGTGTGCGGGCGGGGATTGCGTCGATGTCGCAGCTCGATAAATCACTGGATGAAAGCTCTTTGACCCTTGGCGCAAACTCTTGGCAAACGTTTAGGCGGATCATCCTGCCACTACTGCGCCCGGCCATACTAGCGGCCCTTGTTTACAGCTTCGTTCGCGCGATGACTGCAATCTCGGCCGTTATATTTCTTGTATCAGCAGAATATGACATGGCGACCAGCTACATCATCGGGCGTGTGGAAAATAACGATTATGGCCTCGCAATTGCCTATTCGACAACGCTGATTTTTGTGATGCTGGCGGTTGTTGGCGCCATGCAGTTGGTGGTTGGGAAAACAGAGATCGGGCGGCGTATGTCCCAGTCGCGTACCAATGTTTAAGGATCTGAAATGAGCATTAACTCCAAAGCAGCCCCAGTGGTTTTTAACAATGTCACTAAGGTCTACGGCAAGGATGTTGTTGCTGTCGACAATATTAACCTGAAGATCGAAGCTGGCAAACTGGTGACTTTGCTCGGTCCTTCTGGCTGTGGCAAGACGACTACATTACGCATGATTGCCGGGCTGGAGATGGCGACCAAAGGATCCATTTTCATCGGTGACAGTGATGTGACATTGCTGCCTGCCACTGATCGTGACGTCTCCATGGTGTTTCAATCCTACGCATTGTTTCCGCATATGAGTGTGATGGAAAATGTGGCCTACGGTTTGGGATTTTCTGGCTTTGATAAATCTGAAACCAAGGACCGCGCCGTCCAAGGGTTGGATTTGGTTGGGCTTAAGGGCTACGGAGACCGATTGCCTTCGGAATTGTCTGGCGGCCAGCAGCAGCGCGTTGCGGTTGCACGAGCTTTGGTATTGGAACCGCAAGTTCTGCTTTTTGACGAGCCCTTGTCGAACCTTGATGCAAAACTCCGGCGCCAAGTTCGTGAAGAAATCCGAGAAATTCAGCAAAACCTCGGACTCACAGTCGTCTATGTGACACATGATCAAGAAGAGGCTTTGGCCGTATCCGATGAAATTGTCGTTATGTACAATGCTGGGATTGCCCAAATAGGCAGCCCGCGTGATCTATATGATGCGCCTGCGGATCGCTTTGTTGCTGATTTTATAGGTGAGGCTAATATAATTTCTTGCGAGATAGTCGCTGTTTCTGGCGATACAGCGACTATTAATATAGCGGGTTTCATCCATACTCTGCCATCGCATGGCCTGTCGGTAGGCCCGGCTCAACTTGCTGTGCGGCCGACCCGTTTGATCATGAATGCGCCAAGCGGAATAACGGTGATAGTACAAAAAGCCACCTATGTGGGCAGCCGTATGGAATATACGCTCAAAGCAGAGTTTGGCACATTGTTTTCAGTGTCCGAAAATGTGGATGAACCGCTTAAGGTAGGACAATCTCTTGCGGTTGGGCTCGATAAAATAGGGCCGGTTTTGCTGCCCAAAATCTAGCCCTCGAATGCCTCATCGGCCATGGCTTTTAACTGGTCAAACACGCCCGAGCTTCCCACAACCACGCGGCCACCATGAGTAATCATTTCATCGGCATCTTGAATTTCGACCCGTCCACCAGACTCATTCACAATCAACTGGCCCGCCAGACAATCCCAAGCGTTCATATGCTCTTCGACATAGCCCAACAACCGCCCCGCCGCCACATAAGCAAGCGATAGCGCACCAGATGCATTTCTATGATACATGCCGCCCCGATCGAAAATTATGTTCAATAATTTTTGAATGCCTTTGGTGCTCACCCGATTGGAAAAACCTGTTCCGATGGTGCCGCGGGTTAGGGATGTGTTGGCGTCACAAATGAGCGGGTTTTGATTTAAAATCGCGCCGGCACCCCGCACCGCGCTGAACATCTCGCTATGTATGGGATCATAGATCACACCGGCTTCGGTTATTCCGTCTTTTACCAACGCAATAACTACGGTCCAAGCTGGAATCGCGTTTATGAAATTGGTTGTGCCGTCAATCGGATCAATCACCCAAGTATAGCCAGACTGGGACGCCAGGGGCGCGTGTTCTTCACCGACGATGCCGTCTTGAGGAAAGTGTTTCGATATTTCAGCGCGAACAAATGTCTCAACAGCCTTATCCGCTTCAGACACAAAATCTTGAGGGCCCTTATCCTCAATTTCCAGGCTTCCCACACGCCGGAAAAAACCTAACGCAAAAATACCTGCCTCATTGGCAATTTCAACAGCCTTTTCAGCCCTGATTTCGATACTCATTGGTAGATCTCTCCAGACACACAATATGTTGCAATTGTTAATACTAAAAATCATTAAGCAACTATTTGCAAAGTATTTACAAAGAATACTTACCAAGGCTCTGTCAGATTAAACTTGCTTGAAGCGGGCAGGGCTAATTTGTAACGATGCCGAATGACAAAACATTCTCCATTCCGCTACTTCAAAACCAGCCCTGAAGTCATCCGACTTGCAGTCATGATGTATGTTCGTTTTCCACTTTCTCTTCGTAATGTGGAGGATTTACTGCATGAGCGGGGTATCGACGTGAGCCATGAAACGATCCGGTTCTGGTGGAACCGCTTCGGGCCAATGTTTGC
>Ga0222669_1000381_pt1 | contig 12893 bp, 10 predicted proteins | sample AntAcemetagen730_FD_179848 | JGI IMG/M metagenome (GOLD analysis project Ga0222669, IMG submission 179848) | Saline water microbial communities from Ace Lake, Antarctica - #730 | ecosystem: Environmental > Aquatic > Non-marine Saline and Alkaline > Saline | place: Antarctica: Ace Lake...
AAAATGGCCCGAATTCCGCGACACCGTCACAGACAACTTCCGCATCGTATCGTTCAAGGAATACAGGACAATCTGAGCCCAAAACTTCAGGTCAATTCAGGTAGTGCAGTATAACATAAATATAGTAATCAATATATTGATAATACTACTGATTCAAACCAAGTAAGGAGCGTGCAGCGCCACGTGCCTCATCTGTCACCACATCACCGGCCAGCATACGGGCAATCTCGTCGATCCGCTCATCAGGGTTCAGTAGTACAACCGTTGATAGGGTCATCTCATTCTCAATACGTTTTTGAACCCGCCAATGCGCAGTGCCCAAAGCCGCTACTTGCGGCGAATGCGTAACGACTAAGACTTGCCCCTCGGCGCCCAATTCGGCCAATCTGCGGCCAACCGCATCTGCAGTAGCTCCCCCCACGCCGCGATCAATCTCATCAAAGATCATCGTGCGCTGTGACGCACCCTGCGACAGGCAGACTTTGAGTGCCAAAAGAAAACGGCTCAATTCCCCACCTGAGGCAATTTTTTCCAGGGCCCCGGTTGGCGCGCCGGGGTTCGTCGCCACGGTAAAGGCGACGGTGTCCGTGCCATTCGGACCATCCTCAGTGGTGGTGATTTCGGTTTTAAACACCGCACGTTCCATCTTTAAGGGAGCCAGCTCTGCAGCCATGGCTTTATCCAAAGCCGCAGCCCCAATTACGCGGGCCACATGTAAATCGAGCGCAGCAATCCTGTAAGCAGATTGGGCCGCCTCAACTTCCACCTTCAAAATCTCTAGTCCGGCATTGCCGCTGTCCAAAGTCTCAAGCTTAAGCGACAGCAATGTTGAAATCTCGGACAGCTCATCAGGTGTCACCCCATGCTTGCGCGCAGCCGCACGGATCGCAAACAGCCGCTCTTCGGTTAGCTCCAGTTCAGACGCGTTAAAATTCAAGCCGCCCAAGACAATCTCAATCTCTTGTTGTGCTTCACCAAGCGAATCCAGCGCAGCGTCTAGGGCCTCGAAAGCCAGACCCAATTGCCCATCAAGTTGCTGTGATGCGGTTTCCAGCCAGCGGGTTGCGTCCCTGATTTGCCCCTCCGCCCCTTTGCCAGACAAAGCATCAAGCGCTTTGACAACATTAGCGCGAATTTTCACGGCAGCTTGCATCATACGCCGGCGCGCATCCAGAGCGTCATCGTCCCCCGGTTGCACTTCGAGAGCCTCCAGCTCGTCCAACGTATGGCGCAGATACTCCTCCTCAGCAGCCAAAGCGCGAATTTTAGCAGTCAGCTCCGACAAAGCCGTTTGAGTCTGCGACAAACCACGCCAAGCGCCCCGGCAGGCCTCTCGCAGCGGTATGGTCTCGGCATGCTCATCCAGTAACGCCATATGGCCTTTTACATTCAAAAGCCCCCGATCATCATGTTGGCCATGCAATTCCAACAGGGTTTCACTAATCTGGCGCAACACCTGCCCCGAACAGCGGCGGTCATTCACAAATGCGGTTTTCCGGCCATCTCTGGCGTTGATCCGTCGAAGGATTAACTCATCCTCAGGTTCAATTCCGCTGTCACGCAGAATGCCATTCACGGGATGATCGGGGGGAATGTCGAACCAGGCCGTGACTTCGCCCTGTTCTGATCCTTGACGCACAAGTTCAGCGCGGCCTCGCCATCCCAAAACGAAGCCAAGGCAATCGAGTAAAATCGATTTTCCGGCCCCGGTTTCACCAGTCAATACATTCAGCCCGGGCTGAAACTGCAGCTCCAACTCATCGATAATCAGTATGTCACGAACGCTTAAACCACGCAGCATCGCCGCCTCGCTTCGGTTACAGCCATTGGCCCTTGATCATCTGTCTGTAGATCGTTGTCAGCCAATTGTCACCCGCGGCCTCAGGTTTTAAACCGTTTCCACTTAGTAAAATAAGGCTGTCTTTGTACCAATCAGAGCCCTCATATTGCTTGGCCAGCACGGCACCGGCGGACTGCGCCTCTGCTTTCAATCCCAGCGACAAATAGGCCTCAATCAAGCGATAAAGGGCTTCAGGTGTTTGGGCTGTGTCTCGGAAATCTTGAACCACAACACGGAACCGTTTCACCGCCGCCGTATAATAGCCCTTTTGCAGATAATATCTGCCAACTGTCATCTCTTTGGCTGCGAGATAATCAAACGCAAGATCAAACTTAGCTTTGGACTCAACGGCATACTTGCTATCTGGATAACGCTCTATCAACACGCGTAACTCTTGCAGGGCCTTGAAGGTGATACCTTGATCGCGGCCAACTTCGCCAATTTGATCATAGTAGCTCAACGCCAATATATATTGCGCATAGGCCGCATCTTCTGTGGCTGGATAAAAATCGATGTAGCGCTGTGCGGCGCTGCGGCTGTTAGGGTAATCGACTGCTTTGTGAAAGCTAAAAGCCTGCATGATCAAGCCACGTTTGGCCCATTCGGAATAGGGGTACAGACGTTCTATCTCACCAAAATATTCGGCAGCCTCTTCGGGACGATTTTTGTTCAGTTTGTCCTCGCCAATGTCATAAATTTCCTTCGCGGAATAGCTTTCAATTAGAACAGCAGACTCTTGTTTCAGCTTCGCGCAGCCAACAATAACCGTCGCAAAAATGCAAAGAAAAATGGCGTGATGAGACCGCATGGTGACCCTCATAGTTTGTTCTGCAACAGAGTTAGCACAGAAAGTTTTGGGGCAAAATGAAAGAGTTTAGTTTTTTGAGCAGAAGATTGCTTCTATGCAAAAAAATGCGTATCTTCTTGCACTAATCCGGCGCCTGGCAACCGCTGGGACATTTCAAGATCACATTCAATCATCCGAAAGGATGCAGTTTGCATGAACAGCTTGCGCAATAGCTTGTTGGTGACAGTATGACCGGCACGCCGACCAACATAGCGCCCAATAATCGGACCGCCAGCAAGTGCCAAATCGCCCATAGCATCCAACATTTTATGCCGCACAGGCTCATCCACATAGCGCATACCACCGGGGCTCAAAACCTCAGCCCCATCCACCACAACCGCATTCAACAACGTGCCACCCAGTGCCAAACCTTTGGATTGCATCAAGGCCACGTCTGAATTTCGGCAAAATGTGCGGCTGTCGCAAAGCTCATGCACAAAACTGCCATTTGCAAGATTGAGTAATTTTGATTGTTGGCCGATGGCCGCATCCGGAAAATCAATCGCAAAATCCATTTCAAGGCCCGAAAAAGGCACCAGCGCCGCATAGGCGCCGTTTTCACGAACTTCTACAGCTTTAAGAATTTCAACAGCACGGACGGGTTGGGATTGTTCCTGTAGCCCGGCCTTCAGAAAGCCACGCACAAACTCAAGTGCGCTGCCATCCATGATGGGAACTTCAGGTCCGTCTAGTTCCAAGACAGCATTGTTGACGCCACAGCCCGCAAGAGCCGCCATCACATGCTCAACCGTAGAGACGCCCACACCTTCGGCATTTAGCAAGCGGGTACACAGGGCAGTATGAACAGCAAATTGCCAATTGGCAGAAATGAAACCGTCGCTGTCTGCGATATCTGTGCGGCAAAACCAAATTCCAGTTTCAGCAGCAGCAGGGCGCACACGCAGTGTCACATCACGGCCGTCATGAAGGCCAACACCCGTAAACACCACTTCTGATTTCAAAGTCTTTTGCATAAGTGCCCCGTTATTTTAATTAAAGACTACAACCATGCAATTACCGCTAGTTTGTGTCCTCCCGGGATACAACTCACTCTTTGTAACCGTTTGAAACATCTATGAATCAGGTCAAGCGCAATGATGCCTTGTGAAGGGATGAAAATAACAAGTGCCTAATTTAAAGAGAAAAAAAGGCGCCCAAAGGCACCTTTAAACAGTTCATTGAAGATTGGTTCAATTAGCCTGTCGGCGTAAAAACGCCGGTATTTCGATTCTCACATCCGCTTCGTTGCCCGCGTCATCGTTTTCGAAGGCATGGTCGGCCATTTGCGAAGGTGGTGCAACGGCAGCTCGTTCGATAATTTCAGCCTGACCGGTCATCCGATTTATCATAGAATTGATACCAAATTTTCTTTTGGCTGGTGCCGGCGGAGGGGCGGTCCGAGGTTCAGCTGTTGCACGAGGTTCACCTCCCGGAACCCGCTCCACTGCGGCACGCAAACGCGCCATTGCTTCAGGGCTCGGAGTGCCCGGCACATGCTGAGTTGCCACCAAAGGTATTGGCTCTTCAAACACGAATGTATCCAACTCTTCCGCTTGTGGCTGATAAGCCGGAGCTGGAATATCGTCGAATAAATGGTCAGGTTCTTGCGCTACTTCTGGCTGTTCTGGCTCAAAGGGAAATTCCAAAGCCACTTGTTGATGCTCTGTCTCAACAGCTTCTTCAACCACCTCAGTAGCCGCGGCCGCTAAAGACGAGCGGCGCAATGGCAACGCAGAAGCTTGGTTGGATTGATTGGCGTCGATCCCAGTGGCCACAACAGACACGCGCATTACGCCCTCCAAAGTTGTATCCAATGTTGATCCAACAATGATATTCGCATCCGGATCAACTTCTTCACGGATCCGGTTGGCTGCTTCGTCCAGCTCGAACAGTGTCAAATCTGCACCACCAGTGATGTTGATCAAAACGCCCTTCGCACCGCGCAGGCTGATTTCATCCAGCAATGGATTAGAGACAGCTTTGTCAGCCGCTTGGATGGCCCGGTTTTCGCCGCTCGCCTCACCTGTGCCCATCATGGCTTTGCCCATCTCGTCCATAACAGCGCGAACATCGGCAAAATCAAGGTTGATAAGTCCCGGGCGAACCATCAAGTCAGTCACACCTTTTACACCTTGATACAAAACATCATCCGCCATGCTGAAAGCATCGGTGAATGTCGTGTTTTCATTGGCAAGGCGGAAGAGGTTTTGGTTTGGAATGATAATCAGAGTGTCGACAACCTTTTGCAAAGCCTCAACGCCCTCTTCCGCTTGGCGCATACGTTTACTACCTTCAAACTGGAAGGGTTTTGTCACTACACCCACTGTCAAGACACCCAATTCGCGGGCGGCTTGAGCAATGATTGGAGCCGCACCCGTACCGGTGCCGCCGCCCATACCTGCTGTGATAAAGCACATATGTGCCCCAGCCAGCTGGTCCACGATTTGCTCAATACTTTCTTCGGCTGCGGCAGCGCCAACTGTGGCTTTAGCACCGGCACCCAAACCTTCAGTGACTTTGATACCCATTTGGATTTTAACCGGGGCTTTAGATTGCTGCAAAGCCTGCGCATCGGTGTTTGCAACAACAAATTCAACACCTTCAAGCTGCTTGTCTATCATATTATCGACAGCATTACCGCCTGCGCCCCCAACACCGAATACGGTGATGCGTGGTTTCAAGTCGTCATGTCCCGGCATGGTTAAGTTTAAAGCCATATTTTTTCCACCTGCTCTGGCCGCACTGTTCTGCGGCAAACACCTATTTTAAGTATTCTAACGTGAACTTATTGTCGCGTCACGAAAAAACTCTCATTTAATACAAAATATAGCATCATAGGCATCAAATAACGCTAAATTTTGGGGCCTCACATAGACTGCTTCTACCAATTATCCCGAAACCAGCGCATGGCGCGGCGCAAAGGACGCCCTACCATCAGTGGTTGCGGCACTTCGAAATCCCACCACTCGTCCTGCGGGTTGGCTGCATTCAGAGCCAAACCGACGACTCCAGAGAATGCCGGGCCAGTTGCTGCTTGTGGGAGGCCTTGGACCCGAACCGGGCGGCCAAGTCGGACATGCTGACCTAAAATACGGGCCGCCAAGCCATCCAATCCCGGTATTTGGCTTGCGCCACCGGTCAAAACGATCTGCTTGCCGGGCAGATTGTCAAATCCCGCCGCATCGAGGCGGTCACGGACGTCTTCCAAGATCTCTTCCATCCTTGGGCGGATAATTCCGATCAGCTCAGACCGGCTGACTTGACGGCGATCATGTTCCCAATCACCGCTGCTGCCATCAGTTTCGATCATTTCACGGTAATCCATACCCGTGGCCATAGCGCCGCCGTAAAGAGTTTTCATACGTTCAGCTGCAGCCGTTGGAATCTGAAGCCCCATGGAAATATCACTGGTAACGTAATCTCCACCCATGCGCACACTGTCAGCAAAAATCAGGTGTTTCTTGAAGAAGACCGAAACACCAGTCGCCCCACCGCCCATATCAATGCAGGCAGCACCCAGCTCCTGCTCATCTTCAACCAAAGCCGCGTGGGCAGACACATAGGCAGAGGAAGCCACACCCGCCAGCTCAACATCACAGCGCTTCACACAGCGGTTGAGGTTTTGAATGGCATGCTCTTGCACGGTCAAAATATGAAGATCTGCCGAAAGCTTTAGTCCGATATGGCCACGTGGATCAGTCATCCATGAACGATCATCCAGGGTGAAGTTGATCGGTTGCGCATGCAATACAGCACGGTTTTGGCCAAAATCAGGTAGGTCACAGGCCGCAAGTACGCGGCCAATATCATGAGAATGCACGGCCTCATTCTCAGTTTGAACCTCGCCAAACACACCATAGCTGCGCGGCGCGCCGCCAGAGAAACAAGCGATCACATGATCAACCCGCACCAAAGCCATTTTCTGTGCAGCCTGAAGGGCCGTGCGAATGGCACGCTCAGTTTCAGCCATGGACTCAATTTCACCAGAGCGTATGCCGCGGGATTTGGTTGTGGCCGCACCAATGACACGGAAGCTGGATTGCCCGGCCATTGAGCCAATGACTTCGCCTGATGAAATATCGCTTGGCCCATCAAAGCGCAGAATTAAACAGGCCACTTTGGAGCTGCCCACATCCATCACCGCAACCACCCCACGTTGGATGGCCGCTTTGCGCATCGCACGCATGGTACGTTGGGATTGATACAGGTCATTCATTTAGCAATCTCCAAAAATGTCACACCCTTAACCTGTTTCAGGCCCGCAAGCGCTTGGGGTCGCAGACGTAGGGTGGGGCGGCGCGGATTACGAAAATCTATTAATAATATATCGCGTTCAAACAGATCTTGCGCTGCACTCAGCACAATCACCTGCGCCAAAACCTGTTCAGGATTGGCCTCTGGAAGAGCAATGGTTTGACCGTCCAACAGCACCAAATCCCAGCGTCGCTCTCCGATCCGTACCAAGCCGCGCAAACGATCTGATATCGGCGCCGCCGTGTCCAGCACACCGCGGGCCTCGCGCAGAGAGGCAATCGCACCTTCTCCGGCAATAAGTGGTAAATGAGCGAAATCAGCGCGCAGGGGGACCCGGCGCAACATGTCACCCTTTGCAGAAATCAGGTGCAATCCTTCAACGTTGCGCCAAATAAACTCTGGCTGAATTTCCGTCACCTGTACGGACAAAAGCCCGCCAACCGAGGTGAGCACTGCAGCGCGCTCAACCGAAGGTATTTTTTCGATCCAACCGCGCATGCCCTCAAGATCTAACTCAAATGCACTAATTGGAAACAAGTTTCCAAATTGCGCACGAATTTCCTCCGACAACAAAGGCGAAGCCCCTTCTATTGTAAGGGTTTGCAATTGATGCACCGGCTGGTTTTGCACTGAAACCTGAGCCTCCTGCACCATAGCTCGCAGATAATCGCGATTTTCGGCCTGTGACAGGAACATCCAGCCAAGCCCCACAATACCAAAGGTTGGCAAGCCCACCCGTACCAGAGCACGAAACAAGGGTGTGAGCCACAGCCGCTGCATCCGGTAGCTGAGCAAAGATGGTGCTGGATCAGAGACCAGAGGTACATCGTCGCGCAGCACGGAACCTGCATATTTTGGAGCCTTCATCATCGGTTGCATGAGGCATCCTCCACCAAGAATCGGCACAATTCGGGAAAGGGAATTCCAACCGCTGTGGCCTGTTCCGGCGACAAGGAGGTGGGTGTCATTCCCGGCTGCGTGTTGGTTTCCAACAAGATCAACCCGGCAAGCCCGCGCGTTTCATCCCAGCGAAAATCTGTCCGCGAGATACCACGACAGCCCAAAACAGCGTGGGCTTTGAGAGCATACTCAAGGCAGGCTTGGAAAATATCCTCAGGCAGCTCGGCCGGCACCACATGTTTGGAACCCCCTTCAGCATATTTAGCATCATAGTCATACCAAGTGTTGGTCAAAATATCGGTGACGGTCAAAGCCCGGTCACCCACGACCGTTGTGGTCAGCTCACGGCCTGGCGCAAAGGCTTCTACCATCACCATATCGGGCATATCAGTCGACAGCTCCGGCGGAGCCTCGGCACCCAGATCCACCAGATACACGCCAACAGATGAGCCCTCATTGTTGGGCTTGATGACATAGGGCAGCGGCATCGGATGCGCGCCGACCAGATCTTCGCGGGCCATCAAAAGGCTATCCACCACAGGCAGACCCACGCCCCGGAATACATCTTTGGTTTTTTCTTTATCCATCGCGAGTGCCGAGCACAAAACGCCAGAATGCGTATATGGAAGCTTCATCCATTCGAGCACCCCCTGCACACAGCCATCTTCACCCCAACGCCCATGCAGCGCGTTAAAAACCACATCGGGATCGGCAAGAGTCAGCTCATTTACGAGGTCAGGGCCAGCGTCGATTTCGACAACGAAATAGCCCGCCTGCCTCAAAGCGGTGGCGCATTCTTGGCCTGTAGACAGAGACACAGCACGCTCCGCGCCGGGTCCACCCATCAATACAGCCACAGTTTTGGGAGTCCTGCTCGACATACCCACTGTTCTCACTCAATATTTTGCCCTCTATGGGGCTTTTGTTATCGCGTTTTTTACGCTATTGGTCGCACAAGGGATCTCCGACCCTCATTACTTCCCACTCTAACGTCAAACCACTCTTATCGTAAACCTTTTTTCGCACCAATTCGCCCAAAGCTTCAAGATCTTTTGCGCTCGCTGATCCGGTGTTGATCAAAAAGTTCGGATGTTTGGGTGACATTTGCGCTCCGCCAAGCTCCAAGCCCCGGCAGCCCGCATCGTCAATCACCTTCCACGCCTTCAAATTTTGGCGATCATCGGCGCGCCCAGTCGAGCTGAAGCCAGCTGGGTTGCGAAACGTGCTGCCCGCCGTGCGGTCTTTCGTGGGCTGTGTTTCATCACGCTTAGCCAATTGATCCGCCATTTTCTGATGCAGCGCGACTGGACTGCCAGGCCCCAAACTGCGCAACGTTACCTCGGTAATGATAAAATCGTCAGGCAGGTCACAGCTGCGATAGCCAAAACCAAGGTTTTCCGGAGTATAGGTCACCGGCGCTCCAGCCCGGTTCACTCCACGGGCGGAAACAAAGGCATCGGCAAAATAGCTGCCATAGCACCCTGCATTCATCTTCAAAGCACCGCCCATCGCACCCGGTATGGTGCGCAGAAAGGTCAAGTCTAGCCCTGAATCCGCAGCCTTGCGCGCCACATGGCTGTCCAAAACCGCAGCCCCGCAGCGCACAAGATCACCGTCCACAGAAATATAATTAAAGCCACGTCCCAACCGGATCACCACGCCGCGAATGCCGCCATCTCGCACAATCAAGTTCGAGCCAACGCCCATAGGGAAAACCACCACTTCTTGCGGCAGGTCTGCCAAAAATTCAGTCAAATCTGCGTGATCTACCGGTTGGAACAGATATTCTGCAGGCCCCCCCACGCGCAGCCAAGTCAGATCCGATAAGGATCGGTTCGGCGTTAAACGCCCGCGGGGAATTGGAAGTTGCATTGCGATAGGCCCTCAAGTGATCGTCTTTGCTTAAACCGGATCAGAGGTTTCAAGTCAAAGGGCAAGCGCGAGCTTGCAAAAACACTCTGTACATCGCGCACGCAAACTGCTCCATCGGTTTGGAATGAGGAGACGAGATGCAACGCATTTGGTTAGCCCTAACGCCGATTATGTTTTTGATCCTGTGGTCTGCGGGCTACGTGGTGGCCAAAGTCGCTCTAGTGGATGCCGCCCCCATGGCGCTGCTGGCACTGAGGTTTGCCGCCGTTATTGCCATTATGGCAGTGCTATTTGCAATTTTGCGCCCGCCGCTGCCCAAAACCCCAAAGGATTGGCTGCACCTCGGATTAGTCGGATTTTTGATGCAAACCGTATATTTCGGTATGGCCTACTTCGCTTTTGTAAATGGTGTCGCCGCAGGTACGGCTGCGTTGATCTTCTCGCTGCAACCCCTGCTGGTAGGTCTGCTGGCGCCGCGATGGAGCGCAGAAACGGTAAGCTGGCCGCAATGGCTGGGCTTGGCAATTGCTATGACTGGAACCTTTGTGGTGATTGTCGCCCAGCTTAAAATCGACCCGCCCCCCTTGGTGGGATTCGGCTTTGCCGCCTTGGCCTTGGCTGGGATCACCTTGGCCACGCTTTGGGAAAAACGCTTTAGCCTGTCGCATAATCCGGTCACGGCAAATTTGGTCGGCTATAGCGCGGGATTGCTCGGATTATTACCATTTCTCACCTGGGCCGATATCGCAGCGGTGAATTGGACGACCTCCTTTTATTGGGCCTTCGCCTATTTGGTGATCGGCAACTCAGTGATTGCTGTGGGTCTGCTGCTGGCAATGATCCGCGCGGGCCAAGTGTCGCGCGTCTCAACCTTGCTATTTCTAGTTCCGCCTCTGGCCGCATTTATCGCCTGGGTTGCGTTGGATGAACCGATGCCACTCATGGCTTGGGCCGGCCTTATTGTCTCTGGATTTGGAGTCTATTTGGCAACGCGCCACCGCAAAAGCGCAGATTAATTAAACTCGCTCACAAGACCATGCGCCCAAGCCGAGATTGACCCAGCGCCAAGACAAATCAGCATATCGCCGGGCTGGCAATGCTCCGTCAAAAAGGCCTTCAAAGCAGCCTCATCCGCCACAGCCATTGCATTTCGGTGCCCGTGGCCCGTTAAACCTATGACCAGGGAATCGCGATCCGCTCCGTCGATTGGCGCTTCGCCTGCGGCAAAGATATCAGTGATCCCCACAACATCCGCGTCATTGAAACAGGTACAAAAATCATCGAAAAGGTCATACAAACGGCTGTAGCGATGGGGTTGGTGGATGGCCATAATCCGGCCAGAATGGCTTTGGCGCGCCGCTTTCAACGCTGCCGCGATTTCCACTGGATGATGCGCATAATCATCGATGATGGTCACCCCATCCAGTTCAGCCACTTTGGTAAAGCGTCGATTAACGCCTTTAAAGCTATGTAACCCCGTGCGAATGGCGTCGCCTGACATCCCTAGATGCAAGGCCACCGCCACCGACGCCAAAGCGTTGGACACATTATGGTCTCCCGGCATCGGCAGGGTGCACCCCTCAATCATTGAACCATCCCGCAACGCCACATCAAAATAGGCCGTGCCCTGAGCGTAGCTCAAATCAACCACCCGCACGTCCGCTTGGGCATTGAAGCCATAAGTCGTGACACGACGGTCGGTGATCCGCCCCACCAACGCCTGCACCTCCGGGTGGTCGGTATTGCAGACCGCCAAACCATAAAATGGAATATTATGGACAAACTCAAAGAAACCTTGGCGCAGATTGTCGAAACTACCCCAATGTTCCATATGCTCAGGATCAATATTGGTCACAATGGCAATGGTTGCGGGCAGACGGTTGAATGTGCCATCGCTTTCATCGGCCTCAACAACCATCCATTCGCCCTGCCCAGTGCGGGCATTGGATTCAAACGCATTAATCACGCCGCCATTGACCACAGTCGGATCAAATCCACCCGCATGCAGAAGGGTTGAAACCATGGTTGTGGTGGTGGTTTTGCCATGGGTTCCGGCAACAGCAACATTGGATTTGAGGCGCATCAATTCCGCCAACATCTCCGCGCGCCGAACCACCGGCAGGCCAACTTTACGGGCCTGATCAAGTTCGGGATTGCCCGGCTTGATAGCTGTCGACACCACAACAACCTCAGCCTCGCCAAGATTTTCCGCCTTTTGCCCCAGATGGATCAAAGCCCCCATCGCCTCCAAGCGGCGGGTAATTTTGGAAGCTTTGAGATCAGATCCCTGCACCATATACCCCTGATCCAAAAGAACTTCGGCGATACCAGACATACCAATTCCACCAATTCCAACAAAGTGAATAGCTCCAATGTCACCGGGTAATTTGGTTACTTTTTTCATCTCAACTGTCTCCAGCCAGCGCTTGGATCATATCAGCGAGATCATTGGCAGCTTCAGGCTTTGCACAGCCAAGCGCCGCATCAGCCATAGATTGGGTCTGGGCGCTATTGGTTAATAACTCTTGAATTTCATCAGCCAAAGCCTCAGGCGTGAAATCAAATTCTAACAACAACTGCGCCGCACCAGCCTGTACCAACTCGCGAGCATTGGCCGTCTGTTCATCACGTTTGGCCGCTGCTAGAGGGACGAAAATAGCAGGCCGCCCAATTATGGCAATATCTGCTACTGAGGAGGCTCCAGAGCGGCTGATCACCAGCTGAGCTTGGCTCATACGATCAGGAATATCTTTGAAAAACGGTTGTACGTCAGCCCGCACGCCAATCTCGGCATAGGCCTGTTCGACGCGGCTACAGTCTTCCTCGCGCGCTTGCTGACTGATGCGCAGGTTTTGGCGCAGAGAACCGGGTAACAAACCCACAGCTGCAGGCACCACATCTGACAATATTCGTGCCCCTTGAGAACCGCCAATCACCAGCACGTCCATTGGGTAATCACCGGGAGCAATATAACCGGCACCATGGCGATCCAAAATTTCTTGACGCACAGGATTGCCGATATGATGGCCAGTCAAACCATCGGGCAATTTGGTCGGCCAAGTCCCACAGGCAATCTGATTGACCCGAGACGCAAAGAGCTGATTGACCCGCCCCAAAACGCCATTTTGTTCGTGCAGCATGCATGGGATGCCCAACGAGGTGGCCGCCGCCATGGCTGGA
>Ga0222669_1000391_pt1 | contig 12662 bp, 11 predicted proteins | sample AntAcemetagen730_FD_179848 | JGI IMG/M metagenome (GOLD analysis project Ga0222669, IMG submission 179848) | Saline water microbial communities from Ace Lake, Antarctica - #730 | ecosystem: Environmental > Aquatic > Non-marine Saline and Alkaline > Saline | place: Antarctica: Ace Lake...
GCGGGATCAAACATTTGATCAGGTACAGGTAATCCTTCCAACCCAGCACTTTGTTGGGCTTGTTGCGGCATGGGTTGAGGTGGCATTTGTTCACCCATTTGTCCACCCATTTGTCCACCCATTTGTCCACCCATTTGTTGTGGCGTGGGTTGAGGTGGCATTTGTCCGCCCATTTGTTGTGGCATGGGTTGAGGAGCCAGAATATCTTGAGCAACAGTCCGAGCAGGAGCTTGTTCTTCCGTCTGAGCGCTACGCATCCGGTCAATAAACATACCCGCCATAACCGCAGCAATTGGATCTAGTAACCCAACCTGTGTAGCTCGAGCGATTTTCTGTTTATTGCCCCCATACTCTTTAGCTATTTCTTCCGGGGATTGCAAACTATACGGTTTCGTTTCCATGTTTTTGCCTTACTTCATTAGGTTGTACATACTTAGACCTTGCAATCCAGCGCCAGCTAATTGACCTGCCATCGAGGGTGGGGCGGAATATACCGACTGTGTACCCTGCGTAAGCGGCAACCCGCCGTACATGCCCTGCATAAAGCCTAGCTGCTGATACGGAAACTGCTGCTGCGTTAAATAATCTTGGTATGCGGTGTCCAGACCCTGTTGCTGTAACCCACGTTGTTGTGCGCCAGCTTGCGCCATGGCGTCAGTACTAGCTGTTTCTTGGCTAAACTGCGTTTGCCCCAACTGTCCCAAAGTGCTAGCTGCTTGCCCGGCTGTGCTAAGACCAGAAAGCCCATATCGCCCAGCACCTACGGCTTGGCCCACACCTTGTAGTCCTGTTTGAGCACCTTGCATGCCAGCTTGTTGACCAGAGATGCCTGTATTAGCACCTTGAAGGCCTAACTGACCACCAGCTATTTGTTGGCCGACACCTTGTAGACCTGCCTGAGCGCCACTGATGCCCGTCTGGGCTCCTTGCATGCCCGCCTGTGAACCTTGGATGCCCGCTTGAGCACCTGATATACCTTGTGCGGTACCTTGTAACCCTAGCTGACCTGAAGCCAATTCTTGACCAACACCTTGTAAGCCAGCCTGAGCACCAGAGATGCCTTGTGCAGTACCTTGTAGGCCTAGCTGACCACCAGCAATCTGTTGGCCGACACCTTGTAGACCTAAACCTGCACCCTGCATACCCTGCGCGGTGCCTTGCAAACCTAATTGACCCGCGGCTAAACGTTGCCCCGTACCTTGCAAGCCAAGACCCGCACCTTGCATACCTAATGAAGACAATTGACCCGATTGATTTAACCCAGACAAACCCGCTTGCTGTCCTGCAATACCTGTTTGTGCACCTTGTATACCTTGGGCAGTACCTGCCATACCTGTTTGTAGTCCTCGATAGCCCGCTTCTAGACCTTGGATACCTAAGCCCGCACCGAACTGTTGCGCTTGTTGAGCTTGTTGGAAGGCGTTTTGTAGTCCTTGGGCTTGGATATCACCGAGCTGAGTACCTAAATTACGCTGGCGCTCTGCTTCTAAAATAGCCGAACGAGATCCACCGAATGCACCTTGTTGGGCGGCTTGTGACTGCATACCCTGTTGTTGGATCTGAGATTGACGAACCGCTTCCCGTTGCTGAGTGTCAACTACGTTTTGCATATAGGGTGACATGTAAGCTTGCATTGACTCTGGAGACGTGGCTTGTTGAGCGTATTGTGCTCCCGCACCGAAACCCTGTTGTGCTCGTTGTACACCAATACCGCCAATCCCTGCACCGGCTTGCCCATACCCCATACCTTGCATACCGATACCTGCGGCGGTGCTACCATATTGTTGGGCTTGAGGAGCTAACCCTGCGGCTTGTGCACCGTACCCAGCACCCATCTGGCCGTATATATCGGCTTGGCCTTCCGCCGCACGTTGTGCTTGTTGGGCTGTAGTTAGTCCTTGCTGACCATACTGAGCACCTTGTGCGCCATAATTTAATGCACCTTGTTGTGCTAACTGCGAGGTATCCATAGCCTGCTGTGCGCCTTGAGCGCCATAAGCCGAAGCCATATTACCAAAGCCTTGTGCGCGACCGCCAGTAATGCCAGCTATCTGACCTGCTTGTTGAGCACCTTGAGCACCAAAATCAGCGGCTTGTTGCCCGAACTGAGAGCCTTGAGCGCCGTAACCTATGCCAGCTTGACCCGCTTGTGACCCTTGAGCGCCGTACATTTGCGCCATACGTTGTGCTTGCTGTGCAGATTGTTGCGCTTGTTGTGCACCTGCAATACCTAATGTCGATGCGGCACCGCCATATCCAGCACCAGCTTGCCCATAGCCCAACGAAGTTTGTTGTAACCCTTGCGCTACAGGTTGTGTAGCAAGGCCCCCTTGTCCCACTGCTGAGGTTAGATTAGACGCCTCCGTCAGTTGAGGTGCTACCTGCTGATTTGCTACGTTCTGAAACGCTTGCGCTTCCATAGGGCTAAATGTAGCCATTCTTTGCCCAGCATAGGGCTGATACGTTGCCCCTGTGGTTAAAGCGTGCGCTCGCCCTAGCGTATCTTCTACGTATGGACGTGCGTATTCAGGAATATTAGTCTGAGTGACTTTTTGTTCGCTGGGACCGCCCCCGCCCCCGCTAGCTATATAGGCTTTTATCCTGCCGCCCTCTTTTTTGAAAGCTCGCGTATCTAGTTCTGGGATACCTAGGTTTAAAAGGGTGCGGCTACTCTGCAACATTTAAGTGCTCCTTACGGTACGCATCATACCGCTCAAAATATATAGTTTTCCAAACTTCGGGCATATACTCTTTGGCTTTTTTCTCGCCTACACAGACATGCACGGCGTACGTAATAATATGTCCTGCTGCGTACCGTAACCCGTGGGCTATCTCTAACCCATGTTCATCTTTTTGAGTTTCAAATTTATTTGCGGTGTCATAAGCAGAAACAACGCTAATCCACATAGGTAAAACTTGCTCTTGGATGCTACGGTAGAAAGGATTTGCTTGTAAATAAACTAAACAGCATAGAAATGCGTGGTTGATACGGTCGTCGGAAACAGGATTGTCTTTATCTACCAGATCATCCCATATATGGGAAAGGTCAACAAACAAACGAAACATGTTTAGCGCGTCTTGATTTCCGCCAAACCACTCCAGTTTTCCTTCTTCTATGTTCATGCTGGCATAACCGTATCAAGGTTTACTTTGGCTTGCTGTGTAGTTTTACCGTGCGCAGCCTTTCGAATTTTGTCCACCATGGCATATAACTTAGCCGCACCACGCTCGGGGTCGCCGTTACCTAACCGTGCAACAACCTCTGGAGGTATATATACTTCGCCGTCTGCTACACGAGCGGGTTGGTCGCCTTCGATACTAGCTGGAATGCTGTCACTGAGACCATCGCCTTCGCCTTCAATCAGCATGGCAAAACCTAGATAATCATTTAGAGCACGAACCCCTGCTGCAGTGCTACCGCTACCCGCGCCATTAACCGCGTCAGCAGGGACAACAAACCCATTATCTGCCATATCCCCACCGGCTCGGAACTTAGGCCCATTCGCTAGACTGGCAATACCGCCTTCAGCCATCTTTTGGATACGACCGCCTTGAGCCACATCTTCCCCACCCATATCAGCAGCTGAAGCATTACTAGGGCCTGCATCACCACCGATGCCGTCGTCGCTGTAATCGTAGCCCATCTCATAGCCATAATTAATACCACCAGAATCATAACCTCCATCACTGTCGTAGTTATAGCTTCGCGACCTAGAGCTTAAGGCATTAATCTGATCCTGCAGCTGTTGGAACTGGTCGACCGTCGGCGCCGTTTTAATTACGCTATTTGAAAGTGGGTCATACTTATACCCAAACTGAGTAGCTTCTATGTCTTTAGCGTTCTGTTGTAGTTGAGCTTGGCGTTCTTGAACCGCTGCTCCGGCCTCAGGATTGTATACGCCTTGATTGGGCAACGCTGACTGGAAAGCAGCTAACTGCGGCGCTTGGTTGTATTCCGCTTGAGCACGTTGCATTAGCTTTTGGTTGTACTCGGTAACAGCCGGATTTATCGTGCGTGTAGGTTGCTCGTAAGGCCCTTGAGTTTGTGTAGCCCCACCTTCCGCAAACCCTTCAAAATCAGCAGCAGGCGTGACAGCCCCCGGCGTGTAGGACTGGTTAAAGTACGGTTGCCCCGGCAGCCCAAACTCAGGATTTATTTCTTGTGTGTACTCGTATTGACGGATGTCGCCTTCGTCAGGAGTTTCTTCTGGTTGTTCTTGATTATAGGATGCACCTAGTATTGGTGCGGATGCAGCAGCAATATTTTTTAAGTTACTCGACATAAACGCACCGGGAGCTTTAGCGATTTCGCCTAGTCCCAATCCCGCTGTTTGGAAAGGAGTCATTACTGTTGGCGTTGCCCCCGGTGCAAAAGATGCACTGCTAGCAATATTTTCCAACCCTGCCCTTCCAAAACCAGCAGCTTGATCCGCCAACATGGCAGCTTGAGACCCCGTTCCCGTAGCAGCACCCGGCACACCCATCGCACTAACAGCGGCAGCAGGTGTCGCCGCGCCCGCAGCAGAAACTGCACTACCAAGCCCAGATCCACCGTAAGCGCCTAGACCTGCTAACAGACCTTTACTTAGATCACCAGTAACCAGCGCTGTACCCCCACCAACTAAGCCAGCGGCAGCCAATGGGCCTAGCGGAGTGAAGCCCAAACCAATACCAAGTACGGTCGGCAAAATAGCTTCTAGAAAGTTAGCTTCAGGGAGCCCTGTAGCAGGGTTGGTCGTTAAGGACCCGCCGTATGCTTGAGCGAGCGACTGCAAACCACCAACTTCATTTGGGGTCATGTGTACAAGCATGGAGTCGCCGTTGCGACCCTGCGCCTGCATATTTTGGGCTAGTGTCTGTATGCTCATGGCATTCTCTACAGTTGGGGGCTGGTTAATCGTAACATTTTAGGGGGTGTTAAGCAATAAATCATAGGGCTTAGCCTTGTGGGCGTGAAACAAACGTAATGCTGCCAATAGCAGAGGGTTTTACGGGTCTGGCGTAAGGGGTAACTTGAGCGTCTTCGTGTTCTAGAAATATCCCAGTAACACCGGCTTCGGTCGCGGCTTTCTCAGTTGCCCAGTACAGCCTAACTTCATCCCCACCTTGAGCATTAAACATCACTGTTGCTTGGGCGCGGTTATACGTGAACTGTGTAGCACTTTTGCGGGCTGCCAATGAAAACCTGCTTGTCGAATTCACAACCGCACTGCCATTGACTTGTAACCAAGAGTGCACATCGTGCGCAACGTTATCGTTATTAACCAACTGCAGCCCATATATAATCATATAAGTTCCGCTTAGTTGCACTGAGGCATACCCACTTGGGTCTAAAACAAATCCGGCGTTAGATACAACAGTATTCCAAGCAACCAGTGTGGAGGTATTATTTCCTAGCGCATACTGGTCAACATCGCTAAGTGCTGATATATGGGGCGAGTCTACATACCCCTGCCCAAGAGGGCCACCCACCGTACGAGTAAAATTATCTAATTGGTTAAAATATAACCGCAGGGCGTTATGCACCTGCTCAATCTGGTTGTAATTATAATCGCGCTGCATAAGCGGCAAACTCGGCGCAATGGTGGTATTTACTCGTGCCATGCTATCTCCGACCGTCAGGCTTAATATCGACTCTTATGTCACCAGACTGCCACGCAACACCTAAGTCCGTAGATTCTAAACGCAACGCCATTTGACGGCCTCTCAGACGGGTATAAACTTGCCCCTCATACTCTTGAATTGTGTACACACGGGTGTTTCTATAATCGTCAGCACTTGGCACGTTGGGATTATCTGCAGTGCCATACGGGTCGCCAGAGTTGCGTCTTGGTTTTACCTGCATAGTCAGTGACGGCTTATCAGCAGTAGAGCCATTAAAGTTCACATCTGGCAGTATGCGTTTAACAAACCCAAAACTATCACCATCTCCGATATCAAAATCAGCAGACTGCACATACGCTGTAATCGGTACAGGACTTAGCCCAGAAACATCGTCGTTACCAACTTCATGGAACAATACACGCTGGTTGTAATCAGCGGCCATGGGGTTTTCACGTAGAGCAGAGTCTAACCACGCTGTGCGGTTCAGTTGACCGTAATACCATACACCGCCCAGATAATTAAACACGACATACCGGTCTATGACCGTAGACGTACCCGAACAGTAAAACCACCACACTTCGTTATAGGCTTCGTTCGTGCCACCAAATATCTGATATGCCTGATCTTTATTTAAATCCTCAAACACGTACTGGCGCACGGCACACGGTAGTGTATCTACCCGACCATTATAGGTATAGAACTTATCGCGACCCATCCAGTACGTGACGTTATTAGCAGTAGTAACCGCATTGGGCGACATGATCGAGATATTATCAATCATTATCTCAAACCGATACACGAGCGGTGCGCCGATATACTGCATCGAGTAAAGCGCAGACTCAGTCCAGATTAGAATCTCTTGCCGTGCATTAGCAGCGGTCACAATAAAAGAGCCATCATTTAATCTGAACTCACCCGACTGGTTTGTAATAGCCGGTTCCCATTGAAAGGGGTTATCTTGGTCTGACCAGCGCACTAGCATCGGATCAAACGCGCTATTGGCATCGGTCGGGTCGTAAGGGTTTGCCCCCATACAAATAATAAAACGCTGGATCGGTGCAGACATAATCTTATTGGTTGTGGTAGGGACAAACTGCCCCTGCAAGCCCAACGCGGTTGAGGCATCAGATAACGCAACCCCACGCACAGTAGTACCTAATGTGGCATCCCAGTAATAAACCGCGCCTTCTCGTGGCGCGAAAAACAAATCCTCACCGAAGTTATCTGCCGACCACAGACGCAACTGTTGCCCTACCCCCACCACACCGGGACTACCCCAGCCACCAGAGCTCCACGGATCTGCACCCCAGCCAAGGCCCACCACGTACGTGTCTAGCCCTGTATTGACCTGATAAGTCGCTGTAGCTGCCGCACCACCACCCGATGTCGCCGAGGTTGAGAATACGCTCGCTATGTTTATTGTGTACTGTGAGGCGCTAATAAGCCCAAAAACTTGACGCTCGCCGTTAATATCTGCAGCAGCAAACCCACCAAAAGGCCCTGTGACATCTGCGTAAGTAACAAAATCATTCTCAACCGCACCGTGGTTAGCATCAGTTACGGTAAGTGTAGAGCAAGCAACGTTGGCGCCAGAGCCATGAGCCGCAGCGGTTGTACCATTAATGCCTCTATTTACACCCAATAACGTGTTACCGCTAATGGCCGAGTACGCCATCTGCTCAGTACCAATAAGTATTACTCCCCCTGTAGTCGGGAAAGACGCAGCACTTGTTAGTGGCACTGTCTGCTGGGCAGCGGTTATGTCTGAGGCTAGTGTATTAAATGCTGTGGCAAAGGGGTCTCCCGTACCCGGTGGATTCGGCCCTAACATGGGGTCTACAGTCTTGCGTATAGGTGTGATGTCGTTGTAGTCACCACCGTCCTCGATGTAGTATTTCAGGTTAGTGCCCACACCCAGCAGGTTTTTACCCGCTAAGGTTCCCCAATTATGTAATGCACGCGCATTACCTAGAAACTGCGCACTAGACAGACGCGTCCAACCACCAATCTTCTCGGGTTTACCCGAACGAAACCGAATCTTATCGCCGTCATAGAATTTACCTTCAGCACTGTATGTTGTGCCTTCTCGGTAGAGTCCGGGTTGTAGCACGATCTTCGTAATCATGTTAGTATACCGCCATTAACAGGGAGAACACTATGTTTGTTTATATCTGGAAAACCGTTGAAAGCACGCCTTTTTACGTCGGGTGCACGAAATTTGCAGGGCGAACTAATCCAAGAAACAGTGGAAATAGAAACTGGCTTTGTGTGCAAAAAATTAACGAGGTCGGCTATGCCAACATTGTTGTTGAGATACGTCATGTTGACTCCTTAGAAGAAGGGCGAAGTCTCGAGACACAACTAATTGAAGAATACGGTCGCATCAGTTTAGGAACTGGGACGCTAACCAATTTACGCGTTGGTGGCGAGGGTCTTAACCCAATGTCAGACGACCACAAGGCCAAAATACGAGCTGCTACGGTAGGCAGGAAAAAAACACCAGAACAGCTAGAAAAACACCGCAAGCGTATGCAAGATCCTGATGTACAAGCAAAGCTTAGAGGTGAAAACAACCCCGCGAAACGGCCCGAAGTCCGAGCGAAACTGAAAGCGTTGTGGGCGAACGATGAATTTAGAGCAGCCCGAGTAAAAGAACGTAAAAGACCTAGGAGTTTTTCCGATACAACTCTCGCCGACTTAAGAAAACGCGCAGTCGACCCAAACAGCCCCATGAGTACCCAGCATAAAATCCTAAATAGTGACCCGGCTATAAAAGAAAAACGGCTAGCTGGCCTCGCAAAAGCGCAAGACAAAATTAAAGCCAAACTGAACGACCCTAATAACAAACTCAAAAGGATTGCCGCATTAAAGGCCACGATAAGTTCTCCTGAATACACAGAGCGCCATAAAGCATCGTACACCCCAGAAGTTCGTAAAAAAATTGCTGACGCCAAAAAAGCTTATTGGGCTGGAAAACGCGCCGAAAGGGCCTCTAGCAATTAGTTTAACACCTGCCATAATTAAACGTCGCCTAAAATAATCATCAGTTTACCGAATTTAGCTTCTCGATCTTCAAGCCCATTGTAGCCGCCATTGATGCGGCGCGTAACCCTTTTCACGCTACCTGTATCCGCAAGTGCATTAAGCCCATTTGTGTCCCAAAACCACCCAGCGCTTTGTACAGCCAACTCAGGCTCTGATACCAGTTCCGGTTCTAGTAGGGCATTATTATCTGCAGCTAGCGAGAAGGCGGTGTAGTTGTTTTTGCCGGTTAACTGAATCAGCCCACGACCACGGTACTTCCAACCATCTCCCGAGGATTCCTCGGCATTTCCCATACGGTTAGCGTACACACGGTTTGCAATCTTCTCAGGCTTTCTAGCGTATAGAGCGGCCAAGTCGTCAGTGGGGAAATACTTACCAAACACCTTACGCAGGGCATTGACCGAGTAGTTTAAGTTCTCAGAGACCGCCCGAAAGTTACCTGACTCGTGTGCTATTTGGGATAGAAACATGGCTTGTCGCACGGGGGTATTGATGTCGTACTTGAGCATGGTCATGTTTAGCCAAGGCAGGTACTTGTCTATGTTATCTGGTGAGACACCAATAGAGCGTAGTGCCGAGGCTTCTATCATTTAGGGGCGTCTTTAATCTTTCTGTCTTCCACCATTCTGAAAACCTTCTCTACACTACGACCACCGAAGTAAAACGACATGATTATAATCCCCCATTGTCCCAACAGCTCCACATAATTTTGATTTGTGTCGTAACCAAATGCAGACATCATCGCGAAGGTAAAGTAGCCGATTAGTATACCTATTAGGGTCATGGGTCGAATGTTTTTAGGCAGCCAACTATCGCTATTCATATCTGCTTGGTGGCGCTGGGTCAACTGCTCTTGCTCTTTCATGTCAGCTTCAAGCTGTTTTAGCTCACCACTTTGTTGTAGCTCTAGCAAACGAATTTTAGCCTTCTCCGCTTCGTCTTTATCGGGGAATATTTTATCAATTATTTTCGACCCTATGCTTAAGAAATCCAATAGCATAGTGTTACTCCTTCCAAGTTAAAATTAGCTCATCGCTAGGTTAACGACTCCATTTACTAACAGAGCCGCGCTGTCATGTATTATTTTTGCTTATTGTACTTCAGTATCTAAGTTGTGCGCTACTTGCCAAGCGTCTAATGCCGCTGTAAATCTGTCAAATTCAATTATACTTTCGTTATCAGGCTTAACAATCTTACCTGCGACAATTGAAGTCTTGTACTCAATTTCACCAAAATCTTCGTACCACTGGACAGCGTGAACAGTTCCGTCAATCGTAAAAGTTAAGTCTGTATATCCAACCCCATCTTTTGATACAAAACCGTCATTTGGAATAATCGTAAATTTCATAATTGACCCTTTAACAGAAGTGTTGTTTGCTCGTTACTTTTAACCATCTCGTTGCGGAATGACTCCACCGCCGCGCCTGTTTGCCGTTGTTGTTGACTGTTTTCAATAAGTAGAACAGGTATCCACGCAATAGCACAGCCCCACTCATCTATCGGCTCGCCTGTGTTGGGGTTATTGCCACGTAGCTGTGTAAACCACGCGCAATCTGTTTGCCTGCACGGGTTAAAGTTGTCCAATGGACAATTTGCTTTTGATTCAATTTTCATTATGATTTCGTGCAAATAATAACGTCAACGTATTGCACATTGATTGCGGTTGATGCGCCTGAAAGTGTGCTAGAGCCGGAGAAGCCGTGCGTGTGTGAACCACCGCCCCCTGTTGCTTGTGCTATTCCACTTTGGTAATAATTATTTCCTCCCCTTTGAAAAACGCCATCACGACCAGAAAGGTCTTCCTCTGCATCTTGTATATTATGTGCGTGCGAGGGCATCTGTGCAATTGTTAAGGTTGTAGCTCCAACAGAGCCGCTCAAACTAACTGAACCACTAACAGATGGCGTTCCAAATGCATTTGTAAACGTTGCAGAACCGCCAGCACCAGCCGTGCCACTCACAACCCTTAGCGCCTTATTATTGTGCGCCGTAGACTTAACCCAGCCGGTAGGCGCTGAAGTTTGCACAAACAGCATATTAGTGCCTGAGGGTATGGACGGACTAGGCGACGCGATTGATTGCCACGACCTGTCACCGCGTAAATAGGTTGTGCTATTTGCCGTCCCTGTGGCTAACGCCGAGCTTGAAATGTTTGCTGTGCTTGTGCCTGTTAAATTTGTCGCATTTGTCGCATTTGTCGCATTTGTCGCATTTGTCGCATTTGTCGCGGTAGCCGCGTTTCCTGAGATATCAATACCCCAAGTCCCGCTCGCCCCGCCGCCTGTTTTAGTTGGGGCGTCACCCGCAATTTCCGCATTCACGAACGCTGTGGTAGCTATACTTGTGTTATTTGTACCGAAAGACTGAGTAACCGCCGTGGTAGCATTTGTAGCATTTGTAGCATTTGTAGCATTTGTCGCGGTAGCCGCGTTTCCTGAAATATTAATACCCCAAGTCCCGCTCGCTCCGCCACCTGTCTTGGTGGGGGCGTCACCCGCAATTTCCGCATTCACGAACGCTGTGGTTGCGACCTGCGTAGTGCTTGTACCAAACGGTTGGGTGATAGCATTTGTAGCATTTGTAGCATTTGTAGCATTTGTCGCGGTAGCCGCGTTTCCTGAGATACCAATAGCCCATGTACCACTAGCCCCGCCACCTGTTTTAGTTGGGGCATCATTAGCTATTTCGGTATTAACAAACGCTGTCGTAGCAAGTTGGGTTGTATTAGTCGTTACCGCCGCTGTCGGAGCAGTAGGTGTACCCGTTAGGGCTGGCGAATTTAAAGGGGCTAGGTTTGCTGTGTCACCCGCAATTTCCGCATTTACAAAAGCTGTTGTGGCTATACTTGTGTCATTTGTACCGAAAGACTGAGTAACCGCCGTAGTGGCATTTGTTGCATTGGTAGCTGTTGCCGAGTTACCAGTTATGTTAATACCCCATGTACCACTAGCCCCGCCGCCTGTTTTAGTTGGGGCGTCGTTAGCAATCTCAGCGTTTACAAAAGCTGTTGTAGCAAGTTGGGTTGTATTAGTTGTTACCGCCGCTGTGGGCGCGGTAGGTGTACCCGTTAGGGATGGGGAGTTAAGCGGGGCTAGGTTCGCGGTATCCGCCGCGATTTCGGCATTTACAAACGCCGTAGTGGCCACTTGCGTGGTATTAGTACCTTGGATCGCAGTGGGTGCAACAGGTGTACCTGTAAAGGTAGGAGATAATGTAGGCGCAATACCTAGTGACTGAGCCACACTTGATGGGTTAACAGCGCTAATAAGTGTGTCGCCGTTGGTACTAATAGACCGCCCTGTGACTACATTATCCCCATCGCAGTAAATGTAAGATTCAGCCAGTGTGGGTACGGAAAACGCTGTGCCCGCTGAGGTCTTTATGTTGACTGTGGCGTCGGACGTGTTCTTGACGGTGTAGGTCTTATTCACGTTAGGGATCGTTAGCACGCGGGTAGTACCCGGCGTACCAGTTACTCGCAGCACTGCACTGCGGGATTGATCGACCACACCATTAAGCGCAGTTAGGGTGATGTTTCCACTGGTGACGTTTAGGTCAGTAACACCGGTAATGGCTTGCTCTATTAAATCACCGAGGTTCCCATTCGTGGTTATACCCCACACACCTGACTGCTCACCAGAACCGACTAGCTCTAGCCTTAACGAAGTTGAGAATGTACTCGGCATTTAGTGCTCCTTAACCCCAAACACGCATTGGGTATGGCTCTGGGTCAATTGAATACGCAATTAGCGGCTCTGCGTCCTCACCCACTACTCGCACGTTCACAAACCAGCCAGCGTAAGGCACAGGCTCAGGTGGTGGCTCTGGCAGTGGGTCAGTCTGTGGCTCGTAGATAATGCCAATCGTGTCAATGTTAACGTAATTAGGCACATAATGCCACCGCAAAGGGATAGGCTCAACGTCAGGGTCTTCGCTCCACTCGTCTACTACTTTAGTGTAGAGAACTTCTTGCGCTTGCTCTTCGTCAACAAATTTTAGGTAAAAATCAGACA
>Ga0222669_1000401_pt1 | contig 12380 bp, 5 predicted proteins | sample AntAcemetagen730_FD_179848 | JGI IMG/M metagenome (GOLD analysis project Ga0222669, IMG submission 179848) | Saline water microbial communities from Ace Lake, Antarctica - #730 | ecosystem: Environmental > Aquatic > Non-marine Saline and Alkaline > Saline | place: Antarctica: Ace Lake | collected...
AGTTTACGAAACTTCACCAACACCGTTGGGTCGCAAGGCAAGCGATTCTCGAAGTAATCAAGACCCGAGAAATACTGCCATGAGGGTGAGTCAGCCCAGCGCTCGCATAAGCCTTCATCGCTCTCATCATAGGCGTGCTTCAAGTAAAGCAAAGAAACCATTAAACGAATCGGTAGCCTTGGGCGACCTGCGTTTGAAACACCGCCGCCAACCACTTGCAGACTTGGACCAAATAACCCGATGTCTTCGACTGTTTTACCTGCTTTAACTTTACGGGCAAAGTTATGAGCCAATGATGCTTCAATTTCTTGCCATGGCATGTGAGAAGCTAAGACGGGAAGAGGCAATCTTAAATCGATCATTTGATCGATTCGGCTGCGGAAAAAATCGTTGACTGGGCTCATGAGTGTATTTCCAGAAAACTCCCAGAAAATAGTGCTGGGAAGGTCATTATCTGGGAGTTATTATAACTCAAAAAGCATATATTTACCAATTAAATCATATAGTTATTAATAAATCAGGGGCGACTACATACGCCACTGATTGCTTTTTCAACAAAGTGGCATTACAGTAGTGCGATGCGTCTAATCTCCTCTGACTCTGTCGTTGTCAGATACGTGTGTCGAGAGTTTTCAGGTAGTGCGCAAAACAATCACAACGCAGCATTCAATTTGGTATTTGATGAGGCGATTGAGCGTAGCTACATGAATGAGAATCAGCGCCCCCCCACAAAAAACATAGGTGGCACACCGCTTCGGGCGTTGCCCTACGCGGTGTGCCTGTGAAGGAAAAGGGACAACAAAAACCGTTAAACGGCTATAGTTATCCACAGTTGACTGCGCTCAAGTCAACAAAAGCCCCTGGTCAATATTCAACCGGTACAGGGGGGGTCAGTATTCAACCGGCGCCAACAATTCAGACTCATCATGCGCTGGTTGACGGTTACCACGTCGGGCTTTTCATGGAAAAACTAGAGCATTTTCTAGAAAAACCACATGAAACTATTTCAGCTCAAAAGTAAGTATTAACAATTTAAAATATAAACAGTCTAATATAAATTTATACACACGCAATCATTTAAAAATTAAATCAGTATTACGGTATTAATTTAAAAAATAAGCTTAAAGATACCTCAAAATACAATGATTTCTTACTCAATTCTAGCGAAAAAAAACAAAGCTGACACAACTGTTATATGCAGTTTTCGTCTTTTACTTTTTGTTTGTTTGTTTGTTTTCTCAACCCTAGCGGCGGCACAAACAAATCAATCACTAGAACCTAGCACCACGCTCAATCAGCTACTGTTGAAAGAACGTAGCCTTGGCTGCAACAAAATCCATAATCGTTTGCAGCAAGTATTGTGCGAAGGAAATATTAAAATTGGGGTTAATGACCACTTTCGTCATTTTGGAGAACGTGTTGACGAAAAACTCATAGGCTTTGAAATTGACCTCGCACGAAGCATTGCGACATCACTAGGGGTCAAGTTAGAGCTTATTCCAGTGAACTTCACCAATCGAACTCAGTATTTGTCAGAAAAAATAATTGATCTAATTCTAGCCAATATGACTCATACCGTATCGCGCGATCAGTTTATGTACTTTATTAGGCCTCATTACTACACATCACCCACAACAGTCGTTGGAAAAAAAACATTTAAAGTCGAATCATTTTCTGATTTAGGCACACTTTCTGTCTGTGTTCAGATGGGGCACTTTAGCAATGTTGTATTTTCAAAAAATCAAATACGCATGCTCATGTATGAAACACCTGTGCAGTTATTCGATGCACTTAAATTCGGGGTATGCGATTTTGTAGCACATGATCACCCTATTGCTATGGCGAGCATAAATGTTCTAGATGCACCTGCACAGATGGGGTCAGCATTTGAAGAGAAGTTTTCTTTTGACCAAGCGCCCTGGGGTATTGGCGTTGAAAAGTCAGCAGCAGACTCACTAGGCAAGGCAGTTTCACTTATCTTAGCGAATTTGCATAGCTCTGGCGATATGATTAAATTTGCAACACCGTATGGGGTTCAAACATCTTATCTTGAAGAAGCTAAAGAAAAATGGTCAGACCCTTCGTGTTATCAGGCGTCAGGCGAACTTAATATTGCGTGTTATGAACCCGCATATTATGACGTGCGAACCAAAAGCATACTGGCTCCGTTTGCAACTAAAACGGAAGATCTACTTTTTAACACGATGGGTTGGCGAATCAAATTTGATCCCTTTTCAGACCAACAGTCATTGAGTATGTTGCTTGAAGGCTTTAAAAATTCAGTAATCTTGTTGGTAGCAACGTTACTGACATCATGTTTATTTATATGGGTATTTTTTAAGTGTTTAACTTCTGAACAAAAAATAATCTGTTACAGCAGCAAAGCCACCGCTATTTTCTTTCTTAATGCCCCCACTATTTTTCTACTTATACTAGGCTTCTTAATTGCATCAACAGTAACAACCTATAGCGGCCCACTGGCAATACTGACAGCAGCCATCCTAATTGGGTTAGGTGAGGGGGCAACAGGTGGCTATGCAATGTATGAGGCATCAAAAACGCTTGGGAAACAAGCCACATTTTTGCGCAGCTTACGTTACGCAAAAGTTCGTGTACGCGCATGTCTCATTACATCTGTACAAGCTTGCCCCATTGCTGCGTTTATTGGTGCGCCTGAACTATTATCTGTGTTGACTGACATCACAGCCATTTCGGGTGAGCGTGCCACCACATTCACAATATTGGCGCTTTTTTACGGCCTATCCGTTCATGCTGTAGTGGTGATTTCAGCTAAGGTTTTCAATCGCTTAAGTGACAACAGTGAGCCTCACCATGCAGGCTGATCTCTTAGGTTATCTTCAAGCGTTCGTAGTCAATATTCGTGTGGGTGCGCTGTCGTTGTTGTGCGGCATGCTCGCGGGGTTTATTCTTACGCTGACAATGCGACAAATACCAATCGTAGCAAAACCCATTTCAATAATTGTCGGCTTACTCAGAGCATTTCCAATCTATATTTTATTGTTCATTATTTTAAATTTACTGGTTTCATCAAGCTTATTACATGGCTTAAACCCTCATGTCAGACTTGAGATCATTCTGATTTTAACAATAATGGGTTACTCAACACCTGCATGCACAGATTTAATTGGATCTTTTCTTGAACACAAACAAAAAGGGGAAGTTGAGCAGTCATGGCTAATTGTGCCCAATTTGTTTGGTGTTTTTATTGTGACGTTGATTTGCTCTAGCATAGGTGCCTCTATTGGCTTAAGTGAAGCCATCACTTACACGCTTAATTACACTGCAACACTTAACAATCGCGGTGAAATTATTTTGGTAACATTTCTGAGCACCCTATTTTTCGTACTGACCTTACTAACATTAAAATTTTTAATGCAACGTGGTTTTACGTTTTTGATGCATTTTAAGGCAAAGCATTAACATTGATAATGCTTTCGTGGCTTGGGCGTTAGCTATTTAGTCGATTGTTGCTCGATATAACCTAGACAAACGTCGCGATCACCAATGGGGCCTACTTGCGACCAACCTGAGGGGGCTGCTTTGAGTGCTGGCCAAAGTGAATACTGTCCTTGCTCATTCAGTAGAACTTTGTGCATGCTACCATTCACCGAATAGCCATCTTGCAAAGTTACAGGCACCATAAGTAAGATCCTTTATTCAATCAACATTCAAAAAACGCACTGAGGGTCTCACCCACTTTTTATCTGCTAGCAGTATGCATAGTCGAAAAAGCTATCAACTCACTTTCAAACAGACTCATTAAATCTTCAATATTTTTCGCAACATATGACGATCGACTGTATCGACAACGCATCTGCAATCTTCCCCTTGCGTCAACCAAAGCCGTGATGTCAATTATATGGAACCTCCGCTGTTCAGCATTCTCTGGCCCGTCAACAAAAATCTCATCAGACCATCGAGATTGTTCGTTTTGAGGTTGCTTGGTATTGAACCTGCCTAGGTAATTAAAAGAAATTTGCGCTGTCGGTAACGGCTCCAGAACCTTTTCGGTGGTTGGGTTGAGCCAGCGAAGCAGTCCAAACCCCAAACCTCTGTTAACAACCTGCCTCAAAGAGCTCTTTATACGACCAAGTGCCTTAACTACTACATCGTTAGCAATCGGGGTTTTTTGCCAATCCAAGCCCTCCCAGTCGATGCGTACTGGATAGATACTGGTGAACCACCCCACCGTTTGAGACAAGTCTAAGCCACTGCCGTGAGTCTCTCGGCCATGACCTTCAAGGCTCACTAGCATCGCTCCAGAGCTAATCTGGTAGCGAACGTGACGCCATTTATAAAGCGCAAAACCAAGTGCTGTCAAAAATAAATCATCGACCCCAACGCCAAGTGAAACCGCAATAGACAACAAGTCACGCATTGGCCCTGCCTGCAAATATGATAGGTATTGAGTGGCATCGCCCTCAACGTTATCTGCTTGACTGATTGAAAAATCGACAGGCAACGATACTGTGCCTATTAGCGCGTTTTGCCATATGGGCAACTCAGCTAAATAGAGTGGGTCAAAAGCTTCTTTATGCAAATACTGTGCCCAATCTCGAACAGAGTGTGTTCGTTCAGTTAGAGGTCTACCGTCAATCAACTTGAAGAGATCGTCAACGAGGATACGCCAAGAAATGCCATCGACAGCCAGATGATGAATCGCCACTATGAGAATTTTCGATTGGTCTTCTCGCTCAACCCAGACTGCAGCCAGCATTTTCCCTAAAACAGGACTTAATTTCGCAGGTAGCGTCAGCATCAAACGTTCAATAAGTCGTTGTTCGTCTTCAGCCTCAGTTGCTTCAATGCATTGAAAATCAAACAAGGGCTTGGTACTCATCGGGTTGAGCACCAAAGATGGCTCATCGAATCCTTCTACGCTCAAGCGCAATGCATCATGGTGAGCGATTAACGCAACCAATGCTACCTCAAGATCTATTTTCGATAGATGACTGGGTATTCGCAATACGATCCCATTGTGAAAACGATCAACCGGTCCCGCATGTTTTAAGTATTGAGTCTGAATTGGCGTCAATGGGACATCTCCCGCCAGAGGTTGACAAAGACTTAGTTTCTTAACGTTAAACTCAGTTGCCACCTTGGCCAATTCAACAACAGTTGGAAATGCAAAAACATCTCTCACCCCGAAATCCAAACCTGCTTCCCGAGCCAGACCTACGAGTCGAATGGCTTGAATACTGTCACCGCCCATAGCAAAAAAACTATCTTCAACACCAAAGAATTGAGTTCCAGTTAATTGTTGAAACAGGTTGGCAATCAAACGTTCCCGCTGTGACTCAGGTTTTCGGCTCGCTAACTTTGGTTCGCTCTCTGGCAAAGGTAGTGCCTTCCAATCGACCTTCCCGTTGGGCGTTATCGGCAAACTCTTTAGCACTAAAAATGATCCCGGAATCATATGCCGCGGAAGAAAACGACCCAGTTCTTTCCTTAACGAGTTTATGTCTGAATCGTTGCATGATCTAGCTGGTACAAGATATGCAATAAGCCGCTGCTGGCCAAAGACCTCGCGTAGCTGAACCGTGACTGACACCACGTCAATATGTCGTCGTATTTCAGCTTCAACTTCAGCCGTTTCAATACGAAAACCACAAAACTTTATTTGATTGTCTATACGACCAATGTATTCGACTGTTCCATCATGATGCCAACGGGCTAAGTCACCCGTACGATACATTCTGGAGCCCTCTTGCTCGAACGGATTGGCAATAAATGCCTGGGCAGTCAATCTTGGGCGGCCTCTATAGCCTCGAGCCAAACTAACCCCAGAAATGTACAACTCGCCAATAGAACCTATTGGCGAAGGTTCTAAGGTCTCACTAAGCACGTACTGCTTAACATTATGAATAGGCTTACCTAACGGAATTCTTTGGGGTGCCATCAACGGCGAGAAGCAGTAAGTAGTCGAAATATCGGTGCATTCAGTTGGACCGTAAGAGTTCATGACCTGTGCCCGAAAATATCCTGCGCTCGCCAAGAAATCAAGCCGTTCACTTTGAATCTGCTCGCCCCCAAGGACTAGCCATCTCAATGAATTTAAAGCTCTCTCACTTGACAAAGCCGTCAAGTCTGCAAGCACATAAAAGGTGCTGGGCGTGCAATTCAAGTAAGTAATGGCTTGGCTTTCAAGCTCACTGATTACACTTTGAAAGTCTAGCGCATACGAGGCTGGCAAATACAGCGTGCCACCTGACACGAGTGGCGCAAAAATATTTTTTTGTGTCAGATCAAACCCGATAGCACTGATTAACAGACATCGGTCGGTTTTCGTTAGGCCGAGCGCACTCACATACCAAGCCACAAGATTATCTAAACTGCGTTTTTGAACTTCTACGGCTTTAGGTAACCCAGTGCTGCCAGAGGTATAAATTAGATAAGCAAGGTGGTCGGGTCCAGCAATGCGCAACCGATCATGATCAGTAATCTGACTACCGTCAGCCTCCGCAAGAACCTGCTGAATACTCGCCTCATCGAGCAACGTCATGGCGATAGGCAAAAACGGTTTTTCAGATTCAGATCTTAAGTCACGGGGTACATTTAATTGCAACGCTTGCGCAACCTTTACCGTGCTGACCACGTGCTTAGCACCACTATCTTTTAACATCCATAGCAACCGATCGTTCGGATACTCAATATCTAGCGGTAGATAGGCTGCACCGGTCTTGAGAATAGCTAAAATGGTAGCCACCATATCTATTGATCGTTCAAGCCCTACAGCTACTAAATCTTCCGCACCAATGTTTTGTGTAATGAGGTGATGGCCTATCTGATTGGCTCGAAAATCTAACTCTTGGTAGGTCATGTGTTCATGGCCACGAGTCAGTGCAATTTGGTTTGGTGTTTTTTTGGCTTGGTGTTCGAACCACTCAATGACCGATCTGTCCGCAATGATGAGGTAAGTCTCATTGAAGCTTTGGGTCACCGTTCGAATCTCTTCTGGACCGAGAACTTGCAACCTAGCAAGTGACGTCGTAGGCTTAGAGGAAAATTCTTCACACAGTTGTTCAAACTGCTTAACCCACGACCTTGCGGAACCCTCAGAAAACAACGATCTATCGAACTCAAGCGCGCCTAGTACCTCACCATCCGCCCCAGGGTCTAGCGTCAAAGTTAAATCGAACTTTGCCTGCGCGAGCGCAACCGAAATAGGCTGAACTTGCTCCTCATCAAGTAGCGATGATGGCAACGATTGACCTTGCCAAGCAAACATTGCTTGGAACACTGGCGTGTGTGTCAGAGCCCGGTTCGGTGCCAGTCGATCCACCAAGATATCGAACGGAATGTCCTGATGTGAAATAGCATTAACAAGCTTCGCATGAACAAAGTCAATGAATTCATTAACGGTTTGCTGGTCCTTGATCTCGATTAATAATGGCAGCGTGTTTACAAAGAACCCGACCAACTTTTCTACCTGTGGCACGAGACGTCCCGCCACTGGAAAACCGATGACGACAGATTGCTGGCTTCCCAAACGCCCAAGCAGGGTTGCATACACAGCCATCAGCACCGTGAATAGAGTTGTATGATGGCGCTGAGCAAGATCAGATAACCTTAGAACAGTTTGGGCATCGATGAAGATGGGAATATAGCCAGCCTCTCTTGAGCGATTTGGTCGGCGAACGGTGTCAGTGGGCAAATCCAGAAACGTTGGTGCCTGTTCAAACTCAGACTGCCAGTATGCTAATTGCCTAGGAATTTCTGCACTGTGGGTAACTAGATCATGCTGCCAACTCGCGAAATCAGAATATGTAACGGCTAAAGGCTCTAGCTCTGGATCAACTCCTGATTGATAGGCTTTGTATATTTTGGTCAGCTCATCTAACAAGATATTCGTCGATATCCCATCGCTTGCGCTATGGTGCATCACAATCGCCAACACATGATCATGCTCGCTGATAGAGAACAAGCGTGCTCGCAGCAAGTAGTCAATCTTTAAATCAAATGTTTGATTGACGAACTGAAAAATATTCTCATTAAGTCCTGCCTCTGCATAATGACCTTCAACCCTAGGCATATTGTCGAATGTGAGCAGTTGGTAAACGCCTGGAGAAGGGAGTATGTAACCTCTAATGTCACCGGCCTCTTGGCTGATGACTGTTCGTAATGCCTCATGACGTTCCACCAACAAAACAAAAGCTCGACCAAGAGCGTCTAAATTTAAACTGCTATTGAGACGAAAAGTCGCGGGTAAGTTATAGCTCGAGTTCCTGCCATCGATTTGCTCAAGTAACCAAAGGCGTACTTGGCCATTTGAGAGCGGCCTTTGCAAACCTCGGCTCTCTGAAGCCGGCGACAGCAAGGGCATCGACAGACCTAAAGAGGAGGACAAATAAAGGGCCAAATCACAAACCCGAGGATGATCAAAGAAGTGTTTAAATTCCAGCCGCTGGCCAGTTGCCTGCCAAATACCGGTAATTAAGCGCATGATCAAAAGGGAATCAGCACCTAGGAAGGAAAAATAGTCTTCTCGTCCAATCTCGCTAGTACCCGTCAAACGCTCATACAACCGGCAAATCATGCTTTCTTCTGTCGTTTTAGGCGTGCTAAACACACGACTCTTTGACACGTCTGGCTCAGGTAGCGCCATTAAGTCAAGCTTGCCATTAACGTTTAATGGAAATACTAATAATTGAACAAAACGCAAGGGAATCATATGGGCTGGCAATCGTTTTTGTAATGCTTGCCTAATCGCACTTTCAGTTGGCAGCTGCGCTCCCTCAACTGCTATCCAATAAGCTATGAGAATAGACTGCCCCTGCATAAGCCTAAGTTGAACAGTGACTTGGCTCATACCGAAACGCCCGAGTAACTCACTTTCGATCTCGGCGAGCTCAATTCGAATACCCTTTATGTTCACCTGCCGATCAACTCTACCTACATGGCGTAACGAGCCGTCCCTATTCCACTGACCCAGGTCACCGGTGCGATACATTCTAGATCCCGGTTCATTAAATGGATTTGCGACGAAGCGAAAAGCTGTCTCGCCAGGGCGGTGGTGGTATCCACGAGCTAAGCCCAAGCCAGCAATATAAATTTCACCAATTTGGTCTTCACCGACTGTGCTCAAACTTTCATCAAGAATGTAGATTTGCGTATGATCGATCGGGAAACCGATGCTTTCATAAGGCGGTTCCTTCTCATCATATTGAAGCATCGTGCTGTCACCACAACACTCTGTCATGCCGTAAAGATTGTAGAGTCTGCAGCGAGCAAAAGTCAGTCGCGCCGATCGTAGCCGATCACTTGAGAGATGCTCTCCACTGATGATAACGGTACCTTGACATTGACTTAAATGACTAGCCGAGAACTCGAATAATGGCAGAAGGCTTGGCACCAGATTAATACGGAAATTTTGATATTTCAGCATAAGCTGGCTAAGGGTAATCGGGTCTGAACGCTCTTTCTCTGACAGAAGGTGAACCGTTCTTCCCGCACATAATGGGGCTAGACACTCCGTACTGCCATCGACGAAAGCAATCGAGCTTCTAGACATGGCCACTTCGTCTGGAGCGAAAGGAATATCCCGTAAAATCCACTGCAACCGATTATGCAAGGCTGCATGAGTGCCTATGACAGCTTTGGGAGTTCCGCTTGAGCCCGACGTATAAATTAAATACGCGGCTTGCCCAGCAGTTATGGACTGCAAGTCGTCTGTATGCACAACGTTTTGGCTGCGAGTGTCAATTGATCGCTTCCATATGTTCTCATCATCTAGCAAACAGGGCTTCGGCCATGACATAAGCGCTTGCCCATCATGTGAAGATACGAAATCATTTGCTTGGGCAAGACCATCATAAATCGGCTGCGTAGAGATCAAGCATCGCGCGCGACTATCGATGAGCATATATTGAATTCGCGCGGCTGGATGCGAAAGGTCGAGCGGTAGGTAGATCGCACCAGCCCTAAGTACAGCTAATATTGAAACGAGGGTTTCTGTCGAGCGATCTAAAGCAATTGCCACAACATCTTCGAGCATGATGCCAATGCTTTTCAAATGAACAGTTAATTTTCTCGAACGAAGCTCTAAATCTCTGTAAGAAAGGGTCTCATCACGACAAATGACAGCTATCGAATCAGGATGAATTCGAGCCTGAGCTTGAAAGAGATCCAAAAACGTTTCGCTGCGCGCAGACCATTCTCTTTGCGAAAACCCTTCCAATAGCTAGCCTCACTGTAGATAGCCGCGTTATCCTAACTTTCTCTGAAAATGTAATCAAAATGGTTCTTAGATTACCGCAGCTTTATTGTTTTTCATTCGCTTTATGTGTACTTACTTTCCAACACATGAACATCTGTAAATTGCATTGGTTATTATCTTTATATTTGTGTAAGCAACCCACTCAGAGCTATAACTGAATCTGGTGTTTAGAGGTTTTGCAAGTAGGCGGTATATCCGCTGTATGGTTAGTTAGTAGTCACCAAACCAATAACTAGCCATAGAAGTATGCCGCCATGAGTAAGGGTACCAGTAATGTCGTTGCCTTTGCGGACCCCTCAGTCAAGAAGGATGCGCTGACCGAGTTGATTAGGCAATGAGCCCAGCAGTTGCTTAGCCGAGCCCTAGAGATTGAATTAGAAGAACGAATGGCCGAGTTGCAGGAGCGTCGTTTGACTGACGACCGCCAAGCGGTGATTCGCAATGGCTATCATCCCGAGCGCCAGATACAGTCAGGCATTGGTCCTGTGACGGTGCAGGTGCCGAAGATTCGATCGCGCGATGGCAAGCCGGTGAGCTTGAAACTTGGATTGCTCAAGGCAAGGTCAGCCTCGTCAAACAGCGGTTAAAGGACAATCTCCACAAAGTTTCTGCTCAAGACGTTAGTGCAGAGCGTCGCTTAGCGCTGCTGCGGGCTGCGGTGGGTGAACGCACGCAAGCCATCGCTATATTGAAAAACATCACAGAACGCACCGGCGTTATCAGTCCTCTGGTGTATCGTGATTACGCGAGTTTAAGCGCTGATACTGACCCTGAATCAGCGCCCCCCCACAAAGAACACAGGTGGTGACAGGATCGTAGAGCCGAATTTAGTCATGACGAGCTTGAGACCCTCTTAGCTTACGCCCCAAAATTTATAGAAGACGGCAGAACAACGCGCACGCGCATGATCCGTGAGTTGCTTTGGAGTGGGTAGATTGGTTTAACAAAAACGGCTACTCAGGGATTGACCGGACTTTCAACTCTTGCTTTGAACTCAATCGTTGCAGCGGCGGGTATCCTGATGGGCGCCCGCCTGGGCTTTCATCGCAACTGATTTCTTAAATCGCTGCAAGTTTTCTTTCTTGATTCTGTTTGTGTCGCAACCAGATCAATGCAACACCCATCAAAATGACCGGAAAGAGCGAAGCGATGTTTAGGATATCCCAGCCAGAAGTCGTGACTAAGGCACCTGAACTAAATGAGGTGATGGCCATGGTCGCAAATATAAAGAAGTTGATAATCCCCTGTGCCTTGTCTTTTTCCTCGGGTCTGTAGGCGGTCATCGCCAAACTCGTCGCCCCGGTAAAGAGGAAGTTCCAGCCTACACCAAGGATGAAGGACGAAATCAGGAACTGATAGACTTCAACACCTGAAAGCGTGACTAGGATACACACGAAATTCAGGACGATACCCAGAATCATAATGCGGTAAGTGCCAAACTTTTGGATCAAGGAGCCCGTGAAAAAGCCGGGCGCGAACATCCCGATCACATGCCATTGAAGAACCAGTGCTGCATCGGAAAATGGTAGACCACAAACCTTCATAGCCAGTGGTGTTGCCGCCATCAACAAGTTCATGACGCCATAACCAAGCGCAGAGCTGATGGCTGCGATCAAGAACACAGGTTGACGCAACAGCTCCATCGTACTGCGTCCGGCGGGCAAGGATTTTTTGACGGCGACTTCGTCGGGAAAGTGAATGAAATTCATCACGATCAGACCTAGAATGCCTGCAACGGTCAAAGTCAGATAGGCGCCTAAAAAAGGGGTGTCAAACGAATCCTTAGTCAGTGCGGCCAGATTTGGACCTGCCACTGCACCCAAAATGCCACCTGCTAGCACCCAAGAAATGGCTTTGTCGCGCAGACTGATGTGCGTGAGCTCAGCGGCTGCGAATCGGTAGAGTTGACCATTTGCGCTGTAATAGCCTGCGACAAAGGTGCCAAATGTGAGCAGCCAGAAATTTTTCGAATATGCAGCGTAGCCACAGATGAGTGAGGACAGAACGGCTACAAGCAGACCAAGCTGAAATGACTTTTGGCGACCGTATTTTTTCTGAGTGCGGGCGACCAAACCGATGGAAAGTGCTCCGCCCTGCTTGACGTCAATTACCTTGGCCGGCGTGTTGCCTCACAAAGAAATGT
>Ga0222669_1000415_pt1 | contig 12086 bp, 10 predicted proteins | sample AntAcemetagen730_FD_179848 | JGI IMG/M metagenome (GOLD analysis project Ga0222669, IMG submission 179848) | Saline water microbial communities from Ace Lake, Antarctica - #730 | ecosystem: Environmental > Aquatic > Non-marine Saline and Alkaline > Saline | place: Antarctica: Ace Lake...
CGCGCTGTCGATCCCGAAACAAAATGCTCCGTGAGGCGATCTTGTTTGTAGGGACTTAGACGACTCTTTCTCATGCTTCCCATCATAACCTCTTCTTAGGTTATCTGGGTCAGCCCCTTATAAAGTTAGTTTTTTTTGGTCAACTTAAGATTATTTTTGTTTATTCAAGGGCCTGATAGCGTTTATTGACTTTAGACCAAAGGAAATGGGAGCTCTAACTTTATCAAGTTAAATAGCCCGCCCGTAAAAATACGGAGCGGGCTTTTTCTTCAAGCCATGTTGAAGAATCTCTACTACATCAGAGTTTGTTCATTGTCGGTTCTGATGCAACAACTGGTTCCACCATAGTGGTCGGTGCTGCACACGCTGAGATCGTTAAGGCGCTACAGATTAAAAGAACAGTTCCAAGTTTACGCATAATTTATATCCATCTATATTTTTACATATTCCATATTAACAATTATCGATAATCAACGCAACTCAGCAAATTTACCCATCAGGCTGGAGCTTTTTGTAGTTACATTAGGCACAATATAACGATCTCGGGCGGTAGGTGTACCAAACCGTCTAGCAGGAGCACCCCCTCATTATGGGTCACATGTTCCTGTGCTTGGCTCAGTTGGATATAAGGCAGCGATATATCGGAGGAGATGGCTTACATAGTTTAAACCCTTTGCAAGATGACGTTGCGCGCCGGCATTTTACAAAGAGTTAATAGATCTGTCTCGGTGCGATCGTCCAAGTTAACGAAGTGCAACGAGTTATTTTAGGTGGCGTCCTGCACGGCTTGCGATACATCGTCCACGATCTGCATAAGCAAAGCCTCATCCTCTGCCTCCACCATCACACGGATCAATGGTTCAGTGCCTGATTTGCGAATGAGCAAACGGCCTTTCCCGACGAGTGAGGCCTCAGCTTCCTTAATTACCGCCTGCACGGAAGCTACTTCAAGAGGGGTGTTACCAGCCGTGAAACGGACATTCTTCAAGACTTGTGGGCAGGGGGAAAACACTTGGGCCAAATCACTTGCGGGCTTGCCGGTTTCAACCATGGCCGCCAGAAACTGAAGACCCGCGAGAAGGCCATCGCCGGTTGTGGCGTAATCGCTCATGACAATATGGCCGGATTGTTCACCCCCGAGGTTAAACCCACCGCGGCGCATTGCATCGACCACATAACGATCGCCAACATCGGTGCGATGCAGGTCAATGCCCTGTGCTCCCAGCCAGCGCTCTAACCCCAGATTGGACATCACCGTTGCCACCAAGGCGCCGCCGCGCAGATTACCAGACTTGGCCCAGCGCCCAGCAATCAGACCCATGATTTGATCACCATCGGCAATATTGCCTTTCTCATCGATGATCGCGATTCGGTCAGCATCGCCATCGAGACAAATTCCGATATCGGCGCCACCCTCCAAGACAGCGGCTACGGCGGTCTGCGGCGCGGTAGAGCCGACACCCTTGTTGATATTATAGCCATTGGGCTGCACGCCAATTGGGATGACCTCGGCTCCCAATTCCCAAAGAACTTCTGGGGCTGCACGATAGGCCGCACCATTGGCGCAATCGATGACAACCTTGAGGCCATCTAACCTTTTGCCTGTGGGGAATGTGGTTTTCGCCGCTTCGACATAACGCCCGATTGCGCTCTCAATACGATTGGCGCGGCCAATGTTGTCGGGCAGGCACAGATCAACGCCGCTGTGAAACAGGGCTTCGATTTCAGCCTCTGCGGCATCCGAGAGCTTATATCCATCAGGACCGAAAAATTTAATTCCATTGTCGTGGTGTGGGTTATGGCTGGCGGAGATCATCACGCCAACATCTGCGCGCATGGAGTGGGTGAGCATCCCAACAGCTGGAGCCGGTATAGGGCCCAAAAGCACCACATCCATGCCTGTTGACAGAAAACCAGCGGTCAGAGCGGTCTCTATCATATACCCGGAGCGTCGAGTATCTTTACCGATCACAACCTTATGGCCCTGAGCTTTGTCGCGTCGAAAATACTGTCCGGCGGCCGCGGCTAAACGCAAGGCGGCCTCGGCCGTCATTGGATAAGTATTTGCGGAGCCGCGCACGCCATCAGTTCCAAATATGGTACGTTTCATGTGTCGTCCTCTCAGACCCGCTCGGGCCGTGGTACTTGCGAGAGGTGATACATCCCATGCAGATAAAATACTATCCTGCCTAAGCCACTACGAACATTTTGTTAAAAATTATTTAAAATTTAAATCAATTGCGCCGCAAGCCACCCGAGCGCGGCTCCGCCGATAAGAGCCAGAAAAACCGATCGTTTTTTGAAGCCCTGTGTTGCAGATCCCTGCTGGGAGGTGTTGTAAGTGCGGATCAAGGCCGCTTCAGCCAGTTGTGGAAGCTTTGGTCCGAAGCGCGACAAGACACGTGCCGTTTTTAACAGGTCCTTTATCAAAGCTTTCGGTCCAATGCTTTGCTTGATGTAATCCTCCACAATTGGATGCGCCACTTCCCAGATGTTGATTTGTGGGTGCAAACTGCGTGCTACGCCTTCAACAACAACCATCGTGCGTTGTAAAAGAATTAGTTCTGTGCGGGTTTCCATGCCAAATTGTTCTGTTACATCAAATAGATAAGTTAGAACGCGACCCATACTGATTTGTGTCGCGTCCATCCCAAAGATGGGCTCGCCCACCGCGCGTAAAGCGCGGGCAAATTCGTCAACATCTTTGTCAGCCGGCACGTACCCGGCCTCGAAATGCACCTCAGCCACGCGTTTGTAATCGCGACGGATAAAGCCAAACAGAATTTCAGCATATACCCGGCGGGTATATTCATCGATGCGCCCCATTATGCCAAAATCATAGGCAATCACATCGCCATTGGCGGCGACCTTGATATTACCTTGATGCAAATCCGCATGGAAAAAGCCATCCCGAAGAGCATGAGATAAAAACAACTGTAAGATGCGCTCGCCAATTTGTTTGCGATCATGGCCCGCGGCGTCCAGCGCAGCATTGTCGCCGGCGGATATTCCTTCAGCCCAATCCATGGTCATGACGTTCTTGCGGGATAGGTTCCAGTTGATTTTCGGCAGCTGGAAACCCGCGTCGGATTTTGTGTTGGCGGCAAACTCACCTGCCGCACTGCTTTCAAGGCGCAAATCAAGTTCACCCATCACCACACCCTCAAAATGCGCGATCACATCCAAGGGTCGCAGGCGGCGCGCACCAGGAGCAAGGATTTCGATCATGCGTGCGGCAAAGTAAAAGGCGTCGATATCTCTGCGAAAGGCCTTTTCGATCCCAGGGCGGAGCACTTTTACCGCCACATCAGCACCGTCTGACACCAGCGTTGCCCGGTGCACCTGTGCGATAGAGGCCGCCGCGACTGGTTCGCTGAAGATGCTGAAAACTGCCTCCAAGGGCTGTTCAAGCTCAGCCTCAATCATCTCTCTGGCCTTTTCCATTGGAAAGGGCGGCAATTTATCTTGCAGCACCCGCATTTGGACGGCGAGCTCATCGCCCACCACATCAGGGCGGGTTGAGAGAATTTGCCCAAATTTAATATAGGCAGGCCCCAAAGCTGTCAGCGCGCGGGTGGCGGGTGGCATGTTGGGGTCACCCTTGTAGCCCAGCCATTGAAACGGCCATCCTATGATTTTGGCAGCCAGACGCACGCCCCAAGGCGCATTGTACGCATCCAGAATCACATTCATCGCGCCCGTGCGCTCTAATGTGGCGCCGGTGCGGATCAGGCGGAAAATATTATGTGGGCCGCGCATCTAAATTTTCCAACCAGAATGCAGTGCTGAAATCCCAAGCGAAAGATTGCGATAGTTGGCATTTTCAAAGCCCGCTTGCCGCACCATGCTCAAAAAAGTTTCCTGATTTGGGAATTTTCGAATCGATTCGATCAAATATTGATAACTGTCGCGATCATTGGCGATGAGCTTGCCCATGCGCGGGATCACGTTGAAGGAATAAAAATCATAGGCTTTTTGCACCAAGGGGACTGGAATTTGGCTGAATTCCAACACCATCAAACGGCCTCCGGGACGTAAGACGCGAAAGGCTTCATTCAACGCCTCTTGTGGGCGCGTGACATTGCGAATGCCGAAACTGATTGTATAAATGTCAAAGCTGTTATCGGCGAAGGGCAGGGCCATGGCGTCGCCCACCACCCAATTCAAGCTGTCCAGCACTTGATTGGCTTCGGCGCGTTTGCGGCCCACAATTAGCATGTTTTCAGTTATATCGAGCACTGTTGCGTGGCCGGATCCAGCGCGCTTGAGGAATTTAAAGCTGATATCTCCTGTGCCACCTGCGACATCGAGTAGCTTTTGACTGGGGCGCGGTGCCAGCCAATCCATCATCGCTTCTTTCCAAATGCGATGAACACCCAGGCTCATGACATCGTTCATAACGTCATATTTACTTGCAACAGAGGTAAAAACGCCCTGCACCTTCTTGGCTTTTTCAGCCTCTGGCACGGCCTCAAAACCAAAGTGCGTTGTTTGCTCAGCGTTGTTTTGCATGGGGCGTGCCCTTTTGTGTGTACAGCCTCCCTTATAATGTGCGGAACAGCTGATACAATGTGATCTACCATAAGGAAGCACGAGATGCCCGAATTACCAGAGGTTGAGACAGTCCGTCGCGGACTCGAACCCGCTATGCAGGATCAATTGATCACAAAAGTGGACGTGAACCGACCTGACTTGCGCTGGCCCTTCCCGCCAAACATGGGGGGGCGATTAACGGGGGCGCGTGTTCTAGGGCTGCGGCGCCGGTCGAAATACATTCTTGTCGATCTAGATTCTGACGAAACTTTGATTATACATCTTGGCATGTCTGGCCGGATGCTGGTCTCTGGCTTTCAGCTTGGCCAATTTCATCAAGAGCACCCGGCACCCGAAAAGCATGACCATGTTGTTTTGCATATGGAAAATGATGCCCGTGTGACCTTTAATGATGCGCGCCGCTTTGGTGCAATGGATCTGGCGCCCACGACCCAGGTCGAGGTACATAAGCTCTTGGTAGGGCTTGGGCCCGAGCCTTTGGGTAATTCTTTTGATGAAACTTACCTGACAGCGGCGCTTTCAGGGAAGAATTCCCCCATAAAATCAGTGCTATTGGACCAAAGAATCATCGCAGGTCTCGGCAATATTTACGTCTGTGAGGTGCTTTTTCGCGCGAAAATATCACCAATGCGTAAGGCAGGAGATTTGTCGAAAGCGCGTGTTGGTAAGATTGTACCCATTATTCGAGAGGTGCTTGAGGAGGCCATTATGGCTGGAGGTTCTAGCCTGAAAGACTATCGGCAAACCGGCGGTGAATTGGGCTATTTTCAACATAAATTTCAAGTATATGGCCAGGAAGGTCAGCCCTGTTGCTCGACAAGCTGCACGGGTGTTATTGCGCGGGTAACGCAGGCGGGGCGGTCAAGCTTCTATTGTCCTACCTGTCAGAGATAGCTTGATATCGAATAGGAACGTGATAGGCATTAATGTCTTATTAGAACAAATTAGGGGCCAAACATGGCTTATGAGATGATCATTGTGGAAATTGCAGATCATATCTGCGTCATTAAATTAAACCGTCCAAAGGCGCTGAATGCGTTGAACGGCCAGCTGGTGGCTGAATTGGGCGACGCGGTGACCCACGCTGAGGCCAATGACAAAGTGCGTTGCATGGTCATCACCGGATCAGAAAAGGTGTTTGCCGCTGGTGCTGATATCATCGAAATGGCTGAGAAAACCTTTGTCGATGTGGCGTCTGGAGATTTGTTTGGTGCCAGCATGATGCCAGTGCAAGATGCGAAGAAACCTATTATTGCCGCTGTGTCTGGTTATGCGCTGGGCGGTGGTTGTGAATTGGCGATGATGTGCGATTTCATCATCTGTGCAGACAATGCAAAATTTGGACAGCCTGAAATTAACCTAGGCGTTATCGCTGGAATCGGTGGCACCCAGAGACTCACTCGCTTTGTGGGCAAATCCAAAGCCATGGATATGAATTTGACCGGGCGGTTCATGGATGCCGAGGAGGCCGAACGTTCTGGGCTGGTGAGCCGCGTGGTGCCTGTTAAGCGTTTGATGGAGGTCACCTTGGACGTGGCCGCCAAAATCGCTGAAAAATCACAAATTTCCATCAAGGCCGTAAAAGATTCTGTGAACAGGTCTTATGAGACGACATTGGCCGAAGGTTTATTGTTTGAACGCCGGGTGTTTCATTCGATGTTCGCAACCGACGACCAAAAAGAGGGCATGGCCGCATTTGTTGAAAAGCGGGAACCGCAATTCCGAGACAAATAGGGTTAGAATCACTTTGCATTCCTATAGAAACCCGCTATAGGCGATTTAACAACATGCGCGTGTGGCCCGCTTGGCTTTTGATGATCCGGTCCAATTCGGTATGGGCCTAGCGGTGATACGTGTGGCACAAGATCAAAATAGGACCTGATATCATGGCAAATTCACCACAAGCTAAGAAACGCGCACGTCAAATTGAGCGCCGTACGGCCGTCAACAAAAACCGCAAATCACGCATCCGGACATTCCTTCGTAAAGTTGAAGAAGCAATCGAATCTGGCGATAAAGTCGCAGCAGTAACTGCTCTGCGTGCGGCTCAGCCTGAGCTTATGCGTGGCGTGACAAAAGGCCTCTTTCATAAAAATACTGCTTCACGGAAAGTTTCACGTTTGGCGTCACGGGTTAAAGCAATCTCTTAATATTTTTTTTACCAACAAGGAGCGCAGATTGATTTCTGCGCTTTTTTGATTTCAAATATTTGAAATTACAAAAATTATTTTGCAGTTTTCCTTCGAACTACTCCGTTGGCAAGAGATTCTTTTTCGCAAAACACTGAGTCAAGAATTAAGTTTTGTTGCAGAGTCACTTAGCCTAACGCTAAATACAAACAGCGAGTCATATTTAATGCTCCGGGGGATAATAGACTTTAGAGATTGCCACTGCTGCACGGCGACATGATCTTGGTCAAACAATGTGTTTTGTATCCATTTTAGTGGATATAGGAACCTATTCTCAGGACAATATTTTTGCCATTTTGGTGGGTGATTTCGTTGATGTTTGTGATGCATGAGCCGTAGTCTCTGCAGTATTTTGGGCCGATGATCGGCAGTTTTTGTTTGGGGCATTAGAGCGCATGACACTTGAATATTGGGGCATCGCCGCTGGTCGCTTACGTAAATCACTTGGAAACAACAATTATAAGTCCTGGATTGAGCCGTTGCAGTTTATGGGCGACACCAATGGAACTGCTAAATTTTCGGTTCCGACCAGTTTTTTTGGGAACTATGTGCGCCAGCATTTTGAAGACCAAATCTTATACCAAATGTGTGAATCTGGCCTGCAGGTCACGCGTGTTGCCTTTACTGTTGGGCGTGCGGATCAAGAAGCTCCAGCCCGAATGGCGGCTCCTGCTACTTTAGCGTCCGTGAAGCTGCGTGAAATTCAAGGTGCCAAATTGGACATGCGGTTTTTGTTTGACAATTTTGTGGTCGGAAAACCCAATGAGCTGGCACATGCTGCCGCCAAACGGGTGGCCGAGGCTGGCCCTGTGACCTTTAACCCTCTATTTCTATATGGGGGTGTTGGTTTGGGCAAAACCCATTTGATGCATGCCATCGCTTGGGAGCTGCAAGCCAACCGGCCAGATATCAACGTGATGTATTTGTCGGCTGAGCAATTCATGTATCGCTTTGTGCAAGCCTTGCGCGAACGTAAAATGATGGATTTCAAAGAGCTGTTCCGCTCGGTTGACGTGCTAATGGTCGACGATGTGCAATTCATTGCCGGTAAAGACAGTACACAAGAAGAGTTTTTTCACACGTTCAACGCTTTGGTTGATCACAATAAGCAAATCATTATTTCCGCAGATCGGGCTCCGGGCGAAATCAAGCTGTTGGAAGATCGGATCGCCAGCCGTTTGCAATGTGGATTGGTGGTTGATCTGCACCCGACTACATATGAGCTACGTTTGGGCATCCTTCAGTCGAAAATCGAACTGTACCAATCCAGCTATCCGGGCATCGAAGTGCGTCAGGAAGTAGTTGAGTTTTTGGCCCACCGCATTTCCAACAACGTTCGGGTGCTCGAGGGCGCTTTAACGCGACTGTTTGCTTTCGCATCTCTGGTAGGGCGTGAGATTACTGTTGAGCTGACCCAAGACTGCTTGTCTGATATTCTGCGCGCCTCTGACCGTAAGGTCACGGTTGAGGAAATTCAACGCAAGGTCAGCGATCATTACAATATCCGACTTTCAGACATGCTTGGCCCAAAACGCCTGCGTAGTTTTGCGCGTCCGCGCCAAGTTGCAATGTATTTGTGCAAGCAGTTGACCAGCAGATCTTTGCCTGAAATCGGCTGCCGGTTTGGTGGGCGTGATCATACAACGGTCATGCATGGCGTGCGTCGGATCGAGGATCTACGCAATAAAGACAGTCAAATTTTCGATGATGTTGATCTTCTGCGCCGCTCTTTGGAAGGTTAAATCCTTTTCAAGCGTTGCTACCGCCAAAACCGAACGACAAAGCCTTGTGTCCTGTGGAAAACCCTTTACGGTTTACCTTCAAAATATGTGACGGAGAACGGCAATGAAACTGTCTATTGAACGCGCAACTTTGTTGAAGGCTGTGTCTCAAGCACAGTCTGTTGTGGAGCGCCGAAATACGATCCCAATATTGGCAAATGTCTTGATCGAAGCGAGTGGAGATCATGTCTCTTTCCGGGCCACGGATCTTGATATCGAGATTGTTGACCGAGTGACTGCAATGGTTGAGCGCGCAGGCGCCAGTACAGTTTCGGCTGTGACCCTGCATGAGATCGTCCGTAAGCTGCCAGATGGTGCGCTTGTAACTTTGGTGTATGATGGGGCCTCTGGCCGTTTGACCGTCGAAGCTGGCCGGTCAAATTTTTCATTGGCGACCCTGCCGAAAGAAGATTTTCCGGTGATGGCCTCCTCTGAATATACGTCGAATTTCACTGCTCCAGCTTTGATGCTGCGCCGGTTGTTTGATAAATCAAAATTCGCAATTTCCACGGAGGAAACTCGATATTACCTGAACGGCGTTTATATGCATGTCGCTGAAGGTGACGGTGGCAAAAAACTGCGCTGCGTGGCCACCGACGGTCATCGTTTGGCGCGAATAGATGCTGACTTGCCGACAAATGCAGAAGATATGCCGGGCGTTATTGTTCCTCGCAAAACTGTGGGAGAGATGCGGAAGCTTTTGGATGATGACGAGGCGCAAATTGCAGTGTCTGTTTCTGAAACTAAAGTGCGCTTCGCAACGCCAAATGTGACGCTGACCTCCAAGGTTATTGATGGCACCTTCCCAGATTACACACGGGTGATTCCATCCGGCAACACGCGCAAGCTTGAGGTGGATGCATCAGAATTCGCCAAAGCGGTTGATCGTGTGTCTACTGTATCGTCTGAGCGGTCTCGTGCTGTGAAAATGTCTCTGGATGAGGACCGTTTGATTCTATCGGTCAATGCGCCAGATAGTGGTGCGGCTGAAGAAGAGCTGTCTGTGGCTTATGGTGATGAAAAATTGGAGATTGGGTTTAACGCCAAGTATCTTCTCGAAATCGCTAGCCAAGTGGACCGTGAAAATGCGGTTTTCTTGTTCAACACCGCAGGCGACCCCACCTTGATGCGAGAAGGCAATGATATGTCGGCAATTTATGTCGTTATGCCGATGCGCGTTTAAGCTGGGCCAAATGTGAAGGGCGCAGATGCCCAATCTTGCTGTTGAATCCTTAAACCTATCGCATTTCCGGTCGCATCAAGTGGTGCAGATCGCCTGTGATGCACGACCGATTGCGATTTATGGGGCAAATGGTGCGGGCAAAACCAATATTTTGGAAGCCGTCTCTCTTCTGTCTCCGGGCCGGGGTGTGCGGCGCGCCAGTGCGGAAGAGATGACTCGCAGGCCGGAGGCACTGGGCTGGAAGGTCAAATCTGTACTGCGCTCGCAAGACCGGCTACACGAAGTCGAAACATGGTCTGAGAACGGATCAGCGCGGCAGGTGCGTATTGACGGTAAGGCGGCCACTCAGGTGATGCTGGGCCGTATTACACGTGTATTGTGGTTGATCCCAGCCATGGACCGTCTGTGGATCGAGGGTGCCGATGGGCGGCGGCGGTTTTTAGACCGTATGACTCTGTCGTTTCGCCCCAGTCATGCAGACAATGTTTTGGCCTACGAAAAGAACATGCGCGAGCGCAACCGATTGCTGAAAGATCAGGTGCAAGACGCGCATTGGTACCGGGCGATTGAGGGGCAAATGGCAGAGGCCGGTGTCAAAATTCGGGCGGCGCGGGTGGAGGCTTTGATGCATATTCATGCATCGCAAGAGCGCACAGAGACGGCATTCCCAACCGCCAATCTAACCCTAATCAACGCTGAAAATGTGGAAATTCCCGAAAGTAGTGAAGATTTGGCGGCCCTGTTGGCGAGTTATCGTGGCCGTGACATCGCCGCTGGCCGCACTTTGGCAGGGCCGCATCGTGACGATCTTTATGGGGTTTTTGCGGCGAAAGATGTGCCGGCAAAAGATAGTTCTACCGGTGAGCAGAAGGCGCTGTTGATCTCCTTGATTTTGGCAAATGGCCGCGCGCTGAAAGAGCAAACAGGCATTCCGCCGATCTTGCTTCTCGATGAGGTCGCCGCGCATTTGGACGCTGGCCGCAGGGCAGCCCTATATGACGAAATTTGTGCCCTTGGCGCGCAGGCATGGATGACCGGCACTGGTCCGGAATTGTTTGAGGAATTCGGCGCGCGCGCGCAACACCTCTTGGTCTCTGAAAATAACAATAAATCAGAGGTGGAAATGCAATGAGCATGACGTTGGCTGCCTCAGATTTGGCGCTTTATGCGGTCGCAGTCCTAATTTTGTTCCTCACACCCGGCCCGGTCTGGGTGGCGCTTTTGGCGCGTGCTATGTCCGGGGGGTTTCAGGCCGCCTGGCCTCTCGCCTTGGGAGTTGCTATTGGGGATGCTGTTTGGCCGATCCTTGCGATTTTAGGTGTGAGCTGGGTGGTCAATGAGATTGACGGCATCATGACCACTCTGCGCTATGTAGCCGCCGTTTTGTTTCTGGTCATGGGGGGCTTGCTCATCATGAGAGCTGGAAACGCTTTGGGCAGTGACGGCCGTCTCACGCGCCCTGGGATGTGGGCGGGCTTTGTAGCGGGTATTTTGGTTATCCTGGGAAACCCTAAAGCAATTCTTTTCTATATGGGCGTTCTGCCTGGATTTTTTGATCTGTTGCAGGTCACTTTGATTGATGTCACAGCGATTGTCATGGTCTCTATTGCGACGCCGTTGCTGGGCAATCTCATTCTGGCAAGTTTCGTAAATAAGGCACGGGCGTTTTTGCAAGCCCCGCACGCTGTGCTATTGATCAACCGGATTTCTGGTGGGTTGCTGATTGCGATGGGTCTGGTGATTTCATTTGTTTGACGACTGGTTATTTGCATCTTAACCGCGAATTTTAAGCCTTCTGAAGCATTGAATTTATACAACTTTTTTTTCGCTAAAAAATACGTCCTTTGGCCACAATCTGTTGTGTCATTTGCGTGACAAGTCCTCTGAAATACGCTATTTGTTGTGTAACTCATAAAAGGTAGACACGATGGCCGAGCAAACCCCAGTTGTAGAAGAATATGGCGCAGATTCCATCCAAGTTCTCAGGGGCTTAGAGGCTGTTCGGAAGCGACCTGGCATGTACATTGGCGATACCGACGATGGCTCGGGTTTGCACCATATGGTGTACGAAGTTGTCGACAACGGTATTGATGAGGCTTTGGCCGGTCACGCGGACCATGTTTCGGTGCGGATCAATGCTGATAACTCGGTTTCTGTCGCCGATAATGGTCGTGGTATCCCGGTTGGCATACATGAAGAAGAAGGCGTTTCTGCCGCCGAAGTTATCATGACTCAGCTGCATGCTGGTGGTAAGTTCGACAGCAATTCATACAAGGTATCGGGTGGCCTGCACGGTGTGGGCGTGTCTGTGGTCAACGCACTTTCTGTTTGGTTGGAGCTTCGAATATGGCGAAATGGCAAAGAGCATGTGGCCCGTTT
>Ga0222669_1000417_pt1 | contig 12049 bp, 17 predicted proteins | sample AntAcemetagen730_FD_179848 | JGI IMG/M metagenome (GOLD analysis project Ga0222669, IMG submission 179848) | Saline water microbial communities from Ace Lake, Antarctica - #730 | ecosystem: Environmental > Aquatic > Non-marine Saline and Alkaline > Saline | place: Antarctica: Ace Lake...
GCAGCTGCAAGCGTTCAAGCGTCCATTCGGGCGCGAGCGCTTCTGTCAGACAGAACAAGTCTTCGGCGTTCATGTAGTGCCCGACCGATCGGTCAACGACCGCCCGCGCCGCCCTTTCGACCGCGCGAAGGCGATCCAGTTCTTCAGGTTCGACGAAGCATAAGCCCCGAAGCTTAGCGGTCAGCTTTGCCAGCGTTCGCGTCTCTTCTTCGATGCGCGACGCAGCGGCGGCAACGATCAGGGCGGGGGATGACTTTTCGTTATTCACTTCTTCTCACCGCAAACGGGGCCGCAGTTCATCTGGCACCAGCCATCAATGCAATCGATGCAGTTGCGCCCACGGTCCTTTGTTTTGTAGAAACCAGTTAACTGCCCTGCGGGTATCTTTTCGGCTGGCTCTTTCAGGCTCGCCTTCAGCGCGGCAATCACAGCCGGGAGTAGTTCGACCATCGCGACCTCTGCGGCTGAGCTGCTGTTCTCTAAGCCTGGCTTGATTTGCTCCAGCCTGTTGATGATTTCTTGGGGGGTCATTGGGTTGGCTTCTGTGTCTTCAGGTGACGGTCCTTGGTCAGCATGTGCGCAACGATCAGGGCGGCGCTCCGCAGCCCTCGCCGCTTCAACAAAATCCACGATCCGCAACGCCTCAGCTCGGTAATGCTCGTATGTTGTCGTCTGGCAATGCTCGCGGGCCTGCTCAATTGCATCCTCGCCAATCCATGTCCTGCAACCTGCTTTAATGACCATGCCGCCGAGAATTGAGGACCACGCGAAATATTCGTGACCGTCCGAGCGGGTGGCGCGAGCGAGCAAAATTAGTCCGCCCAGATCAGCACCGCGCAGATCGCCACCGCGCAGATTAGCATTGCTCAGATCGGCATTGCCCAGATCAGCACCGCGCAGATCAGCACCGCGCAGATCGGCATAGCTCAGATTGGCATAGCTCAGATTGGCATAGCTCAGATTGGCATAGCTCAGATTGGCATAGCTCAGATTGGCACGGCACAGATCGGCCCCGCGCAGATAGGCACCGCGCAGATCGGCACCGCCTTTAAGGGCGACCTTTATTGCGAGCCCCAACTTGATGCGCACGCTTGCGCCTTCATCGCAATCGATTTCGGCCGTGAACTGGACCTGCTGTGTCCAGCGGTTTTTGATTTCGTATTTCATGCTGCATCCCTTAGACAATTTTGCAAATCGCTTCTGATCTCGGCGGCGAGGTGGACCACCCTGCACGACAGACCTTCGGGAAGCGGCGTCAGTTCGGCGGAATTAAGCCACGGCGCCTCGGCCTTGGACTTAACCAGTAGTTCACGACGAAGCTTCTTCCGGCCCCGTTCGATTTCCCTGATCAGCGAGCGCTGAAACCTGATCGTCGCCGGCCGACTTGCGAAGCCGTCGGGGTCGTAAAATGACGCGGACGCGCGACCGTCTGTTGCGGTGACGTTTACGCCGCCGGCAGGGCAGGGCGCAAAATGAAGCGCGACCCCTTCAGGAACGAGACGCCAGGCAAATGACACAAGGTCAGGCCGAACGCGGATTTCAAGCGGGGCGCGAATGACGGCGGTCATGTGTTTTCTTTCCTGTGTTTGTTGTTCAGCATGACGTCGACGCCATGATCGAAGGCGGTCGCCATAAGCTTCAGGACGTTGCGAACGTCGGTTCGCGTCTTGAAGTGATGCATGGGAAATTGCGCGACGAACGATCCGTCGGCGCGCTTTACGCGCCAGTGATCGTGTGCGTAGCGTAGGATCAGGACGCCCGCTGGATCGTATGGGTTTGCCATATCAAAAGCTGCGAGCGAAGAAGCCGGACGCGCGAAGATCGGACATGAACGCCGCGCATTCGTCGCGGGCGTCGTCGACGATCTTGTCGAAGTCTTCGTCTAGAAGAAAGGGATCGACGAACGCTTTCGTCTTCGGCTTTTCATTTCGTTTTGCATGTGAAACAAAGCCTGTTGCCGGACGTGTCGCTTGCGTGTTTTTCATCTTGCCTACTCCTGTTAACCAACAGGGCAGACCATACGTATCGTATTATTAGCGTCAAGTTAAAATTGTCATCCGCTTGTGGAAAACTTCAAAACAGCAGGTTCGGGGCGGACGCTTACACTTCGGGGCGACCGGCGGCGAAGCGTTCTCCGATAGATATCCAGGTCGCGCGGTCTTCCTTTGAAAGCGCGCTAAGTATGGTTTTCAGTGTGTCAGAAAGCCTGCCAGGCTCGCCTGAACCGGTCAGCAGCCAGAAACAGTCCAGATCGTAAACCTGTATATACCGCAGGATCGTATGGGGCCGAAGGGCGTTCCGACCGTTCTCGTGTGCCTGAACCGCTGAAAGCGAGAAGCCCTGACCTAATATCTTCGACGCCTCTTCGCGCGAAAGCCCCTTCGCCTGTCGGGCGGCGGTCAACCGCGCCCCGATGTCGTCATCTAATTTACTCATAGGACAGCCCCTAAAGTGTGGAAAACTTTTCTTATCATGTTGACGTGAATAATACGATCCGTATGTTGCGCCTCATGGTTAACAAGATAAACACCGACAACGACGTCACCCGCTTTCAGAAGCGATGGTCCTCGTTCAAGGCATTCGCCGACGGCGCGAATGTTTCATACGTGCGCGCCCAGCTATGGCGTCACCGAGACTCAATCCCTTCGCGGTGCGACTTCGATATCGCGACCGACGCGGCGAAGCATGGGGTCAGCACGTTCGACGCCATTCTGTCGGAACTGGCGAAGATGCGCAGCAAGGTGAAGTCATGACTTTTTCAGCCTCTCCGACCGTTAAAGCGGCCGTTCGTTTGACGCAGGAACGGTATCCTGGCGTAACCCTGGTGGGTCTAGTTAGCCCGACCCGACTCGCAATCTACACCGAAGCGCGGTCGTTTGCGATGTCCATTCTTCGCGCGAAGGGGTGGTCGCTAAAGCAGATTGCGCGCGGCTTCAATCGCAAAGATCACACCACTGCGCTAAACTCAGTTCGACGCGCGGAGAAGCTTTTTCCACTGATCGACTTCGTTTTCCTAGCGGAACGCCTGTCGTCCGAACACGTTCAACCCGCGCCACTCCTACCTGCGTCAGCCGGGAATGCGGGACAGGCTGACCTGCCTTCGAAAGAGGGTCAACACGGGTGCGGTTTTCGGCTTCACGGTCGATTGCATAAAAACGTCAAGGTCAGCAATCCCGGCAACATTCAACAGCGGAGGGCCTTCGGGTGACCGTCCGCCGACCGACAAGTTCCACAACCGCCCGGCCCTTGGCAGGTATGGAAACGGGCGCGCCAGCTTCATCGTCAATTAAAGCTGGTGCGCCCATCTTCCTTACACTTCCGGTCCCGCCGTCGCTGAACCGTGCGTTCGCGAATAGTCGGGGGAAGGGGAAGCGCGGTCGGACAAAGACGCGCGAGGCGATCGACTGGAAGCTATACGCTGGCCACGTCTTGCGCGCGCAGACATCGGTCCGCCTGACTGGCGAAGTTCTTGTCGTGATGAATGTCGAACGCAAATCGGCGACCGCCGACGTCGACAACCGCGTCAAGCTTCTCTTCGACCTACTGGTGACCGAAGGCGTCATCACTGACGATCGGTTCATCACCGGCTTCGCGACAGCCTGGTCGCCGAAGCATTCTGACAAAGTTCATCTTGCGATCATGCCCGTCGGGCCGGTCGCGATCTCATTCCAGCCTTCCGAAAAGACCGGGGCCGTCGGCGGCTGGATTATCAACGCCCCTAACAGTGAAGAAGAGGAAGCCGCCTGATGGCATTCGACCTTAGCAATCTGAAGACGACGGCGTCGGTTCACCCGCCGCGCGTCCTGATTTATGGCCCGCCGGGACTTGGCAAAACGTCACTTGCGGCGGAATTCCCCTCGCCCGTGATCATGAACTTGGAAGACGGCGTGCCTAACGGCGTTGAAATCATGTCGCTTGGCGATCTCGAAGAATGGTCGGAAGTCATGGCGGCGCTGACCGCCCTGTTCACGCAGGATCATGACTTCAAGACCCTGATCGTCGACAGCCTGGACCGCCTGGAGGCGATGGCACAACGCCACGTCTGCAAGGAAAATAAATGGGCGTCGATCGAAGATGCGGGGTATGGAAAGGGATACGTCATCGCCGCCGACACGCTTCAGAAGTTCCTGTCGGCCTGCAACTGGCTTCGCACGAAGCGCGGGATGAATATCGTCTATATTGCGCATTCGGCGATCGGGCGCTTCGACGACCCGCAATCGGGCGCATACTCGAAGTACGACATTCGCCTTCATAAGCATGTCAACGGCCTGTTTGAAGACGACGTCGACGCGATCCTGTTCATCAATCAGGACGTTTCCGTTCAGGCTGAAGACGTCGGTTTCGGGAAGGCGGTCAAGCGCGCGGAGGGCGGCGGCTGGCGGTGGATTTACACCGAAGCGCGGCCGTCTTTCACGGCGAAAAACCGCTACGGAATGCCGGCGCGCGTCAAGTACGACAAGGGCAAGGGCTATGAGGCGCTTCGCCCATATCTGCCAGGACAAGACCTGGTCGCAGCAAAAGAGGAAGCAGCATAATGGCCGCACTATTTAACGGAAACGGGATCGATACAGATCAGGTCGAAGACGATCGGGAAGTTCTTCCCGCTGGCGACTATCTTGTTCGGATCACCGGAAGCGAAGTCAAGCCGACGAAGGCCGGGACGGGTGTCATGCTCATTCTTGAAATGACTGTCGAAGATGGTCATTTCGCTGGTCGCAAGTTCTGGCAGAACCTGAACATTCAGAACCAGAACGCTGTTGCGCAGAAGATCGGTCAGCAAACCCTGAAGCGGATCGTCCAGGCGACCGGTGCGCCTTCGCAGGTCAGCGATAGCAATCAATTGCATGGGCTGATGTTCATGGCGACGACGAAGGTCGAAACTGACAGCTGGGGCGACAAGGTGATCTTGAAGGGGATCAAGTCTTATACGAACCCTGTCCCGCCGCAGCAGAAGGCCGGACGGGTCGCGACTGGCGCATCTCCTAAGCAACAGCCAGCGCAGGGCCAGGCGACCCAGCAAGCCCCGGCCGATGCCGGGATGCCCTGGAACCAGTAGCGCCGGCCCGAACTCCCGGCGGGCGCGTCATCCCCGACCGCCCGCCGGACCTTCACAATCAATCGACTTCGACGAACCATGACAGGTGCGAACATGGCCCCTTTGCCTCAAATCAAGACCGCGACAGCGATCGCGATCGAAGCCGCCTATGAAGCGAAGCGGACGCCGCGTCACGGTTACCGCTTGCCGCCTTCACGCCTTGGCACCGAATGCGAGCGCGCGCTCTGGTATTCCTTCCGCTGGTGCACACCGCCAGCGGTCTTCGACGGGCGCCTTCTTCGCCTGTTTGAAACCGGCGACAGCCAGGAAGCGCGAATGGTCGCCGACCTTCGCCTGATCGGGTGTGACGTTCTCGACTGCGATCCTGACGACGACACCAAACAGATCGGAATATCGTTCGCATATGGTCACGGTTACGGCTTTCTTGACGCTGAAGTTCTCGGCCTGCCAGACGCGCCGATGACCGTTCACGTCGCCGAAATGAAGACGCATAATCAAAAGTCATTCGACGCGCTTCAGCGTCACGGCGTCGAAAAGTCAAAGCCCGAACACTACGCCCAGACAATGATTTACATGCACAAGCGGGCGCGCGATCGCGGGCTTTATATGGCGGTCAACAAGAATACCGATGAACTATATTTCGAACGGATAGAATATGACATCGCGAAGGCGGTCCGCCTGGAACGCAAGGCTGAACGGATCGTCTTCGCTTCAGTCCCGCCGACCGGGATCAGTACCGATCCGGACTTCTTCGGGTGCCGTTTCTGCGATCACCGCGACCGCTGTTTCGGCGACACACTGCCCGAAAAGAACTGTCGGACATGCGCTTTCGCGACGCCCGCCGACGGCGGGAAATGGGTTTGCGATCACGCCGCGCACAATCACGAACTAGACCGCGCGGCACAGGAAGCCGGATGCGCCGATCATATCTTCATTCCGTCGATCGTGCCGGGTGCGCAGATCGACGCCGACCTAGGCGAAGCGCGGGTCATCTACGCGCTTCCGGACGGGCGGACATATCACAACCGAAGCGAAGCAGCCGGGGGTGACTATTATGCTTGACCCGAATTTCATCGATCCCGAATTGATCGCGATCGGATCGTTCCTGTCGTTTGTCCTGTCCGCTCTTTTCTTCACGTTGTCGACGATTGATCCCGACACGCCAGCAAGGCGCGCGGCGATGGTCCTGGGGGTCGTGTGTGTCCTGGTCGCGGTCTTCCTGTCGGCGCTTTTCGTCTCGTACCCTGAAGAGCCAGCGGGCTACCAGACATTTCAGACCGCGCTGGAATGTGTGCGGAGGGACGGGCGATGATCACCCTTCGACCTTATCAGGCGCAATCCGTTGACGCCGTCTTCGACTATTGGAAGTCGGGCGGCGGGTCGCCCGTCGTCGATCTCGCGACGGGCTTAGGGAAGTCGCTTGTCACGGCTGAAATCTGTCGCCGTGCGCTGGAAGTCTCGCCTGACATGCGAATTATGATGCTCGTTCATATCCGCGAACTGGTCAAGCAGAACTATCAGCAAATGTTGAAGGTCTGGCCTGAAGCGCCTGTCGGCATTTACTCGGCAGGCCTGAGTAAGCGCGACGTTCATCACAAGATCATCTTCGCGTCGATCCAGTCTGTTTATTCCAAGCCCGACGTCTTCGCGCCGCGTCACCTGGTCGTGATCGACGAAGCGCACCTTGTGCCGAAGGCCGATGGCAAGGTCGAAGGCATGTACAATCAATTCCTTCAGGGGCTTCGCGCCGCCTATCCAGGCGTCAGGCTTTGCGGTCTGACAGCGACGCCCTTCCGGATGGACAGCGGCGCCCTTGTCGGCGGCGAAGGCGGTCTCTTCGACAAGACCGTCTATGATTACGGGATCGGACCCGCGACGGATGACGGCTGGCTATGTCCGCTGACCGCGCGCCTGGGTGATGTCGAAATCGACGTTCAGTCGGTCGCCAGGCGCGGCGGTGAGTTCGTCGCGGCGGCGCTACAACACGCGGCGAACGCGACTGATGTCGTCGACGCAGCTTGTCGGGACATGATCAGGCGCGGAGCGGAGCGGCGTTCATGGCTCGCCTTCTGCACTGGCGTTGACCATGCGGAGAATGTGACCGCCTGCCTTCGGGCTAAGGGGATCAGCGCGGCGACCGTCACCGGCAAGACGAAGAAGGCCGACCGCGACAAGATCATCGAAGACTTCAAGGCGGGGAAGATCAGGTGCCTGTCGAACGCGAACGTCCTGACGACCGGCTTCGACGCGCCGAACGTCGACATGATCGCCATGTTACGCCCGACGCTGTCGACCGGTCTTTACGTTCAAATGATGGGGCGCGGGACACGGGTCGACGGCGTCAATCTTCAGGTGATCGCCGAAGCGACGGATCGCGTCGCCGCGATCGCGGTCAGCAGGAAGCCGAATTGTCTCGTTCTCGACTATGCCGGGAACGTGAGGCGTCATGGACCTGTCGACGCGGTGCAAGCCGAGATCAGCGAAAAGCGGGCGGCGGGCGAAGAAGAGATCGACGGCAAGGTCGAAGCCGACAGCGTCGAAGCGAAGGTGTGTCCGGAGTGCGAAGCGCTGGTCGCGGCGAACGCCAGGCGGTGCAGGGAATGCGGTTTCGAGTTCGGCGAGCCGAAGCACGACGACCGCCCCGAAGACGTCGCGATCTTGTCGCGCGAACTGGAAGACATATGGCTTCCGGTCAGGTCATGGGCCGCATACGCCTGGTATAAGGGCGGCGATACGTCGACGACCCCGACCCTTCGTGTCGATCACCTGGCGGGCGTTCAGACGCTCGCCGAGTTCATCCCCTTCGAACACCTTCGCGCCTTTACGATGGCGGAAAAGTGGTGGCGACAGCACGGCGGGCAGATGCCGCCGCCGACGACCGTCGCCGAAGCGCATAGTCGCTTCAGCGAGGTTTCGCACCCGTCCGAAATCACGGTCAAGCGTGAAGGCAAATTCACAAAGATCTGGAAGCGTCGCTTCGTCGAAGTGGGGGCGGTGTCATGAGCCAGATCGCGCTGGGATGGCTGGTCGTCACAACCTGCATTCTTCTCTTTTTTTACGCAGCATATAGGGACCAGGGGAAATGACCTGTCACGCGAAGACCGAAGACGGAACACACTTCACATGCGGGCCGTGCGGGCTGTCATGGGATACTGACGACCCGCAGAACCCGCCGACAACGTGCCGCGACGGTATGGTGTGCGCTGTCTGCGAAGGTGAAGCCGGGGCGATCCGGATCGGGCGCTTCGACGTCTGCCTTGATCCGCGTTGTGCCGACGTGGCGAAGGTCTGGATCACGCGCCAGTCTGACGGGTCGACCTATTGGGAGAGCGAAGCGGTCAAAGCAGGCGGGAAGGCTGGCGGTCAATACCTGCAAAGCCTGGGGGTCTTCGACCTGTCGAAGCTGACAGCTGATCAGTATGGCGCGTTCGCCAGGACGATCGTCCAGAAGTACCGCGCCGAATTGCGTCACCTGGCAGCGCTTCGCGCGCCGCCGTTCTAACTTTAAGGGCTTCCTATGATGACGAACCACGACGCCGGCACATTGACCGACGAAATTTCGCCCTTCAACGCATCGGCACACCAGCTGGTCGACATGGGATTTCATGTCGTGCCGCTGGCGCCTCAAAAGAAGTACCCCGGCGAAGTCTATCGCGGCGACTGGCGACCCATGTCCAGCTGGCAGCGCTTCAAGGATCGCCAGCCGACCAGCTTTGAATGGGACATCTGGCGCGAATGGAGCGGGACGAATATCGGGGTCGTTTGCGGTTCCGACGTCAACGGCGATCAGATCGTCGCGGTCGACATTGACACATTCGACTTCGACGAGACCGAAGAGATTATCGGCTGTCTTCCGCACTCACCTATGGCGAAACGCGGTCAGAAGGGCTTGACGCTCTTCTATCGCGGGGACGCGGCTCTTGTGACGCGGAAGTATGACCGGGCCGGGCGCGTCTCATTGTGCGAAATCCTGACCGGGCGGGACACGCGCCAGACCGTCGTTCCGCCGTCGATCCATCCGATCACGGGGACGGCCTACACCTGGACGCGCGGCCCGATCCCGGCTGTCGACCTTCCGCGCCTGACCGTCGAAAACATCGAAGAACTTGAAGAGACGCTTCAGGGCATGGGGTGGAATGAGTTCGACACCAGCCAGCCGCGCCGGAAGGAACACGTCGAAAGCGGCGCGGCCGGATGGCTTGACACGCCCTTCGCAGACCTGAACCGGGCCGCGCTGAACAATCTCGACAGCTGGGTGCCAGCCCTGGACCTTTTCGACGTCCGGCGCGCCAGGCGCGGCTATGAGTGCGTGAACGTGTGGCGCGAGAGTTCAAGCGGACAACGTACGATCGACCGCAAGCGAAACCTGTCGATCCAGCCGTCGGGCGTCTCTGATTGGGGATCGAACGAACGCTTCTCGCCGATCGACCTTGTCATGATGGCCCGATCGACCGACTTCAATTCCGCCTTCGTCTGGCTTCATACCGCCGTCATGGGACACGAACCCGAAGTGCGCCTGGACCTGACCCCGCAACACACTTTCAAGGGACCGATCGTCGACGACGAAGAGAAGAGCGTTGTCATCGACGCAACCGCCATGCTGAAGGCGTCGGCAGCGCGCCAGGATGAAGCCGAACTCGACGGTCCTGTCGCAGCTGACGAAGGGCCGATCGATGCGCCGATCTTCCTCGACTTCACCGCCGACGCCAATCTGACGAAATGGCGCGAAATGCCGGGAAGCTGGATCGTCGGGCAGATCGTCGACTGGATCGGTGACGGCGCGCCGAAGCCGCTTCCCGCGATGGCGATCGGCGCGGCGCTGACAACCCTGTCAGTCGTCATCGGTCGCCAGTATGAGACGCCCAGGGAGGGCGCGACGTCGCTTTTCGTCCTTTGCCTCGCCGACAGCGGCACCGGCAAGAACCGCCCGCTAGGCGCGCCCGCTGACCTTCTCGCCGCGTCCGGTCTCTTCAATCTGCTAGGACCGTCGACCTGGACGGCTGGAAGCGTTCTCGAAAACGAACTGAAGGACAAGCCGAACATTCTATGCGTGACGGATGAATACGCCGACACGCTTGCGAAGATGACCGCCTATAATGCGTCAGGCGCCGAACGGTCGAAGATGAAGGTTCTCAAAGAACTGTTTTCGGTCGGTTTCAAACTCTACAAGACGCAGGCGATGGCCCAAATGTCGGCGGTCGACCTTCACGCGCCATATTTATCGGTTTACGCAGCGGCAACGCCGGGCGGCTTTTATAGTGCGCTTTCGCAGGACAGCGTCGAAGGCGGTTTCTTCAATCGCTGGCTGACACTCTATGACGAACCGGACATCGACGTCGCCCTTCAGCGCAAGGCGTCCGACGATCTCGCCAGCCGCATGATGGGCGAAGACGACGCCGGGCCGTCGATCTCGACCCCGCCTGAAGCGATCGTCAACGGCCTGAAGCGCCTTCACCGACGCCGCGATCGGCCGTTGTCTAGCGATATGCCGCATTCTGTCCGCGCGATCACCGCCAGCCTTATGACAAAGCCCGAACGGGTCTTCGCCAGCCGAGAAGCGGTTGAACTCTATCAGCGTTATATGGTCTTCTGTTCTGACGGCGTTCGCGCATCGGCGCCGGATGTCATGAACTTCTACGCCCGATCGGCTGAAATCGCCCTTCGGGTCGCGACAATCCTCGCGGTGTCCGATCTGACAGACATCGCCTTCGAAGGCCGGCGGATAACGATCGACGTCGATCATATGCGCTGGTCCTGTCGCTTCGTTGACTGGTCGACCCGCCGGACGGTCTCAGAAGCCGCCCGCCGCATGAACGCAGGCCGGAACGCGGCACTGATCGAACGGATCATCGGCTATATGCAAAAACGGTCGGGAAGCTGGGTCGAACGCCGGTCCCTGGTGAACCGCTTCATGAAAGAGGTTCGATCCAGCCGCGAACTGGACGAAATGCTTCAGACGCTTGTCGACGCCGGTCAGATCGAAGTCGGAAACCGGGGCCGAAAGGACGGAGCCGGCGGACGCGGCGCCGTGCTGTTCAGGCTGGTGAAGGGGGCCGCGACATGACCGGCAAGCGCTTGTCCTTCAAAGCGGTGATCGATCGGGGCCTTGCGCCCGATCCGCGCCTTGAACGGCGTCACATTCACGCGATTTCACTCTTTCTCAGGCTTCGCTATGGATGGCCGGGAAGCGCTGACAAGTGGATGTCTGAAAGGCGCCTGATGCCGATCATTCGCAACAGCTTGCGGAACGACGACGCATTTCCCGACGCCCCGACAGCGGAAGACATTCGGGCGGTTCTCGACGACCTGGTCAGCTTCTCACACGTCGAAACCGAAGTTCGATCTTATCCGGACAGGCCGGACGTCATATTCTATCGCCTGAATGCCGACGTCTATATCTAAGCGGATAGGGGGCCTTATGGCCCCTTTTTCGTGATCTCGACTTCGCCAGCCCGAACCGCCGCTTCGAAGGCGGCTTGCCTGATTTCGGCGATTATCACGCCGGCGAAAACCATAGCCAAGCCGAGGCTTACGACCGAACTTCCCACTATGGCCACAAGCGGCCCGCCGCTCGGGTCGTTTATGCCAATAATTGCGGCGGCCGCGCCGGCGACAATCAAGACAAGGCCGAGCGGGATAGCTTCGACGCCTCGGCCGGGTGGCAGTTTAGGGCGGTTCCATTTCATGACAGCCATATGTCAAACATCCTTTACTTTTCAGTCCCACAATCAAGCCGACATGGTGGGTGCGTCAAGCGCCTAACAATACATATCGCCCCTTTCAGCCTCTTTTCAGCAAGTGTTAAAATCCACAATTTTATGCCTTCAGCGCCCCGATCCGCCGAAATTGTTTCACGGTGTTTCATGTGAAACATATTATTGTTTCACGGCTTGACACTCTGTCCGCTGGCGTATGGACCGTGTGAAATTCCGCTAGATGAATAAAAGGTGTGGAATTCCAACGGGTCAAAAACAGGGGTCGAAACGTATAATC
>Ga0222669_1000426_pt1 | contig 11920 bp, 10 predicted proteins | sample AntAcemetagen730_FD_179848 | JGI IMG/M metagenome (GOLD analysis project Ga0222669, IMG submission 179848) | Saline water microbial communities from Ace Lake, Antarctica - #730 | ecosystem: Environmental > Aquatic > Non-marine Saline and Alkaline > Saline | place: Antarctica: Ace Lake...
GCGCGCCGTCGCCGCGCATGAGATACTGCGGCAGACCCGACGCCCGGGCCTGGTAGAGGCGCTTGAGATCGCCCATGCCGCCAAAACGCCGGGGAAAGATCCGCGCCTTTATCGTCCAGGTCTCGGGTCCTTCACCTACCCATTCGAGCGGTGGCCTGGCGCCGAGCACCGGCTTTTCCGCAAACCCGGTCTCATGGCCATGGTCATAGTCGGTGGCATTGAAGGGCGTCACCTCGAAACGGACGGGGCCGAGCATCATCAGCATCATGCGAACCGCATTCCGGTATCGGCAAAGACGCCGCGAAAAACTTCGCGGACTTCGTCCTGCATCACCCGTCGTACCTCGGCCGTGATCGCAGCCGCGTCCGAGGCGCGTGTATTGTTGAAGGTGAAAGGACCGATGGTGACACTCGGACCAGCGCCGCCACCGCTGCCTGATGGATGGACATAGCCCGAACGGCTCGGGGTGATGAGTTCGGGGCCCTGCTCACCGACGAGATAGCGCTTGCCCACGGTAATTCGACCACCGGCAGCGCGCGCGCCATCGACGGCTGCCTCACCACCGCCCATACCGAAGAAGCCCTTTACGGCGGACGCCGCGTTATTGATCGGGCTAAGAACCCCGGCGATCTGGCTGTCGATCCAGGCTTTCAGATCGGCAAATACCTGCACCATGCCGTCCCAGAGCGACTTGATGAGGTTTTGGCCGGCTGTGAAGAAGGCGGAGGCCAGTTCGCCAAGCCGCGTGGTGACGGATCGAATACCGGTGACGATCCGGTCAGCGATGTCATAACCCGACCTTTGCCACTGGGCTTTCTGTTCCTCGGAGAGCGTCTCCCGGTCGAGCCAGTCGCCGAGCGAGGAAAAGAACCTGCCGATCCAGTTGCTGGCGCCCTCGAAGGCCGACGCGATCGTACCGCCAACGACCGCAAGTGCATCGAACAGCGGTTGCGCCAACTGGAGGGCGGGCTGCAATTCTTCGCCGAGCCGTCGGGCGACGCCGGAGAAGACAGAAGAAATGCGATCCCAGTATTTCCAGATCGTGTAGCCCGCCGCTGCCAGTGCCGCGACGATCGCCGCGATCGTGCCCCAGACCGGAGCCGAGATGGCGGCAAGAGCAGCTCCCACCGCTGTCAGCGCCGAGCCGATGGCGGCAATACCGGGCACGGCCAAGGCCATGCCCCGAAGCCCGGCGCCGATCCGGCCGAGGGTCCCGAGCGACTGCCCGCCCATACCGGCCAGGGCCGTCTGCAGCCCGATCATTTCCGTTGCAGCAATTCTTGCGCCGATTGCCCTTCGCCCGATGGTGTTGAAGCCCAGAGAGAGGAGACTGAGCGCCCCACCGCGGCCGAGAAGGCCGACAAAGGACAGCGCCGCTGTCGCCGCCTTGAAGGCGATGATGGCTGCCGTTGCCGTCACGACAGCGGCAGTGATTTCGGGATGTGCCGCCATGAACTGCGTGAGCTTGTCGATCGCGGGCGTGATCGTTGCAATGAGGCTCGAGAGTACCGGGATAATGGCGTTGCCGATGGTGATCTTGAGATTGGTCAGGAGATTGTTGAAACGCTGGAGCGTACTGCCAAACGTCCTGTTGCGGTTTTCGAACTCCCTGAAGGAGGAGCCGGCATAATCCGCCTCGTTGGCGATCAGACCGAGGGAAGAGCGGACGAGATCGAGATTGGTCAGAAGCGGCCCGAGGGCGCGGGCCTCGTTGCCGAAGAGCTGACTGGCGATCACCGCCTGTTGCTCCTTTGGCAGTTGCGCCAGGCGTTCGAGAACGTCGGTCGTGGTTGCGACCGCATCCTCCTGCATGCGCTTTGCAACGGCGATCGCGTCGAGACCAAGAGCGGAAAATGCCTCCCTCTGCGCCTTGGTTGCGGCCGTGCCGCGGGTGAGCGCCAGCCCCATGTTGCGAAAAGATGTGGCGGCGACCTCGCTCTGCGCGCCGGCGGCGATCATCGCCGAGGCAAAGGCAGATGTCTGTTCGGCGGTGAAGCCGAACATCCTGGCCTGCGCCCCGACACGGCGGACGACATCGAGGATTTCGGCGGCAGAAGAAGCCTGCGCGTTCGACAGATGGTTCATGGCGTCCGACAGGCGCACCGTCTCGTCGATCGACAGGCCGAGTCCCGTCATCATCTTGGCCATGGCGGATCCGGCCTCGTCGGCGGAGATGTCGAAGGCGACGCCGATCCTGGCGGCGGCATCGGTAAAGCGAACGAGGTCATCTCCGGCAATCCCGGCTTGGCCGGCAGCCGCGGCGATCTCCGCCAGCCCGTTGACGGTAAGCGGAATATCCCGCGACAGCGCCATCAGGCCCGCCTGAAAGTCCTGGAAAGCCCGAGGCGTCGGGAAATCGACGACCTTGCGCACATCGGCCATGGCGCTCTCGAATGCAATCGCTTGCCTGACGGGCGAAGCGATCGCCGCGCGCAGCGCATAGAAACCAGCAACCGCATCGGCGAGCCCAAGTCGCGCCTTCGCTAAAGCCCGATTGTTGCGGGTAATTGCGGCATCGAGCCGGTCACCGAACCCGATCCGCTGATTGTTGGCGTCCCGGATCGTGCTGGAAATTCCGAGAAGGCCAGCGGAAACCCGCCGCGCCGGCGCCGTGACCCGGTCGAGCAGTTCGACGACGAGCTGGGAGGTGAGCACGGCCATGTTGCGTCAGCTCCCCTTGTTCAGGCCGGCGATCCGCCTTGCCTGGTCATGCCAGGCAAGCACGTCATGCCAGTCCATATCGTCGAAACAGGTGATCGGCGTGGCGAGCGTATGGGCGATATCGGCGATCACGCCACGCCAGTTTCCGGCGCCACGCCCTTGCCGAAAAAACCCGCGATCGCCTCGGACACTTTCGTGAAGTCGGCGGCATCGAGCTCCTCGATCGCTTCCGCGGGAATCCCGGTCAGAAGGGCCACCATGGCTGCGCCCTGATCGAGCTGGCCGGGCTTTGTCGTCGCGGTTTCTTCCATGATTCGGAGATCCCGCACCTTGGGGCGGCGGAGCGACAGTTCCGTGATCTTCTGGCCCTGCCACTCGACGGGCTCAGTCAGGCGAATACTGATCGGTTTCGACACGGAATTCTCCATCAGCCGGTGGTGGGCAGGCGCAGGATGCGGCGTTCGTCATCGACTTCGGACGATCCGTCGAGCCGCCAGTCGCTGGAGAAGAAGTCCCAGTAGAGCTTTTCTTCCTCGCCGAACCAGAGCTCGTAATGCATGACCTCGTTGATGGAATAGTCGTGACCCATCATCTCGCCGCGCTTGAAGGCTTCGGGTTCGATCCTGCCGAGGCGGCCCTCGATGATGGCCTTCGCCTCATGGGCGACACCGGTGCGCTTGTCGCGGACGACACCATAGGCAGTGAAGATCTTTGCATCGCGAGCCCCGAGCCCGAAGCGGGTCAGGAGATCCGGGTCCCAGCCGGCGAGCTTGAAGCTTGGTTCGAGCTTGCTGATGCCGACCGCCACCTCGATCTGAACCCGTGAGCCGCCGGCGTGATGGTCCTGGTAGATTTCCTGGAGGGTCGGCAGTTGTAGCTCGTTGAGCGTCAGGTGCTTGGAAGCGGTCGGGTCGTGATCGCCGCAAAAAAGGTTGGCGGCCTCCATGACAAAGATTGTGCTCATGATGGGATTTCCTGATTAGCCGGTGACCGCGCCGACCTGGGCGAGCAGGTCGTCGAGGAGCGCATCAAGCGCGGGGCGATAGCGGGCGGACTGGATACCGAGGTAACGCAGCACCGGCGCCTCCTCGGCGGCAAAATTAACGGTGAAACGGCCCTGACGCAGCTCTTCGGGCGTGTTCTGGTTACGGGTGAATTTCACCTCGAAGCCGAGAATGTCGCCATCGGCCTTGAGATCGCGGAGCGCGATCGTCATGGTGTTGAGGACCGCCTGTATGGTCTGGCCCGTGATATTGAAGCGGCCGAGATAGAAGCGCAGCGTCCTGAGCAGCATCAAATGAATGAAATCACGGCCGCGGGTGACGTTGTAAAAACGCCAGAGATCATCCTCGCCGGCATTGTCGGCGCCGACAAAGACAAAGCCGCCCGACGCGATCGCGGTTTCGACGCCCATCTCACCGCGAAGGAGAACGCCGATATTGGCGCCAAGCAGCCGCTGGCCTTCGGTTGCCCCATCGGTGAGCGAGAAGTTGATCGGCCGGGATGGGCCGATGATTCCCTGCACAGACTGGTTTGCCCAGGAATGGAACGGCCGGCCCTGCTTTTCGTGGTCGCGACGGACCGCGACGCCGATGACGGCGGGCGACAGCGGCACAACGGTTTCAAGCGTTCCAACGAGGATCCTGGCCGCCGGATCGACCGGGATCAGCCGATCCGAAGAGATGGTCTCGCGCCAGTCAATCGCGTCCTGTTCGGTCGTGGCAGGTCCGTCGACGACGGCGTGGGCGAGAAGCCTGGTGCAGATCGCCGGCAGGGCCGCGCAAACCGCATTGGCATTGGCGCCCGAGCGCTGGCTGGTAAAGCCGGGGGCAGCCAGGAGCCGCGGGATGACGCCGAGAACCGGACCGGCTTCGATGAAGGCAGACAGCCCCGTCGCAATGCCGTCGCCGACGATATTGGCAATCGTCTCGTCGGCGTCGACGCCCTCGTCGACACGCACAACCACCATTTTGGCCGCCACCTGAAACGCGCCAAGCTGGGCGTTGATGAGGCTGAGTGCGTCCTTCAGCGTCCCCGCACTTCCAAGCGCCGTCAGCTTTGCTGCATCGTCGGAATACATGAAGACCGGGATATCGATGGGAAAGATGTCGACATCGGCGTCGGGCGCTATGCCGATCAGCCCCACGACCGACATGTCGCTCCACACGGCGGGCCGCGGCTCATTGTCGATTCGCGTAAGTGAAATCCCGAAGGTCGGGTCGGTCATGGCAAATCTCCTGCTCGTGGCGGGAGCGCCCGCCGTCAGTTAGCCATAGGTGCGCGCCGCCGAAAGCGGGCGCACGAGGAAAGAAGTCTTTTAGGATTGCGTCTCAAGCGCCGAAGAATGGGCGCAAAATCACGAATTATCTCAAAGAAACGCCCACAATTACGGAACTACCGGACCCACCAGAAACGCTAATTTCGTCGGAAAGCCCCAGATCGTATGCTCCTGAGTTTCTATTGTCTTCGTTGGCGCTGTCGAAAATTTCCGTGGCGTTGACCCAAGTTTGAGAGGACCCTGTTCGACGAGACATTGCTGCGAGCCGGATGCCGCCAGCGTCGGGCATAGTCAACGCAGCGAGCGCGAGTGTCCCGCTATCGTCATCCACGTCGACTGCCTCCATGCTGGCCAGATTGTCCAGAGACAGGGCGACGAAAGCCATATTGTAGAAATAGCCCGTAGTCGTGATATTCAAAGTGCTGCTCGGTATGGAGCCCTCGGCAATGAAAATTGCGGCGGCGGAATTGTCGGCACCGCTGCCTGATCGCTGTCTATGCAATCTAGTGAACGGAACACCGTTCCAAGTAACCGTGTCTATGTAGTTTCCCTCTGTCCCCCCGAAAGCCATCACGACCGTAAAAGGTCCGGCAGAGCTTTTGCTACCAAAGTTATAACCGCCAGAAGTGGAGCTTGTCGAAGAGCCGCTGCCATCCACGGACACCGTAACATCGGCCAGCGGACTGCCCCATCCAAACGGAGGAACAAAGAATAGCGCCGCCTGCGCTTCCTTCCGGGTCATCCTCTTCGTCTTGATGAGGTCGGCTATAATCGCCCGCCGTTCTTGGCGAGATACAGGGACAAAAGCGCCCGGCCGAAGAAGGGAATGTTCGGCCGGGCGAATGATCGCCGGCGTCGGGAAGATAATCGGGGGCGGCCCGGCGTCGATCATTGGCCGTCTTCCGGGGCGAGGATCACGGCCGGGTCAGCGCCGATCGCCCGCACAAGCCCAATCGCGTCGGGGTCGTCGCAATAGACTTCCGGGCGATCCGGCGCGAACCAGCGCGCGAAAGAAGCCGGATTCGACGTCAGCGCCGCATAAGCGGCGTCGATTTTGTCGGTTTCGATAAGCCGTCCCTGGACGACGCTCTTGCGGACGGCCGGCCGCGGCGGCGGCGGGGCATCCTCATAATCGCGCTCGATCCTGGGAAGGTCGTCACGATCCGTAACGATCCGATCAAGACTAGCGACAATTTTCCCTTCGGGCGTCGCGGGCGCCTCGATCTGATAGACGCCGAAGCCCGCCTGATCGGCTTTCGATAGCGTCAAGACGGCGCGAAGCGGCGCGCGCTGCTCGCCGTCAATGCTGGTTAGAGTTGGATTGCCGACGATCGGTTCGAAGCCGTCCAGCGTCTTGATGACAATCACCATGAGCGGGCCTTTGCAGCGTGGACATGGAAGACCGTCGCGCTCTCGCAATAGATCGACAGAAGATAGGGCTGGCCGCTGTCGATATCGGTCAGCGTCGGCAATTCATTGAGATACTGGTTGCCGAAGGTCAGCGTCCGGTCGGTCGTGCTGTTGCCGAAGACGAGGATCGTCCGCCACGTTCCGGGGATACCGTTTGTCGGGTTTCCGAGGATGCGGTTTGCGGTCAGCGTCAGGCCGAAATCGAACCCCGACTTCCAGTTGAGTGCGACCGTCGTCGCATCGGTCAGCGTGACGCGCGCCATCGCCGTGGTCAGGTGATCGGCCGAAAGAAACTTGTCCGCCGAAGCGTCACGGACCTCCGCATCGGTCGCCTTTTCGACGACACCGGTGGCGCTTGTCGTCGCCGCCTGCTTGATCGCGGTAAACAGCGCCGAAGCACTGGCGATGCCGAGGATGGTCAGGCCATAGGACGAAGGGGTTATGCCGCGAAGGAAGTCGGCATCGAGGCCGGAGCCGCTTCCGTCGACCGTCAGGAGTTTCGCGAGAACATCGGAAGCGGTGTAAAGATTCGAGTTGAGCTTTGACGCCAGTGCCGCCGTCATTGTCGCGGCGAAGTCGGGATCGTCGCCGAGCGCCGCGGCAAGCTCATTCAGCGTATCGAGCGTGCCTGGTGCCGCCCCGACAAGGGCGTCAATCGCGTCCTGAAGCCCAGCGATGTCTTCTGCGGCATGGGTGTGCACCACCGCTGCCTTGGCGGCGAGCGCGACAAGCAGGTTCGCAATATCGATGTCGATGGCGTCGAACGCCGCGATGATCCGGTAGATATCGTCCTGAAGATCGTTTGCCTCGTTGGGAAGCTCGTAGGACCGGTTTGCCGTGATGTTTTCAACGGGCATGGATCAGCGTCCCTACGGCGCGGAAATCGCGCGAAAGTCATAGGCCATCGGCCGGGCCGCCGGCGTCCCGCTCAATGAAATTCGAATACGGCCGACCGGGTTGGCGTTGTGGCCCTCGCGCTTGTATTTGCGTTCGATCCAGCCGGGATCGGAAAGAAGCTCCTGGGTATCCTGCGGGATCAACTGCCAATCGTCGTCGGCCGCGTCGGCGGTGAGCGCAATCGTCGATCCCGTCGGGTTCGAGGTCTTGAGATAGGCGAGGAGGTCGACGCCAGATCCCATTGTAAAGGCGCGCGTGATATAGGTTCCGTTTGCCGCAAGCTCGCCCTCGATCGCGAGAATGACCGGGAACAGAACCGGGCTGACAGTCGCGGAACCGGAAAGGACGGCCCGGATCTGGACCGTGCCGGTATAGTATTCCTGAAGCTCCCAGGCCTGCCCCGGCCTGAGCAGCGTAACGCTTGCGTCGTCAAGCTCGACCTCGAAATACATCACGGCTGCGGTCGTCGGGAGTTCGACTTCGGCCCGGATAAGAAGGTCGCTCATGTCTTCGGCCGCGAAGGTTCCTACCGTGACCGTCTTCGTCATCGGTGAGAATTTTGCGGCGACAAGCTGGAAGCAGAGGTCTTCGTCTTGATGCGGCGTCCAGGTGCTTGCGTTCGCCGACGAAAGCATTGTGCCAACCGAATATGGCTGCGCCGACACAGCCGTTTGCGTTTCGATATCAAAGTCACCAATTCTGGCGGTCGATATCGAATGATCGGGATCGTTCGTCTTTACGACGAAGGCCGTCTCGACGCCTGCCGGACGCCAGAAAGGATAGACCAGACGGATTTCCGTCCACGGCCCGATCACGGCGTCGTTCATATCGTAGAAGGCCTGCGCGATCACATTCCGCGTTGGAATGCCATTCTCAACTTCGACGAATTCGAGGATAACCGGAACGGCAGCGTTTCCTATCGCGCAAACCTTCACATTGACGCCGGCAATGTGCCGGCCTTCAGTCAGCGTGAAAGTCTGGGCAAGCGGGTCGGACTCGCGCCGAACCACCCTCCGGGTCCGAACCGTCGTCGTGATTTCGCGTCGAAGGACCTCTATGTCGACGCGACCCTGACCGACGAAAACGGCGTCAGCATAAGAGCTACCGGCCCCGTCAGCCGCGACGGCCTTCGATCCGGCTGTGATATTCGCCGGGATCGTAAACGTCCCTGAAATTTCTCCGTTCGCATCAGCCGAAAGCCCCCCCGGATTGACGTCGACGCCATCGAAGGTCAAGCCATCGAGATTTTCGCCAACGAAGAAGCCACTGATAAAGAAGTCGACGTCGATTTCGCGAAGGAATTCGAGAAGTTCCGTGCGTTCGTCGACAGTTCGAATATCTTCCGTCATGGTCCGCGTGACGGTCGTCGTCGTCCGGCCCAGCCTCGATCGGGTCGTAATCGACGCCGGCGAAGAAAGCGCGGCCGCACTATCGGACGCCCATTCCGTCGCGCTTTCCGTCCAAAGGTCGACTGGCGGGTCGATCGTCATCAACGCAGGAAGCGGGTCGAAATTCATATATGGGTTGATCTTCGTGCATCGCGTCGCAAGCGGCTGCTCGATCGCGACGAATTCCGTCCAATCGAGCAAGGTGACGCCGGCAAGATTGAGCGAATGAAAAGTCGGCGTAATTGCCAGCCTAAGGAAGCCGTTAATCACGGCGGCCGTCTGCGCCTCGCCTTCATCGCGATAGCGATCGGACGTGAAGGGGTCGACGAATACGCCGTTTTTTGAAATCGGCTCCCGGCTGTCAATGTCGCGTTGCAGGCGCTCAAGTGCGATCAAATCAAGCGCATCGACGAGACGATGATAGATGCTGTCGACCTTCGCCATTGTATAGGCGCGGACGCCGATATTCGTCACGTTCGGCTTTGTCGTCCAGACGTTCTCGATCAGCGCAAGCGGAAGGACGTCGGCCGGCGGTTGCGGCGGCAGCGCGTTTATGCGGCTTGAAAGCCCCTTGAGGTAGACCGTGCTTCCGTTTTCATCGAGGCCGAGAATATCGACGCGCGGCAACTTGAAGTCATAGTCGATTTGAGCCTGGCCGCCGTCGACGCCGCCCGACATGGTAATCGTCGTGTCCGTCACTTCGTCAGGCGTCGCGATGCCGAGGTAGCGATAGGTGGCGTCGTAGCTCGATCCCCCGGCCGGCTCGCCCCCGCCCGGTGCCCACGAAACGCCGTCGCCGCTCTGGACATAGTCCGTATCGACCAGGAAGGTCGTGGCGCCCTGCACTATTTCGACAATCGCAGTGACGGCGGTGTTCGGGAGCGCGTCGGTGCCGCCGCCAACGCCACCGCGCGTCACCGTCTGCGTGACCTCCTTTTCGATCAGAACTTCGCGGATCGTCGCAATCGGCCCGTGGCGAAGCGTCAGGGTCGAGGGGCTCGCCCCAAGCGTGTGAAGCTCGACGGGAATCCGATAAAGGTCGCTGGTGTCTTCCTCGGCATGACGAAGCGCCGTCTGGCGGGTTCGCTTGAAGCCGTTGATGTTGGCGACGCCTTCGGAAACCGAGAAGATCTGATCGGCCCCGGTCTTGCCGAGCGCGGTCACACGGCATCCCGTGACGATATAGTTGCCGTTCGCGTCCCGGTCATAGGCGGCGATCTGCGCGTTGATACCGGTCAGGTTTGGCGGCGGGGTCTGGTCGATCGCGACGCCGTCCTTGAGCAGATAGACCGAATAGAAATCAGCGACGCCGCCGCCGTCTTCGGAGTGCCCCCAGGTGAGGGAAACGATAATCCGGGCGGCACCCTTTTCTCCCTCGCCCAGCGATCCCGGATGAAGGCCGAGGAGAGCCGGCTCATCGGCTTCCGTCAGATATGTCGTCGTCATGCGAACACCGACATGCACCGATCCGGTCATCGGCACCGTTTCGAGTGTCGCGGTGTCGACGGAAAGGATTCGGCCCTTTACATAGATCCGGCCCGCCGTCAGCGAGACGGTTCCGGCTTCGCTATCGACGATGATATCGCAGCCGTCGATGCGGTCGCCGTCGCGGGCGACGAGATCGCCGACATTGCGCAGTTTGCGGTGAAAGATCGACTGCGCTTCGACCAGTTCCGCCGCCTGCCCGATATGTCCTTCCCGCGCCAGAACCCCGTCCCAATCGGGAAAGGCAGGCGTCCGGTCATAAGCACCGGAAAGGCTACTTTCGTGTTCATGCGCCATTGATCACCTCAAACAACTCGGAGGATCGCCCGGAAGGTGTCGCGGGCCATTTGCTCGAGCCGTTCGGCCGGGGATATTGCGAACGACCCAACTTCGACGCCGCCGTCAAGCGTGTCGCCGTCAAGCCAGCGCGTGCCGGCGGGCGCGCCTACAGGCAGCGCCCCGTCAATCGTCACGCTCCATCGGGCGACGGTTTTGCCGTAGCCTTCGCCAAAGCCGGTCAGCGCCTCGACGTAAACCCGCCCGGCCGAATAAGCCCCGACCCTATAGCGGCTTGTGCCGACCTGATATTCGCCGGCGACGTTTGGCTCGACGGCGCGCCAGGCGCGCGCCTTGCGGAAGCCGATCGGCGCGTCTTCGGCGTCGTAAAGCCCGATCCAGCAAGTCCGGACGAGAAGTCCGGTGACAATGATCGTCGCGCGCGCGCCCGCGCCAATCGGAAGCCAGCCGACGCCTTCGGTCGTCCAAGGAAACGCGCCCCATCCTTGCGGGGCGTCGCCACCTTCAATCCAGATGCCAATGTCGATCAATTCACCTTCGGTCATTTCGTGGACGCCGGAAGAAGGTTCGAAGGTCCGACCGAACGACCACTTCGCACCGCCTTCGTGCAGGCGGATTCCGGAGCAGTCCGACCAGATTCCTTGCGCCCAGGTCGAGTAGGCCCATTCGAGTTCGCGGACGTCGTAGCCGTGAAAGCCCCGCCAGAATGCCGACCGCGCCGGCTCCGACAGATGCGCCAGGGTTTCTAGGGGATCGAGATCGTCTTCGTGATCTGGAAAACGGTCAAGCTTCGCCTGGAATAGATGCCAGCGCGTCCGGCGCGTCGGCATTTCTTCAAGCTGATACGAGTATTCAAGCCAGGAAAAGGCTTCCGTGATTGCCGCCGGCGTTCCGAGAAGCCGCTGCCAGCGGATGCCGCGCTCGACCACCGAGGCATAGTCCGGCAGATAGGGCGTGATCGCACCGAGGCCGAATTCATGGACGAGGTAGGGCAGGATCGCCGCCGGAACGTCGACGAGCTTGATCCCGCGCGATGCCGAGATGCCTTCATCAATTCTTTCATAAGGGTCGGTGGCGAGCGAAACCGCCCGTTCGAATGGCGTCGCATTCGACGGGAGAAGATCGACGGGCGCCCCCATCATCGATCGCGGCCCTTGAAGGTCAGCGTGATGGTGTCGATCTTCACGGCCGCCTGATCGGTAACGACGAGATCGGCCGCCGGCTCATTGATGACGACGCGCTGTACGCCCGTCTGATGGAGTTTTGCGGTCAGCCATGACCGGGTGACGTCGAATCCAAGGCCGCTCTCGGCTTCGAGCGCGGCACGCAGGCGATCGGCCAACCCGTCGAAGATTTCCTGCGGCGCGTCCGGCAGGAGCCAGATATCGGCAACGACGTTCGCGATCGTCTGCGTTGCCGCGACGGTCGTGATCCGATCGGAAATCGCGCGCACGGAATTATTCTGCACGGCCGCATCGACGGCCACGAGAAGGGCTGCGTCGGG
>Ga0222669_1000436_pt1 | contig 11766 bp, 12 predicted proteins | sample AntAcemetagen730_FD_179848 | JGI IMG/M metagenome (GOLD analysis project Ga0222669, IMG submission 179848) | Saline water microbial communities from Ace Lake, Antarctica - #730 | ecosystem: Environmental > Aquatic > Non-marine Saline and Alkaline > Saline | place: Antarctica: Ace Lake...
GCAGGCAAGACTCTCATTCAGGCCTATTATGGATCTCGCCCCGACTACTCCTATTTCGAAGGTTGCTCGCAAGGCGGCCGCCAAGGCTTAATGGAAGCCCAGCGCTACCCAAATGACTTCGATGGCATCGTGGCTGGTGCACCCGCTTTTGCTTATCAAGCACTTAACGCCGCAGGCACCTGGAATTTACAACGAATATTTCGCGACAACCTTAACGGAAATCTAGGGGTGGACACCAACGGTGACGGCAACTTCGACAGCGTTCGCTTAATTGATGTTCTTCATGAGCAGGTACTAAATAAATGCGATGCCCGCGATGGCATTCGTGACGGGGTGATCAATGACCCCTTTAGCTGCAACTTCAATCCGGCTTTAGATCTTGCAGATTTAATGTGCCCCGCCAACGGCGCCAACGATCAGTGCTTCACCGGCGTTCAATTACAGACAGTCCAGGACCTTTATAATGGCCCTCGCGACGATAACGGCGTGCAAATTTATCCAGGCAAGTTGTTTGGCTCTGAAAGACGCTGGACTGGTTTGTATATCCCCCACGCCGGCAATAACAACGGGCCCGGAAAGTTAATGGGCGTTGCCGGTGATCACATGAACTACCTGTTCTATGAGCAGGATCCGGGGGTCGCGGTTCCTAATGTGCGAGATATTAATTATCAAGCTAGAAAAGGCGGAGTAATGCCAGAGTTTCATTGGATTGACTACGACATCAACGATTTCACTTCAGGTAAGGGTGATTTTATGATGGCCATCACCGATGCTACCGACCCCGATCTGAGCCGTTTCCTCAAAGACCGTGGCGGCAAACTTATCGTTTATCATGGTTTGGTCGACACCTTGATCGTAGCGTCAGACACCGTCGAATATTATCAAGATATGGTGAACACTACTTTTTCTGGCAGCTTGGCGACAGCAAATCAAAGCTCTCGTTTATTCTTAGCCCCCGGCATGGCACATTGTGCAGGTGGGTCCGGACCTAATAGCTGGGACAAACTAGCCCCTCTCGTTGATTGGGTAGAAAATGGCAAAGCCCCAGACTCAATCACCGCAACAAACAGCGGCGGTGAAGTTGTTAACGAAAGACCGCTCTGCGCTTACCCCGCGAAGGCCGCCTATATAGGGCCAAGCAGCGGCGCTATAGGGCCAAGCAGCGGCGCTAATGATTCAAAAAACTGGCGCGCTGAAAACTTCGAATGTCGCTAAAATTTTTAACCTGAAACTTCAACAATGAGTGATTTTTGCTAAGACATTTTACCTCAGCGGTTTATAGCTCGTTGAGGTTTTACTAAGGCCCACACCCCCAAACTGAGTCACAAGAACCCAGAGGTAACTATGAAATTTGCTAACATTAGTCATTACGCTAAAAACCACTTCTTCACCCCTCAGTTAATGTTGCTCGCCAGCCTATTTATCATACCGCCGGTCTCGGCGCAGGGCGAAGTCTTCAGAGCCCGACTTTCACCAATGCCAACAACCCCCCAAACCGTAAATGAAATAATCGGTGAAGGTGAGGTGATTTTAACGTTGGCGGGCAATACCCTAACAATTGCCGGCTCATTCCAAGGCATGAGTTCAACCGCAACCGCCGCTCATGTGCACAGCGGGCCTCCCGCTCGACCCGGGCCGGTAATCCATACTCTAAACGCTACTGACGCTATTGCCGGAGAAATAACAGCCCAGCTGCAATTAAGCGATAATGAAATAGCCGAACTGAAAACGAATAATTTTTATATCCAGATTCATAGTCTCAATAACCCTCTCGGTGAATTGCGCGGCTGGGTTTTTTTACGCAGCCATTTCCAATAAACCCACGACTCTTTTAGAACCAAAAGCTTAATAAAACCAACAACTCAACAGGCCCAGCAGCGATTTTTTATTAATTAAAAATAATAAGCACAATACTCACGAGAGGCAACATGATGAGAGTCCCTAGTCGTTTGAAAAACACCAGCACCGGATTGCTAATACTTGTCGGCTTGGCCGCCTGCGGCGCCGAGAATTCGGTTGAGCCCAGCGCTCAAAATCCAAATGTTAGCGAGGCTGCTAGCGCCTCCTCAACTGCTGGCTTTGCCAGTCAAGCAGCGGCAGGTGCAAATGCATTTGCCAGCAACTGCGCCGCCTGTCATGGCACTAACCTAGAAGGCACTACCTTGGGCCCGCTTTTATCTGGCAGCAGCTTCTTGCAGCGCTGGGGCTCACAGAACCCGTCGTTATTACTCAATAACATTCAAGCCAATATGCCTCCTGGTGGCAATGAATCTCTAGCTGATGAGGATTATCTCAACATTACCGCTCACATTCTGTCTGTAAACGGTGTTGATGCAGTTGCCCAGGCACTAACCTCCACTACCGACTTTATCATCACCGACAATGTTTCCCGTATCGCCGCGCAAAGGCAGCGCACTGAACCGGAGCCTCCGAAAGGGCTAACTGTTGCTGGCAATGTTGATGACTTCGTTAAATTCGTACCCGTGACCGATGCGATGTTAGAAAATCCTGATCCCGGCGACTGGCCGATGATAAGACGAAACTATCAGGCACACAGTTACAGCCCGTTAGACCAAATTAACGTCGGCAATGTGGGCGACCTGTCTCTTGAATGGGTTTGGAATATGCATGAAGGAGATTCAGAACCGTCTCCGCTGGTGTACAACGGTATCGTTTATCTCATTAATCCGGGCAATGTAATACAAGCTCTGGACGGCAAAACCGGCGAGCTGATTTGGGAGCATTGGACCGGGCCTGCCAACCGTCAAGACATGCGCAATATAGCCATTTATGACGACAAGATTATCCAAGCTACTACCGATGCAAGACTGGTGGCGCTTGATGCCCGCACGGGCAAGAAAGTTTGGGAAACCGTTGTTGCCGATTCAAGCAAAGGCTTTTCTAATTCCAGCGGCCCAATTGTTGCCGACGGCAAGGTTATCTTAGGATTAGCAGGCTGCGCCCGTTACATCCCAGAGGACTGTTATATTAGCGCACACAATGCTAATACCGGTGAACTGGAATGGCGTTTTAACACCATTGCTAAAGCCGATGAACTCGGAGGAAACACCTGGGGCGAGCTTGAAAATGTTTTTCGTGCCGGCGGCGAGACTTGGATCACCGGCAGCTATGACCCAGAGCTTAAACTGACCTACTGGGGCACCGCTCAACAAAAACCTTGGGTGCCGGTAAGCCGTCATTTAACAATCCATGATGTCGGGTTGTTTACCAATTCCACCGTGGCGGTTAACACTGACACCGGCGAACTAGATTGGCATTTTCAACACGTACCGGCAGAAGCATTGGACTTGGATGAAGTGTTTGAGAGAGTCTTGGTTAATAGAGGCGATGAGAAACTGGTTTTTTCATTGGGGAAATACGGAATCCTATGGAAAAACGATCGTGTTTCTGGCAAATTTTTAGCTCATAAAGAAACAGTATTTCAAAATGCATTCACCAATATCAATGCTGAAACAGGTGAGGTGACCTACCGCGAGGACATCCAAAATGCCAAGTTGAATGAGTGGACATCTTCATGCCCAAGCAGCACCGGCGGTAAAGACTGGCATTCGATGACCTACCATGAGCCGAGCGGCACTATGATTGCTCCATTAAGCCAAACTTGTTTGGAGAACGCGGCTAGAGAAGTGTCTCTTGTCCAAGGTGGCGGCGGCTTGGCGGCCAGCCGTAAGTTTTTCGAGATGCCAGGAACTAACGGCAACTTGGGTAAAATTGGCGCCTACAATGTAGACACCATGGAAGAAATTTGGACCCATCAGCAGCGTGCGTCTTTCCATACAGGCACCATGTCTACCGCCGGCAATGTGGTTTTTGTTGGCGATCTCGACCGCCGCTTTAAAGCGTTAGACGTGACCAACGGCGACGTGCTTTGGGAAACCCGCTTAGGCACCTCCGTGCAAGGGCATCCCGTATCATTTGCGATTGATGGCAAACAGTATATTGCGGTAACTTCAGCACTCGGTGGCACCAGCCCGCGGACAGTGCCCGGTGTGATCGCTACTGAAATAAAGTACCCTCGTTGGGGTAATGCGATTTATGTCTTCAGCCTGCCTGACTAGGACCTGTTTGGGGCAGCCTCTTGGCTGCCCGGATTTCTCGGCCCAATTTTAAGGAACCATCATGGCACGACGCTATGAGCAACTTTTAGAAGAACACAGCGACTTTGTTCTTCAGCAAAAACTTTTCTTTGTTGGCACCGCCGCCAACGAAGGATGCATAAACGTTTCACCAAAAGGCTTCGATTCGCTTCGAATTATGTCGCCCAACCGTATAGTTTGGTTAAACATTTCCGGAAACGAGACTGCTGCCCACTTGGCGCAAAACACGCGTATGACCATCATGTTTTGCGCCTTCGATGGCAACCCTAAAATTCACAGGCTCTACGGTAACGCCACCGCAATTCATCCTCGAGATGACGCTTGGCCAGAGTTAGAAAAACTGTTTGAGCCTCATCCCAGCGCGCGCCAATATGTCGACTTTGAATTTGATTTAGTACAAACCTCCTGTGGATTCGGCGTACCATTTTTTGACTACAGAAAAGAAAGAGACAATTTCCCGAAATGGCTAGCGACAAAAGACGAAGGTACAATAAAAGAATACTGGGCACTTAAAAACCAAGTTAGCATTGATGGTTTGCCAACCCATATACTCGACGAAGAAGAATGTTAAGGAATATGTATGTCTGACGAAGAAGGAACAAACGAGGATGTGGAAAGTGCAAGCGTCGAGAGCGAACAGATAGACGCAAAGCCGAACAGCAATATAGGCAAAATCGAATGGCTGGATTTAACCGTGGACAACGCCACCCGCGTTAAAGATTTCTATGCCAAGGTAGTCGGCTGGACTAGCGAAGGTGTATCCATGGGAAGCTATGATGATTTCAATATAAACCTCCCCGGAACCAATACCACAGTTGCAGGCATATGCCATGCCCGCGGCAGTAACGCTAATCTGCCAGCCCAATGGCTTGTCTATGTGCGGGTTGCCGATGTCGCGCAAAGCGCTATTGCCTGCGAATCTCGGGGGGGCAAAGTCATCGAAGGTCCTCGTCGAATGGGGAGCAGTAACTTTGTCGTTATTGAAGATCCCGAAGGTGCCGTTATCGCGTTGATTTCTGACTAGAGGGATTTTTGACATGGGATTAGTTGAACAAATTTTTATTGTTAAACAGCGTCGCGGTGAAATCACTGAGCTGGCCTGCGCCGAGTTGGAAGCTGGCAAAGGAATAGTGGGTGATCGCTATCACGCACAGGCCCAAAAAATGCTGGGTGAGGGAAAAGCTGCGTCCGATAATCACATTAGCTTTATTGCGAAAGAAGAATTAGAGGCCTTCCTGATCACCCACAATTCAGACTTAGAATTTAGTGATTTTCGGCGCAGCATTGTAACTAGTGGGATTGATCTTAATGCCTTAGTGGGCAAACAATTCAAAGTGGGCGACTCTCTTTGTTTTGGTAATGAGCTCTGCGAGCCTTGCGCTTACCTTGCTGCCACTGTTCACCGCGCTGTCCTGCCCGGGCTAGTTGGAAAAGGCGGCTTGCGAGCTACAATATTAAGTAGCGGAAGTATTTCTGCCGGCAGCATGATTGAAGAATCATAGCTAGGTGAGGGGCTAGGGAAACAACAGGTCGAAAATAGGAGAATTGACGCGAAATAACAGCACAATAATCCGGCACAATAAACCAGAGCCCAAGCAAAAACAGGTCAACGCCATCATGTTGTTAACTTTCACACTATCCATCAAGTCATTTGGCCTTGCCTGTCTATTTCTTTGCAGTTCGACATTGCTAGCTCAGGCTGATCCGTATATTTTCATTCTTGGAGTAGCCCAAGACGCAGGGTTTCCTCAAAGCAGCTGCTATGCCGCTCACTGTATGCCCGGCTGGGAAGATAAAGCGCTTAGGCGAGGGGCCACGTCACTTGCTGTCATTGACCCGGCCGCCAAGTCCAAGGTTCTGTTTGAAGCAACACCTCAACTCCCCTCCCAGCTGTATGACCTTCACATTGAAGCAAACGACGATGAGTATTCTTTAGACGGCGTATTCCTAACTCATGCCCACATCGGCCACTATGCTGGGCTGATGTTCTTTGGACATGAGGCGCAAGGCGCAAGCAATGTTCCGGTATTTGCAATGCCTAGAATGGCTGAATTTATCCGCAGCAATGGACCGTGGAGTCAGCTCGTTGGACTCAACAATATTGACATGAAGGAGATTCAAGACCAGCAAGAAAACCAATTTCCAAATCTGTTGGTGACGCCATTTTTGGTGCCCCATCGCGATGAATTTTCTGAAACTGTCGGCTACCGCATTGAGGGGCCGAATAAGACAGCAGTTTTTATTCCTGACATCAACAAATGGGAGGTGTGGGATCAAGACATTGCTGAGCTCGTCCAATCTGTTGACTATGCGTTGCTGGATGCTACATTTTACGCAGACGGGGAGTTAGGCAATCGAGATATGTCTCAGGTTCCTCATCCTTTTGTTTCCCAAAGCATGGCAGCATTCGATCATTTGAAGCCAGAAGACAAAAATAAGGTGTGGTTCATTCACTTTAACCACACTAACCCTTTGCTCGATAGTCGCAGTGCGCAAAGTGAGTATGTTCGCTCTCAGGGTTACAACATTGCCGCCGAAGGCGACCGCTTGCCTCTTTGAGTAAAGCGGTCCGGCATTGCTAGCAGACCTTAGGAGATTTGCTGGCAAAGAGGAGGGGATTACTCCAAATGGCTGCGTAACATCCAAGCATTCTTCTCATGAATCGACTGGCGATCAGTGGCTATTCCTGCAGTGGCTTCGTCGCCTACAGCGCTAGCGGCGCCCACCACTTCTAAAGCCAGCTTAGCAATTATCTCCTGATCTTTGGTTAAATCTTTGAGCATTTCAGTTGCTGTAGGTTCACCCGTGCTCTCCTTGATCAGTGACAATTCCGCAAACTCAGAATAGCTGCCCGGAGCTTTTGCGCCCAGCGCACGAATCCGCTCAGCGATCTCATCTACTGCCAGCGCGAGCTCCGTGTAGTGTGTCTCGAAAAGTATATGCAAGTTGGCAAACATTGGGCCAGTCACATTCCAGTGGTAGTTATGTGTCTTCAAATACAGTGTATAGGTAGATGCCAGCAGTGCTTTTAGCTTAACTATAGTTTCTTTTTTATCAGTCATTTACGCGTCCCTTTGCTTGCCGTGAATTGTGTTTATGCGAGTTGCTTTGTGTATGTTGCACACTATAGTCTTAACCAATATATATGTATAATTAGTATTAGTTTTTATTTATATAAGTAACACATATGAGCGTAAAGCATCTAAACCTGCGTGATTTGACCTACGTTTGCACCGTTGCCGAACATTTAAGTTTTGGCAAAGCGGCAACACTTTGCGCAATCTCTCAACCTGCTATGAGCAGCAGGATTCAACATATTGAAGAACAGCTTGCCTGCAGGATTTTCGAGCGCAGCAAGCGCAGCGTCCTGATTACTGAAAAAGGGCGTAAAATAGTTGCCCTCTCCCGGTCTATTTTAGATACAGCAGAATCAATTGACCAGCTTACTCGAAACGAGACAAAGCCTCTTACCGGTGAGTTGAAAATAGGAATAATATCTACTCTTGGCCCTTATCTAATGCCGCTAGTTCTTGGCTCGCTGGCAAAGAATTTCCCAAACCTGGATCTGCAGTTGACCGAAGGCCTAACCGAAAATCTACTAAACTCACTAATTGCCGGTTCGCTAGACATTGTGATCGCTGCAAAACCCGTTGCGAATCACAACCTCTATTGCGTTGATCTTTTTTTTGAACCGTTCGTGTTAGCGGCTCCAAAAAATCATCCACTGACTGCCGCGCAGCCAATAGCAACGTCTCAATTAAATGGCGAAGACATGATACTGCTTGAGGAAGGTCACTGCTTAAGTGGCCAAGCTCTGTCGGTCTGCCCTGCAGAAAAAAGGCGCGCAGATAAGCGGTTGCATGCCACTAGCCTAGAGACTCTCAGACATATGATAGCTACAGGCAAAAATTATTCGTTGCTGCCATACCTAGCCGTCGGTAGAAACCCACCGCTGAAGTCACTCATAGACTATTTACCTTTAGCTGATAATAGCCTTGGCAGAACAGTCGTTCTGTGTAGTCGAAAAAGCACGGGACGCAAAGCTGACTGCGAAGAACTTACGAAACTAATCCGACGCCACCTTCCGAAAGAATTGACGATTCCCTAAGCGGACCAAACCTGAATTACTGTTGGAATTTTAAACCAAGCATCCTTGATTGTAATCTCGAACAGCCTGATGAATCTCCTCAATATTATTCATAACGAAAGGTCCGTGCTGCACAATCGGCTCATCGATAGGCTTGCCAGTTATTACTAAAACTCGAGAGTGCTCCCGAGCATTGAGTGCCAATAGTCCTTCTTTGCTAAGCCTAGCCAAGCGGCCTTTTCCCAGTAAATAGTCGCTATCCGTTAGAGCAATTTCGCCCTCATAGACATAAACTAAAGCGGTATGACCTGCGGGGACCTCCAACGTTAGCGAGCACGACGCTTTAAATTCAACATCCAAATAGGCTGGATCAGTCGTTAAACCAAAAACGGCTCCTTTAAGCTGGACTCCATTGCCAACTAGCTCGCCAGCGATTGCTTTAATTTTCACACCATCAATTTCATAAACAGGAATCGAATCAGACTTGAGGTCTTGATAGGTCGCCGGTTTCATTTTTTCAGCGGCAGGCAAGTTCAACCAGAGCTGAAAACCTCTCATAAGACCTTCGTCTTGGCGCGGCATTTCAGAATGAATTACACCAGAACCGGCATTCATCCATTGCACATCACCGGAATCAAGTTTGCCTACGTTATTCATATGATCTCTATGCTCCATGCTGCCATTTAACATATAAGTCACTGTCTCAAAACCGCGATGGGGGTGAGAGGGGAATCCCCCGATATAATCAGCAGCCTCGTGCGAACCAAACTCATCGAGCATAAGAAAGGGGTCGAAGCGGTTAAGATTTCCACCGCCAATGACACGGGTGAGTTTAACGCCATCTCCATCACTGGTTTGCTGCCCTTCAATAACTTCTTCAATAGACCGAAATAATCGCGTTGTCATCTGGTTGTCTCCTGAGATATTCGCCTAAAGCCTGTTAATTTAAGCGGCTAGCGTTTGTATTTTCATCTGCGCTGCTGCCAAGCTCTTTGCGCGAAACTCTTCACCCATACTGAGTCCACCGGCGTTGATGATTTCCACATCGTCCAAGCCGATAAAGCTCATGATCAATTTCATGTAGGGACGAAGAAAGTCAGTGGCTGCGGTGTCATGCACGCCACCCATTGCCGACACCAGATACACTTTCTTATTCTTTAAAAGGCCCTTTGGTCCCTGTTCGGTATACGCAAAAGTAACCCCCGCTCTTGCTATGTGATCAATCCATGCCTTTAACATGGAAGGCACTGTAAAATTGTACATCGGCAATCCGATAACCAAAATGTCTGCCGTCTGAACCTGCGCTATCAAGCTGTCGGAAAATGCAACTTTCTCCTGCTGCTCGGCACTGCGCTGCGCTGCCGGTGTACTTATGGCTTTTAGCCATTGCCCATCTAAATGTGGGATAGGCTGCTTGCTGAAGTCTCGCTCGATAACATTAAAATCTTCTCCCTTACCTTTAAGTGCAAAGATTAAATCTGCGCTCAAAGCAGATGACACGCTGTTTTCTTCAAAAAGGCTGGTACTAATTCGCAATAAGTTTTTCATCATGCTCTCCGGCGTGAATGGGTAAGTTAAGTTGATGGACCCATCTTAAATCAGTTATTTCGATGTTATTTCGCAATTAATTGATTTATTATATCGAAATATTGAATACTTTAAGAAATGAATGAAAGCACTCCGCGTTACATTAGACCAGTGGCTCGCCTTTAAGACCGTCGTCGATCAAGGCTCCTATTCCCGTGCAGCCGAAATTCTCAATAAGAGTCAATCTACCGTCAGTTACTCTCTAGCTAAGTTGAACGCGCAACTTCCCAAGCCCGTTTTGATTTTAGAAGGCAGAAAAGCCGTGCTTACCGCCGAGGGGAAAGTGCTATATCGTTACGCACAGCAGATACTCAATGCCGCTTCTAGTGCAGAGTCCGTAGCCAACTCTATGGCTATAGAGTTTGAGTCGGAAGTCACTATTGCCGTAGATGTTTTGCAACAAGTAAGTGCCTTAGTCGACGCGTTCGAAATATTTTCAGAGCAGTTCCCGCACACTCGGATTCGAGTCCTAGAAACCAGCCTTTCAGGCACTGCTGAAGCATTGTTAGAAAAGCAAGCCGATCTTGTGATCGGTGGGGTAATACCCACTGGCTTTAACGGCTTTCCATTAACAACAGTTCGCATGTTGCCGGTGGCAGCCCCATCGCATCCGCTAGTGAAAAAACGCGAAAACGTCTCCGAGATTGAATTGCAGTCTCACCGCCAGATCGTTCTGCGCGACACTGGTACCAAACGAAAACAAGATTCAGGCTGGCTCGGCGCTCAGCAGCGTTGGACCGTGAGCCATTTCTCTTCCAGTATCTCCCTAGTAAAAACTGGCTTGGCATTCGCCTTTTTGCCTGATAAATGGATCAAGGAGGAACTAAAAGACGGTTCTTTGCATCTCATACAACTGCAAGAAAGGCTTCAGCGTTCACTGCCCCTTTATTTAATGTTTGCTGACAAACCCAATGCAGGCCCCGCCACGCGAGCTCTAAGCGAACTCATTCAAACCAAAATTAGAGTCTAACGCTAAAATTATTCGCCTCTGCATTGAGTGTGTATTCATTGACGGTGAGTATGCTTATACTCACTGGACCCTAATTGCGATCAATGCGTATGGAGGAGAAGATGAATAGATTATTTTTGGGTGTATGGGTGTTGGTTACCGTCGTGCTCTCGCAGCAAGCAGTTGCTGACAGCAGGCATGGTAGGCAGGGCTATAACGACTCCCGCTTCGCTGGTGGGCACTTTCGTAGCTATCACCGTGACTATGACCGTGACTATGACCGCCGCGGCAATCCTTATCACTATGGTAGAGCTGGCAACAGGCGCAACGACTTTGTCAGCATTACCTACGGAAACCGATTTAATAACGGTTTTAACAATCGCTACAATAACAATGTTAACAACGGCTTTTACAATAATGGTTACCGAAACCGCTGGGGCCGCAATCGAAACCGACGCAATGGCAACTTCATTGGCGCACTGGTATTAGGCTCAATGTTAAACCGCCAGAGCTACCCCTCCAGATCGATCGAAACCGTAACCTATAGATCCGCGCCTGTACGCAAAGCGGTGCGCAAAGCGGTGCGCAAAGCGGTGCGCAAAAGAGATGTTGTCTATGTGACTTCCACTGCTAGAGCCTCTGTTTCAGCCACCCCAAAGCACCGACTTCTGCGCGACTTACAGGGTGATTGTTATGAAATCGAAATCTCGCCGAATGGTGATGAGCGGCGCTCTCAAATAGATCCGGCTGCTTGCAATTTCTAAGACTAGCCTCCAAGCATGACGGCTTTGAAGATAAGTGCTATCGCTTTAAATCCGACTCTTTTCCTGACGGGTGTTCAAAATAGGATCTATACTTTTTAGCACACCCTAGAGAAGAGAGCCGGCAAGTGATGCTAAGCAGATTAATGTCGGTAGTTACAATCCGCCATGAGGCAAGCGAAGGCTTGCTTTCGGTGATTCAAACGATCTCTGAAAAGCACTATTGCTGTGTATTGATCGGTGAATACGACAAACCAACCGGCG
>Ga0222669_1000439_pt1 | contig 11725 bp, 13 predicted proteins | sample AntAcemetagen730_FD_179848 | JGI IMG/M metagenome (GOLD analysis project Ga0222669, IMG submission 179848) | Saline water microbial communities from Ace Lake, Antarctica - #730 | ecosystem: Environmental > Aquatic > Non-marine Saline and Alkaline > Saline | place: Antarctica: Ace Lake...
TTTGACTACCTCGCCAAAGTCATCAACGGCGTCACATTCAAAGACGGAATTGAAGCCATAAACCAAGACCAGATTGCCGCATGACCAACAGCCCTCAAACACCAGATTTGACAATAACTCACTGGACAGTGACTTCTGGTTACGGCGATTTAATCAACCGAATGGCCGCCGGTCTTCCTATTCGCAAAAATACAATAGTGTCCGATATTACCTATCATAAGGATGGCGTCCGCGTCCGAACAAACTCTGGCGACATTGACGCTAGAGCCGTAATTGTTACTGTGCCGACAAACGTGCTGCGCTCGAGGCAAATTAACATGCCTCCTGGCCCAGTTCAGGACCTCCTTGACTTAATGGAAGGCGTACCATGCGGAAGCTACGAGAAAGCTGCGATTGAACTTGAATATTACCCTTTTGATCCCTTGGACTGTGAGTCCATTTGGGTGCAGCCTAATTCAGAAACAAATCCGGTTTATTTTCAAATCTCAGAACACAGCAAACCGATTCTGATCGCTCATATTGCTGGGCAACAAGCACGTGACCTAGTTTCCGGTGGGCCAAATGATATGGCTGATTTTGCCATTCAAAACCTGAGTACTGCGTTTGGTTCTAGTTTTCATAAGTTGATCCGCGGCGTTGCATCAACAAGTTGGCAAACTGACCCTTTCATAAAAGGAGGGTATAGCTATGCACGACCTGGCGCGGGTCAAGATCGGCCCAAGATGATTGCATTAGATACTGGCACGATTGCTTTCGCAGGTGAGGCATTTTCTTTACCGTGGTATGGTACGGCGCATGGAGCCTATCAAAGTGGTACAGATAAAGCCGCGCAATTGGTACAGTGTTTAGGCCTCTAAGAAGGTATTGTCAGACAAACTTGACGTCCCTTTCGTTGCCCCCCTAATTTTTCTGGATGACAGCACAGAAATTCTAGCTTGGATACCCTCAATATAAGTATCACGGCTAAAACCCATGTCGTTCAAGTGGCTGTCTGTAAGGTATGGTAGAGTTTGCCGTGCAGCAGAAGCCTGACTGCCTATGACCATTGCTCTAAATAGTTATTTAAGCATTTTAATCTCCTTGCTTATACAACTATGTTTTATCAAACCTCACCGCTGGATTCATCATACAATACCGAATTACCGCCATGCTTCAGGTGCATGCCTTGTCCTTACAAATTTGTTAGGGAAGTTACCTTTGTAACGCTTACTCGTCACCTCCGATACAGGGAAGAAGTATAGATTGCTTACAAGAGTCTCCTGCGTAAATAGCACCAATACCAATTGGGACAGCAACCATACCAAGTGTTATAACCACAAAGGCTAATGATAGATTTTTAAAGTCTTTATTAATTTTACTCATCGTGGTGCAACCTTCGTTTATTACATTACGAATTGGTAGGTAGCTTGCTGGTGAGTTTGAACTCTGTGCCATAACGCCACGGTATTCAGGTCATTGGCTTAGGTCCCTGCTAACGAATTGCCTTTAATCAGGAAGCCCGGACTATTAAATAATTTGATGTAAGCAGTAAAAAGACCAACCCCAGATGAGTGAGGCTGGTCTAGTCGAGGGAAAGGGTATGCTAGCGAGCAAACCTTCTTCAAGAAGGATGGCCGGTGAGATTAACTTCAAGATTCTAAAAGAATGACCAAACGTCATATCTTCAGCCACGGATGGTCCACTGAGTTGATGGCTTCGTAGCGTTTTTGAAGGCTAAACCCTACCCCATACTTGCCAGCAACATCACCGGATGAATGGCCGGTGGAACATTTCCCCATCCCCACAGCCCCAGTTGCGCCTTTAGCGAGCCAGAGAGTGGCCTAGAGAAGCTGTTGAAGTTAAGATCCTTATTTATATGACCTATTTCAAAGGTTGTACTATAAGATAAATAGAGGGAGAAATTATACCTATAGTTATCCCTAAATATATCCCCAGAAATGGGGATAAGTAAGGACATCGACAGCACCAATCCATAGTAAGGCTATAAGTTAGCTAGAGGTTCAACCTATAGGTGGCTCAACTACATGTTTCAAAGAAGCGGTCGTTTGTATTGGTATGAGCAAGCGTCTTGATATCATGTCCAATGGCATCAAGATGCTCTAGCCCTGCCCTTAATACGGCGGGGCGTTTCTTTTAGGTGCTTGGGGTTTGACCTGTGGGCTCCCGAAAAAGACCGGCCCGGATACGTGAGGCTGGCCTAGTTCGACTTTTGCCTGCTGACGACGTTCGCTTTCTTCGCGGCTCAAAGCCACGGATGTGCGGATGCCTTTGCCCACAAAGTCAATCAGGCCGGAGACAACACGCTCATTGGGGTCAATCCCTGCGCAAGACAGAACTTCGCGGCCATCACGAGAGCGCGCCCAGCGGGCGATTTGCTCCGGGCCATTGCCATATCTTTTATCATCCTGAATCGCGTCATCTAATGCGGCCAATACGACTGCCGAAAATAATTTACGGGCGCGGTCACCCTGTTCGTTGGTAAAGGCCTTTCTGTCGACGAAATCTTTCATCTCGAATCCTTTTCATTCAGGGTGTAGGTATTCTAGAAAGCAAACCTGAGAAACAGGTAGATGGCTGAAGGTTGACTTCAAGGTTCGGCCTAAAAGATTTCGGCGGGAAATTCTGAGGGGCTATACGTATATAGTCTCGGCCCCAAAACCCCCCATGCCATGCCTAGTTCCCAGCTCAATATGACCACTGAGCCGTGAAAAAGGTCCGGTCAAACCAACGCGAACTCGCATCAAATTGCTAGCGAAGCCTAAATCTATGCGGCCAATAATTGACGCCACTCAGCGAGAGCAGCGGTACGGTTTACCTTGAAATTGAGGCGTGAGTAGAGATGGCAGTCCAGATTGAAGTGGTTCTGGTTGAGATAAATTGTTGAAAGAGTAAATTTTTTTATAAAACTGATCCAAGACAATTAAGCCACCGTAAAAGTCGTATCATCATTGAGATGAACAACCCTGTTTATTGGAGAAACCAAATGTTTCGTCGTAATTTTTTATCTATAACTTCTGCGGCTCTGCTTGCATCTACGTCAATAGCTTTTGCAGGCGATCACTCAAAGGACATCGTAGACACCGCAGTGGGTGCTGGGTCCTTCACAACATTAGTAGCTGCAGTACAAGCAGCAGGCCTTGTTGATACTTTGAAAGGCGAAGGCCCGTTCACAGTATTTGCGCCCACAGATGAGGCATTCGCCGCATTACCGGAAGGCACAATTGCAACCTTATTATTGCCCGAAAACAAAGACAAACTCATATCTATCCTGACTTACCATGTAGTATCCGGTAAAGTTATGAGTACGGATTTGAGCAACGGCATGATGGCAACTACAATCCAAGGCGGCAACGTAACGATCATGACCGAAAATGGTGTGACCGTAAATGGAGCTAAAGTGGTCACCGCTGACATTGAAACCTCAAACGGCGTAATCCATGTAATTGATGCAGTTATCCTTCCAAACTGATATGTAGCGCTATTTAATTAACCTAAAATTAAAAAACTTTTTGATGCTGGTAGAGCTGTTGAGCAAGATTTAACGGCAGCTCTATCAGTATTACAAAGTTAATGGTCGCTTCACTTTATTCGAGTTTGAAATTAATGGAGCTGCTAGACGAATGACAGCACGCATAGGATCTCTGACAGAACCAATCCGTCAAATCCTTGGATGGTGGGAATATGTGCGATGTATCTATTGGCTCAAAATGCCCGATTATAAGTCCGTCAATTTCCTAGAGGCAAAACGCCCCCTGCCTGATTTCTATTGGACAGCAGAGACGCAGATGAACTGCATGCGCCAGTGCATCACTGAAACAAAACAGAACGCATACGCGCACCATATCCAACGATTGATGGTGTTGGGGAACTTCGCATTGATCGCAGGGCTTGATCCTGACGAGGTCAGCGAATGGTATCTTTTGGTCTATGCCGATGCCTATGAATGGGTCGAACTGCCCAATGTCACAGGCATGGTGTTGTTTGCGAATGGTGGGCAGTTGGCGTCCAAACCCTATGCCGCCAGTGGGGCCTACATCAATAAAATATCCAATTATTGCGGGTCGTGCAAATACAAACCTAGCGTCAATAATGGCCCAACGGCCTGCCCATTCAATTACCTTTACTGGGATTTTATAGGCCGTAATGATGGCAAGCTGCGTGGCGATCCTCGCATGGGTTTCATGTACAAAAGCCTTGATCGCAAGAGTGATGAAAAGCGCCAATCGGTGCAAGACGACACCCGCCGGTTCTTCACAGCGATAGATGCCAATGAAAAAGTCTAACCTGCCGCAGAAAACCTGCGTGACCTGTGGGCTCCCGTTCACGTGGCGCAAGAAATGGGCAAAGGTCTGGGACGAGGTGCGCTATTGTTCCGAGCGCTGCCGCCGGTCCCGCAATTTGACTTCACCAGATGGCACCAAAGGCAATAAAACGTCATGACCACACCAGACTTGTTTCCAGAAGCCAAGTATCAGTTAGAGGCAGTAACGTTTGAACCAACGCGGCAGGCAGGCACTGCCCGGCTGAAGAAATTCATCACCCGCACGGGCGCGCATTATGCGAGTCAGCGGAATTACGATTACGGTCCGACAAATCGTAATTCGGTATCGGCGTTATCGCCGTGGATTAAACATAGACTGATCACCCAAGAAGAAGTCCTTACTCAAACGCTTGCCCACCATAGCCTCTCGGCTTCGATGAAATTCGTTCAAGAGGTGTTTTGGCGCAGCTATTTCAAAGGCTGGATGGAACAACATCCAAGTGTCTGGCACAGTTATCTAAACAGCCTTGAAACTGCGCTTGAAGCCTTGGAAAGAGACAAGCTCCGCAAGACTGATTACGACGAAGCTATTGCTGGTCGTACCGGCATCGATTGTTTTGATCACTGGTGTGATGAACTGAAAGAGACTGGTTATTTACACAATCACGCACGGATGTGGTTTGCTTCGATCTGGATATTCACGCTGCGTTTGCCTTGGGAATTGGGAGCAGACTTTTTCCTAAACCATCTAATCGATGGCGACGCGGCTGCCAACACGCTTAGTTGGCGGTGGGTTGGCGGATTGCACACCAAAGGTAAATCTTATCTGGCACGCCCTTCAAATATTGCGCAATTCACCGATGGTCGCTTTGACCCCGTCGGCCAGTTGTCACCAACGGCTGAACCATTGATTGAGGACATGGACCATCCTTATGTTCCCCTATCTCTTGTCCAGCCTATACCCCAAGATGAGTATGTGTTGTTGATGACCTCAGAAGACTGCCAGCCAGAATCCTTTACTACAGGTGCGCAGATTGGTGTTTTGGGACTGCTATCAGCCACTGATCCCAAGCAAAGTACGCAGGTGCGTGCCTTTGAAAAGGGTGCTGTTCAGGATGCAATTTCTCGATCCAGTCAGACATTAGCTACCGTTGCAACAACACAAGATTGGGGTGCGGCCCTTATCGAGGCTGCGCAAAAGGCAGGCACAAACCAAATCATCACGCCGCGGGCCGCGATTGGGCCTATTGCGACGCAATTGGATGCTACCAAAGCTGAGCTTGAGAAAGCAGGTATTCACCTGCACCAACAACAGCGAACCTACGATACCCTCACTTGGCCACATGCCACCAAAGGCTTTTTCAAACTTAAAAAGAAGATCCCAAATATTCCAAATGACCTTGGGTTTATCGATGTATGAACTTCAAAGCCAAAGGTCACTTGCCTTTGGATGGCATCCCGCTAACTAGTTGCAATGAATAAAATTGCTGACCTACCGCCAGAACACATCAGTGAAATCATACAAATGGCGTTGTCAGATCACGTCAGCTTTAATGATATTCAGACTGAATATGGCATCAGCGACAAGCAGGTTAAAACGCTGATGCGTGACACCCTTAAAAGCAGCAATTACAAAACGTGGCGCAAACGGGAGCGCGACTTTGGTGATCGCAGAGAGAACTACAAATAGGCACCTCCCATATGATCCCATAGCAGCGAAATAGAGATATCGAAGAACCCAATCCGATGACGCAAGCGCCCCGCATAGTTTGGTTTAAACGTGACCTGCGGATCAATGATCACGCACCGTTGTTAGCAGCGTCACATTCAAACGTACCTGTCATACCCCTTTACATTGTTGAACCGAAGTATTGGGAGCAGCCCTTCGCATCCCGCCGCCATTGGCATTTCATTCACGATTGCCTTGTCGATCTAAACATCGCTTTGACTGACCTAGGTCAACCCCTAATCATAAAGGTTGGCGATGCTAGTGAGGTCATCAAAAACCTTCATTTGGATCATCAAGTAAGCGACGTTTACGCTTATGAAGAAACTGGGAACCTATGGACATACGAACGCGATATCGCAGTTCAAAACCTGTGCTCGGCCAACGGTATATCGCTGCACGAGTCCCCCTCAAACGGTGTTGTACGCAGACTGCGCAGTCGTGATGATTGGTCTAAAATCAGGAATACGCGCATGGCAGAAAAAATACTGCCAAAGCCAAATTCTCTTATGCCACTGTCCACCTGTCAATCGGATACCTTGCCAGAAAAAGACGACCCCATGTTTGGCAGCATACCCATTGACAAGGTGCAAAAGGGTGGCCGTCAAAATGCAATTACAGATCTGCGCAGTTTCTTAAACCACCGATCCCGTCAATATCTTTACCACATCTCGGCACCTGACTTATCCGAATTTCATTGCTCACGTCTGTCTGCTCACCTTGCATGGGGCACCCTATCGGTTCGCGAGGTTGCGCAATCTATTGTCAAACGCCGCTCTCAATTGTCCCCCGATGAGAAGAAAAGCTTTGGGCGTAATCTGACAGCTTTTGGTTCTCGCTTGGCATGGCGTTGCCACTTCGTCCAAAAGATCGAAGACCAACCCGAAATAGAAACCCACTGCATGCACCCCGCCTTTGAAGGGCTGCGCGTGACCGAGCACAACGAGGCGTATTTCCAAGCATGGGTAAATGGTCAAACGGGTTACCCCTTCATTGACGCTTGCATGCGCAATTTGACGGCTGAAGGCTGGATCACCTTCCGCATGAGGGCGATGCTGGTAAGTTTTGCCAGCTATCAACTTTGGCTGGACTGGCGTGCCACTGGACATCATCTGGCACGTCTGTTCACCGATTATGAACCCGGCATCCATTACAGCCAACTTCAGATGCAATCAGGTGTCACAGGCATCAACGCAATGCGTGTTTATAATCCGATAAAGCAATCCATGGAACATGACCCAACTGGCACATTCATTCGCAAATGGGTTCCCGAACTCAAGAACGTTCCAGATGAATTCATTCACGAACCTTGGAGGTGGGAGAAGACACTGATCGACGATAGTGATTTTACGCTTGGGCAAGATTATCCTGCGCCAATCGTTGATCAAGCCGCATCTGCAAGGATCGCAAAACAGAAGATCACCGAGGTGCGCAATGGTCAGAATTTTCGGCCGGCGGCAAATGCGGTTTTTAAAAAATTGGGAAGTCGGAAGTCGGCATCTAAACGCAAGAAAAAACCCAAAGCCGCGGATAATACCCAGTTGTCGTTATTCTAAAACGACCGAGGCTATCAAATTTATAGCCTCGGTTTTTACAATCAACGCTAAGCTGTTGCACTCAATTCAGCATGCTCATCACAACGACCATCAACAGGGAATACAGTGCAATACCGCCGCCAATTAAGAAGACCGGCCAGTTCTTACTAACAGTCGCAATCGTAATCGATTTCATTTGATAAATCAAATCAGGCCACGTGTAGGATACGAAATCCCCTTGCGTGAACACGGCTTTAGTGTGCCCGTTATCATCGACGACTGGCAGACATCTGAAGGTGCTGTCAAACCAATGAGAACTCGCATCAGATTGCTAGCACAGCCTAAATCTATGCGCTCAATAATTGGCGCCACTCAGCGAGAGCAGCGGCTCAGTTGTTGAGCGCATAGATGCCAGCAATTTGCTGCTTATTTTCATTTATTTGACGGCCAGTTAATTCAGTGCGCTCAGTTGAAACCGCGTGACGCACACGTCCATACAAACCCACTTGTTTCATCCTCGCACTCGGTAAATAGAGAGCTTAACACTGATGGAGTTTTACTCCGGCCAACCAGAAAATCCAGCCGCTTCTGTGAGGGATTATTGCACCGGCGTTCTCAACTGCAAGACGAATGACTTCAGGGCTGGTTTTAAAGTAGCAGAATGGAGAATGTTTTTTCATTCGGCATGGTCACAAATTAGCCCTGCCCACTTCAAACAAGTTTAATCTGACAAAACCTATAAGGTACTTGCAAATATAATAACGATTATTGCGACCCAGCCTGAAAAAACCCAATGGCTAACTTATTTAACACATCACTGCCAATCGGATGATTTCAGGTGAAGTCTTGAAATATTTAAAGGGCGAATGTGTTGTCATTTAGCAAAAATACGGATCAACCGCAAAACCGTCAAGTTTGTCTGACAACACCAGTAATCGTCCAAATTTAGAAACTAAATTTAAACTTCTGGATGAAAGGGTCGAATTTTACTGCCATTGATCTAGCTATAACATCGTAATTAATTCCTATTAATTTGAAAGGCGCAAGCTTCATGAAGGCACTCTTTTTTGGCTCAATTGGCACTATCGTTGAAACGTCACAGCTGCAGTATGATGCATTCCATGTCGCGTTTGCGCAGCATGGCTTGGACTGGCATTGGGACCTGCCGACTTACCGAGATATGTTGAAGATATCGGGTGGTGCCAACCGCATCAGTGCCTTTGCAGATAAACGCAACGAGCGGGTCGATGCGACGGCTATCCACGCGACAAAAACGTCATGGTTTATTGAAAAATTACAGTCTGACAGTGTCAAACCGCTTTCTTATGTAAGCTTCGGCCTCAAAGCGGCTCAAGAATACGGGATGAAAACTGGGTTTGTCTCCACAACCGAGAAAGCAACGGTCCAGATTATTGCTCAAAAGCTGGTCACTGAAGGTCATCCAGGTTTTGACATTATGACACATCGTGGACTTGGCTTGCCCGAAAAACCCGAGCCAGATGCTTACATTCACGCGTTTAAAGCTCTTGGGATTGAGCCACAAAACGCAATTGTTATTGAAGATAACGTCGATGGCGTTGCTTCTGCCAAAACCGCAGGCGCGCGTGTGGTTGGCGTGCCGGGGGCTTTGGCAAAGCAGACCGATTTGAGAGCATCAGATACAACCTTTGGCTCAGGATCAGATATTCACTGGATAAGCTTGTTTGCCTGATATTCTGGGTTTAAACGGTGCTGTCAAACCAACGCGAACAAGCATCAAATTGCTAGCACAGCCTAAATCTATGAGCTCAATAGGTGACGCCACTCAGCGAGAGCAGCGGCACGGTTCAGGTTGAAATTGGTGCGTGAATAAAGATGGCGTTTCTGCAACACCTCACAGCCAACATAACCCCACACCCAGCCCCTTTTGCGCCTTTAGCGAGCCTGAGTGGCCGAGAGGGGTGGGACTGGGATTCAGATTTAGATGAAGATTTAGCTTATGTTTTAATTGACGTTACGCCAGTTTCGGTTCGCCACAGCAGTCCATCTTTTTTTAAGGACACATGCATGGTCGCGTCTTTGGTACCATTAGCGTAATCAGCTTTCATATGCTGCACTAAAATATCATCATTTTCATAAATGCAGCGTTGCTCTCTCATATTAGAGCTTTCCATAATAGCTTTCATTTGTTCTGCAGTAACGAACGTTCTGTCTGTAACTTTACCTGTCGAGTGCCAAGTCATTTGCCAGTCATCATGCAGACATGCCCAATACGCATCAACATCACGATTGTTCCAAGCCTCAAGCATTTTCTCATAAATTGCCATTTTTCTCATTCCGTTCATTCTTGTATTAAAGCCATGTGCCAAATTACAGCACATGGCGTTTATAATCTGAGTACACAAATTTATTGATTAAATGATGCATCACTCATAACTGTAACAACAGTCGTCTCTAATATTGCACCTGCGGCTGCGCGTTTGGCCTTGAGGCCTTCGTGGCCGCCAAATGCTTTCATGGCTTCAGGCAAGTCAAACTCTATCAAAACCCATCTTATTGTCATCGTCCTTTTCGGAACCTGCGAAGATAAGCTTAGCTCCAAGAGCATTCAATTCAGCTTCGTTTTCATAGAACATAGCCTTCCAAGGTGCGAAGCCACGGGCCAAATCCTGTGTAAGTTTAACGATCATGTATTATCTCCAATATCTAATTTTACATTATCAAAAACTAACTTCTTGAACATTAAAAATCCATATCAAATTTTAGAGTGGTTTTGGCTGTATACCCAGCGCCTGTCATAATTTTGGGGACGAGAGCTGCCAAATGGGTGAATGGCCCTTGGCTGCAGCTTTCGCCTCAAACCAATGTAACATTAGAACTAGATTTAATAAAGCTTAGCGGCTTATGATGTATGTAAACTCAAAGCAGGGTTTAAAGACATTAACCAAATAGGAGAATAAAATGCTTGGTGATAAAGCCGGATCAATGACCCTTCAGGAAACCAGTAAGCCAATAGACTCTGGGCAATATGGATTACCTGCTATGGAAACAAACACTGTTGGTGGCGGGAAACTGCTAGGCCATGATGTTCAAACACAAGCATCATTTACCGCTCACATGAAACCTGATGGTTCTTGGTTAGGCCATGCTCATGCTGGAGTCATATTTTGTGCAGAAGGTGTTGCCACATATAAGTGTGATGGTGTTGGAAACATGACGGAAGCTGGCGGCGTATCGTTTAGAGGCGGCGCTATATTTGAAACTACATCTGAAGCATTATCTGAACTGAATGGTAAGTATTACATGTTCACTTACGAATCTGATCCAGAGGGCAAAGCAGAGTGGAATCTTTACCCCTGTAAATAAATAATAAGGGCTTAGAGTTACTAACTCTAAGCCCTTTCATGGTGCTGTAAAACCAACGCAAACACGCATCAGATTGCTCGCACCGCCTAAATCTATGCGCTCAATAATTGACGCCACTCAGCGAGAGCAGCAGCACGGTTCAGCTTGAAATTGGCTCGCGAGTAGAGATGCAGTTACCAAACAAAATTACCCCCGAATGAATTTACAAGGCCAATACTTAAGGGCCGTGGTCCGATACGCGGGGCCCTACGAGTGGGGGCCCCGGGCCTACGTCCTGCGGCTTAGCTGTAGCGATTGGGCACAGTAACCTCTACTTTTCAGCGGTCAAATATCTGCACATCAGGTGCTGCTCCATAGGTACGGAACTAAACAAGGCTTCTGTTTTAGATGAGATGTGAGTTTTGATTCGCCTAAGCGCACCAAAGAAAGCCTGGTTGATAGTCAAACGGTGGTTTTTTGTAACCCATTTGTAACCCAACAGAGCACTGCACTCACAGAATTATCTTCTAAGTCATTGATTTTAATGGTGCCCCCACACGGACACTGGTTCCCTAGTACGGCATCAGTCAACACACCGACATCAACGATAACAGTAGCTTAGCTTTAGTGACCTATGTCTGTCTAGGGCACTTTTGGTGGCCTCTCTGGTGGCCTGACGAATAGGGTCCCATGGATGACAAAAGAGGCCCCCGGTACCTTGGTTAATCAATGGACTTCAACAAAGGGGACTAAAGGGACGACTGTTGTTGTTCTTATGAGAGTTATTGTCAAATCTGGTGTTTGAGGGCTGTTGGTCATGCGGCAATCTGGTCTTGGTTTATGGCTTCAATTCCGTCTTTGAATGTGACGCCGTTGATG
>Ga0222669_1000441_pt1 | contig 11666 bp, 12 predicted proteins | sample AntAcemetagen730_FD_179848 | JGI IMG/M metagenome (GOLD analysis project Ga0222669, IMG submission 179848) | Saline water microbial communities from Ace Lake, Antarctica - #730 | ecosystem: Environmental > Aquatic > Non-marine Saline and Alkaline > Saline | place: Antarctica: Ace Lake...
TCACGTCTCGCCCGTGGGCTGGAACCACATTGGCTTCTCGGGCGATTTCCTTTGGGATCGTGCTGCCAACAGTGCAACTGGCGGGCGCAAGCCGCTCAAAATCAACGATGAACGGTGGGCGGCTTGATGTTCGCCTATTGTTCTTACTTAGCGTTGCCTACGGAACAATGGTTGCGATGGCCTCATAGAGGCGCACGAGGCCGAGGTGCAGGAACGCTGGCTTCTTGCGCTGCCGGACATAGTCGGCGGCGGCGCGGGCCACACGGAAGGTGTCGAAGATATCGAGGCCATTGGCGTGGAAATACTTGAGGCCCGGCTTGTGCCGGAAGTTCGCGGCGATCCAGCCCGAGGGCGTGCGGGTGGAGATGCCGATGCCGTTGTCTTCGCACACGAACATGAGGGGCAGGGGGACCGACTGGTAGGACGTCCAGCAGGCGGTGTTGATGGCACCCTGCGCAGTCGAGTGATTGGCGGAGGCATCGCCGAAGGAGCACATGACAATCGCGTCGTTTGCCAGCGTGCGATGTTCGGGCGGCAACCGTCGGGCCAGCGGGATCGAATATGCGGCCCCGACCGCCTTGGGCAGGTGGCTGGCAATGGTGGAGGTTTGCGGCGGGATGTTCATCGCCTTTGAGCCAAGCACCTTGTGGCGTCCACCCGAAATCGGATCGTCCTTGGCCGTCGAAAAGCTCAGCAACATATCCCAAGCGGGCGTGACACCGGGCACCTGCGAAGAACGCATCGTCTGAAACGCGCCATCTCGGTAGTGCAGGAACGCCATGTCGTCGGGCCGCAATGCGGCGGCCACGGCGGCCATGCCTTCGTGCCCCGATGAGCCGATGGTGTAGAACCCCTGACCTTCGGACTGCATCTTGCGCGAGCGCCGGTCGAGGTTGCGCGACAGGCACTGCGCCCGAAAGACAGCCACTGCCGTGTGAGCCGCCAGTGGACCGTCCTGGGTGCTCTTGGATGGCAGGTCGCCGGTGCGCACCCTGTCCCGGAACGCCTTGTCTACGATATCTGCGCGGTCCATCTGTCTTCCTTGCGAAACGGCGTGATGCGGGCGTGCCCCGGCCTCAGGAAAAGGCCTGAAGGTTGGTTTGGGCGCGGCCAAGGATGAGGGCGTGGACGTCGTGGGTGCCCTCATAGGTGTTGACCGTTTCCAGGTTGATCATGTGGCGGATGACGCCGAATTCGAGGGCTGGGAAAGCGATGACCCGCTGGTCCACTCTGCGGCTGCCCTCATCGCAGGCGGCACCCTCACCGCCGACGACGTGCTGGGCATCTATCAGTCCGCCGAGGACCAATGCACCCGCGTCGCGGCTGAGGCCATCAAGCGCCCTCGCCTGCAAACGCCCGCGCAGGTCATGGCCTCCATCGTTCCGCCGCTTCGGCCCTGCAAGCCCACCAATGGCCCGACGCCCGAGGCGCGTCACGCGCTCTTCGGCGCTGACGTCAAGCAGCTCGACAAGCCCCAGCCCATGTCGCGCCTGCTCAACTGGGCGCTGACCGACCTGATGCAGCAGCACGACGAGATCGTGATGATGGGCGAAGACATCGGCACCAAGGGCGGCGTCTACGGCGTCACCCAAAAGCTCAGCGCCCGCTTTGGCCCCGACCGGGTCGTCGACACCCTGCTCGATGAGCAATCGATCCTTGGACTGGCAATCGGCCTTGGGCACAACGGCTTTGTGCCGATGCCGGAAATCCAGTTTCTTGCCTATCTGCACAACGCCGAAGACCAGTTGCGCGGCGAGGCGGCGACCCTGTCGTTCTTTTCAAACGGACAGTTCACCAACCCGATGGTGCTGCGCATCGCGGGGCTGGGGTACCAAGAGGGCTTTGGGGGGCACTTTCACAACGACAATTCACTGGCCGTGCTGCGCGATATTCCCGGGATCGTCATCGCTTGCCCCTCGCGCGGTGACGATGCCGCGATGATGATGCGCGAATGTGTACGTTTGGCCCGTGAAGAGCAGCGCATTGTCGTCATGGTCGAACCCATTGCGCTCTACCCGATGCGCGATCTGCTGACCGAGGGCGACGCGGGCTGGATGACAACATATCCCGCGCCGGACCGCACAATACTTTTGGGCGAGGTCGGCACCCATGGCACCGGCCCGCTGGCGATCCTGACCTATGGCAACGGGCGCTACCTGTCGACACAGGCCGCCGCCGATCTGAAGGCTGATGGCATCGCGGCACGGGTGATCGACATTCGCTGGCTCGCGCCATTGCCGACCCAGGGCATTCTGGCCGCCCTTGACGGGGCCGAGCGTGTGCTTGTGGTCGATGAATGCCGTCAGACCGGAAACCAGTCCGAGGCATTGATGACCCTGTTGTCCGAGCACACGGCCCTGCCCCATGCCCGCATCGCCGCCGAAGACAGCTTCATCCCCACAGGCCCCGCCTATGCGTCGACGATGCCGTCGCGCGCGTCCATCGCCAAGGCCGCAAAACGACTAATGAGCGCGCCATGAAAAAGACAGCCGTCGTTGTCGCGCCCGGTCGCGGCACCTACAACCGCGCCGAGCTTGGGTACCTGAAAAACTGGCACCCTGACCGGACAGACCTTGTTGCAGATTTCGATGATTTCCGCGCCGGGCTGGGCCAAAAGACCATCTCGGAGCTTGATGGTGCCGCGCGGTTTTCCAGTGCTGTTCATACACGCGGCGACAATGCGTCGCCGCTGATCTACACCTGCGCTTGTGCCGACTTTCTGTCTATTAACCGCGACCAGATCGATATTCTTGCCGTAACAGGCAACTCGATGGGCTGGTACACCGCACTGGCCTGCGCCGGCGCGCTTGACCCGCTGGGCGGGCTCAATGTTGCCAACACCATGGGCACGCTGATGCAGGAAACGCTGATCGGCGGGCAACTCGTGTATCCTTTTGTCGACGATGACTGGCAGGCCGATGCCCTTCGGCACGCGACGATCCTTGCAAAGATCGACGAAATTGATGCGGGCCCGGATGCTGTCTTATCAGTGTCGATCAATCTGGGTGGCCTGATCGTTTTGGCAGGCAACGAGGCGGGGCTGAGCGCCTTTGAAGCCCAGATGCCGCGCCTTGAGGACCGGTTTCCGATTCGGCTGCCCAATCACGCCGCGTTTCATACGCAACTACAGGATCCCGTCGCTGAAAGAGGGCGGGCCGCGCTTTCGGCTTCCCTTTTTGCACAACCGCAGCTCCCGCTGATCGACGGGCGCGGCGGCATCTGGCAGCCCAAGGCCTGCAATCTCAATGCGCTCTACAGCTACACCCTCGGTCATCAGGTGACCGAAACCTACGATTTCACCAAAGCGATTAGGACCGCAGCGATGGAATTCATGCCTGACATGTTCATCGTTCTGGGGCCGGGCACGACGCTTGGCGGTGCCACGGCACAAAGCCTCCTGCTGTCAAACTGGAAGGGCATGAATACCAAACCAGACTTCAGGACCGCGCAGGAAAATGACCCAGTCCTTATATCGATGGGAATCCCCGATCAGCGACGGTCGGTGCTTTAGCGGATGTCATGGCTGCACCAACCCCAAACCCAAGACTGCCGGAAGCTGGATTTTCCGGCTGTCCCACGATGACCGGCTGGTGTTGCCATCGGGATAACGAGGTCGTTCCGGAATTCTGAACAGCCGGGATAAGTGGATTTTCCGCGCCACGGCAGCATGATGCTGCGAGCGAGGAGTAGACCTTGGCAAGACTACCACGCTAGAACTACAGTCCGGCATTCAAGGCCAAAGTGGAGGTGACGGCGATCAAGGGTGAGAACACGCTGGTCGAGCTGGCACAGGAGTTCGATGCCAACGGCCACTTGAAAATCAGGTTCGCATTCATCGCATAGCGGCGCGCAACCTGTGCCACCGAAACGCCCGGGGCCAGCGCCTGCGCGCAGATCGACCGCTTCTCTTCGTCAGCCCAGAACCGCTTCTTCTGACCCTTCTTGCCCGCCATGGAGTGCCTCAAGATGTCCACTTCAATGGTGGACACTATCAGCCGCGCATCCCGACCGTCAGAGCGGTGACAACGGACGCATACGCTATATCGAAAGCCGAACACATCCAAACCGGCATCGGGGCACGAGATCTACCCCTATCTGCTGCGCAAGCTGCCCGTCAGCATCACCGCCAGGCGGGTGATTTCGCGGCTCGTTTGAAATAACTAAATGGGTCAGGTTTGATCATATCCAGACGCTCCAAATACGCCCTGCCCCTCTCAAGCCAGTTTGCTCTGACAGAGCCAGAATGCGCGCTCACCCCGCCTCGCGCAGCATCGCGATAAGTGCCATGACGATGATCATCACTCCCAAGAAGACCATCCTCGGAGGCAGGTCCGCAACCAGGACCAGTTGCCAGATGATCACCCAAATCGGCACCAGATACGTATAGGCCATCACATTGGCCGCCGGCAGGTGCATGGCCGCGTATTGGGTCAGAACGAAGCTTGCGGCTGTGGCGAAGACAGCCGTATAGCCGATCACCACCCACGAGATAACCGGTAGCGACATCCAGTCGGTCGCACGAAGCGCGGGCCAGCCATAGCCGACCAGGACAATCGTGCCGCCCAGGATGGTTCCAAAGGTAAAGATCAACGCGCCCTCGCCACGGTTGAGCACTCGCACAAGCGGTACATAGAGCGAATGCGCCAGGCACCCGATGAAGTAGATCGCCTCACCTCGACCGATCTCGAAGGCCAGCAACGCCCCCAGATCCGCTCGGAAAATCACCCATAGCGCCCCGAGGGCGCCCATCGTCATCGCTAGTAACATGCGCGCTGACGGGGATTGCGACAAAAGCAGATAACCGAACACGGCGCTGAGCAAAGGTGTGGTCGCATAGACCGCCGCCGCAGACACCGGTGCGGCCGTCTTGAGGCCCTCGAACATCAGAACAAAATACAAAGAAAAGAGCCCACCAAGCAGAAGATACCGCCAGGGCGCTGTGCATGCGGCCTTCGGCACCCCACCCAACCGCATTCCGATAAGGCCCAGAAGCAGCAGCGCCGCCAGCCCAAACCGCACCGTAGTCAGCGCACGCGGGTCAATGGTGTTTGCTGCCAAGGAACCCAAACTGAACGATCCAGCGACCAATGCCGAGACGGCCAGCATTGCCAAATGGCTCTTGGCAGCTTCGGTCAAGAACGAGACTTTCATGAACCGCATAGTCAATCTATGCACACTGGAAAAGAGACTGCCCCCGGTGAACACACTTGAGGCAGTTCATCTCTATCAGCCTTCAGGCCCCATGCGAATCTACTGGCAGGATAGAACTCAACATCCACCCACTTGCCGCCTTCGGCCTTCTGGATCGTATAGGATTCTGACACGGTGCCGCTTTCGTTGAACACAAGCGGGCCGGATGCGCCTTCGTAGTGGATGTCCTTGCCCGCAGCGGCTAAGACCTCCTGCACTGCAAGATCGGCTGCAAAGAGCCACTCGCCCTCAAATCCCCCGGCTGTGGCTTCCTTGATCACGCGAATGCCTGATTCCTCTCCTCCGTCCAGATAGATCGCGTCCGGTTCATTCGCGAGGACCGAAATCAGCTCTGGCTGATAGGACGGCTTACCTAGGATGTAAATGACATAGTCAGTCAACTCGAGTCCGGCAAAACGGGGCGCTTTATGCGCTCTCTCGTCGCGCTTATGAGAATCTCCTGAGACAAGCATCGATCAGTTCCACGAAAACAGCTGTTCAAAATCCTCTTTCAGAAGCCTGCTAGACGCCCCCCTGCCCGCTTCATGCAAGTTTTTATCTGACAAGACTGGCCGTTGAGTTTGGCCGTTACACGTCAGGGAGATCTATTTTCCAGCAATCACGCCAATACTCAGCGCGTGAAGACGGTATTTGGCAGCCAGAGCGCGATCTCGGGAAACAACGACAACAGCATAGTAGCCAGCAACAGAATCAGAAAGAAAGGCAACGCCATGCGAGCAATCTCGAATATTCCGCGCCCGGTGATCGATTGCAGCACAAATAGGTTGAAGCCTACGGGCGGGGTGATCTGGCTCATCTCAACCACCAGCACCAAGAAGACGCCAAACCAGATCGGGTCGATCCCGGCCACCGTCACCATCGGCATGATGACCGACGTGGTCAGCACTACCATCGAGATCCCGTCCAGAAACATCCCCAGCACTATGAAGAATAACAGCAGCGCCGTGAGCAGCGCGAAATGAGAATAGCCCTGCTCGCCGATCCACGCCGCCAGCGTGCGCGGTATGCCGGTGTAGCCCATCGCCACCGTCAGAAAGGACGCACCCATTAGGATGAAGGTGATCATGCAGCTAGTGATGGCCGCGCCGCGCAGGCTCGCCACGAAGCTCGTCCACCCCAGCCCCCCCGACAACCCCGAGATCAGCAGCGCCCCAACCACGCCCACCACCGCCGCCTCAGTCGGCGAGGCGAGTCCCCCATAAATCGACCCGATCACGACCACGATCAGCAGCACCGTCGGCAACAGAAGCAGCAGCGCTCGCAGCCCCTCGAGCAGCGATACGCGCGGTTCGGGTGGCGGCATCCGGTCGCGGTTCAGCATCGACCAAAGCATCACATAGCCACCGAACAGCACGGCCAGCATGAGTCCTGGCAGGATACCAGCCAGAAACAGCCGCGCGATGCTCTGCTCCGTCGCCGCTCCATAGACTATCAGGATGATTGACGGCGGGATCAGAAAGCCAAACGTTCCCGCGCCAGCGAGCGTGCCGATCGACATACCCAAGTCATAGCCCCGCGCCTTCAACTCGGGCAGCGACATCCGCCCCACCGTCGCCGTCGTCGCCGCCGATGACCCCGATACCGCCGCAAACAACGCACAGCCCAGGATGTTGACGTGCAGAAGCCGACCTGGAAGTCTCCGCGTCAACGGCGCCAGCCCGACAAACAGGTTCGATGACAGCTTCGAGCGGTACAGGATCTCCCCCATCCACACAAACATGGGAAGCGCCGTCAGATCCCATGACGTCAGCGAGCCCCAGATCTTCGTGGCAAACACCATCCCCGGCGGCGCCGAGGCCGCAAAGATCATCGCCAACAGCCCCACCGCCAACAGCGCGAACCCCGCCCAGAGTCCCAGCAGAAGCAATCCGAACAGCCCGGCCACCAGCAGAAGCGACAGCAGTGTGATGTCCATCAGTAGTCGCCTCCCGCGCGGCCGCGCTCAACCCGGCGGAACGCAGGCTCGCCGAACAGGCTCTGGACCAGCTCATCCGCCAGCGCTAGCGCAAACAGCCCCAGCCCCAGCGTCATCACGCTCTGCGGAATCCACAGCGGCACCTTTACCACCCCGAACGATGCGCTGTCGAAGGCCCAGCTGTCCCAAGCCTGCGCCCCGGCATGCCAAGTGGCCCAGCCCGCCAGCCCCAGCGCCACCGCCAGCACCAGAACCGTAAGTAGCCGCCCCGGCCCGGGCCCGAGGATGTTTAGCAGAAAGATCACCCGTACATGTCCCGCCGCGCGCAGTGTCTCTGGCAGCGCCAGAAACGCCGCGCCGACCAGTAGGAACCCCCCGATTTCGGAAAGCGATGGCACCGCGATGCCCAGCTGTGCGGAATCGAACAGAACCAGCACCTGGTCCAGGATGCGCCCGCCCACCTGCACCGAGACCAGCGCCGCAATTCCCACCATTGAGAGGCAAGCCCCCACCATCGCCGCAGCATAGATTGTGTCCAGTATCCTGCGCACCGCCACCCCCGCTGGTCGCCCGCCCATTGCGCAGAGCTGGCCGCAAGCGTCTTGCCCGCGGCGCGCTCCAACTCTTTCGCCTTTGGTTACTGCAACAGCGCCCGGTAGTCCTCGACCGCCGTCGCGCCCTCGCCGCCGGCGACGGCCAACCACTCCGAAAGCATGGTCTCGCCGATCTCCAGCATTCGCGTGCGCACCGCCTCACTGGGCTGCACCACCGTCATGCCCATCTCTTCTAGTCGCGCGATCTGCGTGGCGTTCTCGGCGCGCGACATCTCCCAGCCCCGCGCCTCGGCCGCAGCCGCGGCCTCCAGCAGTGCGGCGCGCTGGTCCTCTGGCAGCGCCTCCAAGGCCTGAGTGCTGACAAAGGTGATATTCTTGGGCAGCCACGCCTGCGTGTCGACGAAATGCGTCACGAAATCCCAAGCCGAATAGTTCACACCCGACGACGACGAGGCGATCATCACCTCGACCCGCCCAGTGGAAAACGCCGTTGGCACGTCCGGCGCTTCGACCTGCGTTGGAATCGCCCCCATCAGTTGCGCCAGCCGCTCGGTCGCCGCGTTGTAGGCACGAAAACGCAGCCCCTCCATCTCGGCCGGGTCGGCGAACTCGCTGGTCATGTAAAGGCTCTGCCCCGGCCAAGGCACGGCAAACAACAACGTCAGCCCCTGAGCACTCAGCTTGTCCGCGATCGGCCCGCGTGTGGCCCGCCACAGCGCGTCGGCTTCCTCGTAGCTCGCAGCCAGGAAGGGGATAGAATCTACCTCGTAGATCGGGTCCTCGTTCGACAGCCGCGACATCAGGATCTCGCCAATCGGCGCCAGCCCGCGTCGGACACCGTCCTTTATCTCGGCATGGCCGAACAGCGAGCCCGCCGAATGCACGGTAATGTCCAGAGCGCCATCGGTGGCCACACGCACGTCGTCGGCGAACTGGCTAATATTGGCCGTGTGGAACACGCTGTCCGCATAGGGGGTCGGCATGTCCCAGCGCGTCTGCGCATCCGATGGTAATGCCATCCCCGCGGCCATCGCGGCACCCAATACGCCCAAAACAAGCGCTCGACGGTTAGCTTTCTCGCGGTCCATAGATATTATCTCCTAATTATTGAGCAGTTTTCTCTATCGTCAGGCCGAGTTCACAGCCTTGGATATCCTCGGGCACCCAAACACCCTGAACAACGCACTTTTTGCATGATCGTCGCCGATTTCCTGAATTTGAACGAACGACGATCCGGATTTGGACTTCATAATAGGGAGTATACAACATTAATGAGCCTATGCAATTTTTTTTGGGAATCTCTTGTTTGTGTGGAGTGCCCCGGCTCTGTTGATGGCTTGGATGGGCATTGTTGCAGAACTCTCGCCGTGTATGATTCACATCATGAATCCATGCTGTTAGACGGGTGGCATGAGTAAGCCCAAGCCCGCCCTTTACCGCACGACGAACTGGTCCGCCTACAACGCAGCGCTCCGCAAGCGCGGGTCGCTGCTGATCTGGCTGGACAAGGAGATGGCCTGGCACGCGCCGCATGAGGGGCGTCCAGGGCGCCCTCCGGTCTTTTCGAATGCGGCGATTCAGTTCTGCCTGTCGATCAAGGTGCTGTTCAAGCTGCCGCTCAGACAGACCGCCGGGATGGTCGCCAGTCTGCTGCGGCTCGCGGGGCTGGACTGGCCCGTTCCGGACTACTCGACCCTGAGCCGCAGGCAGAAGACCCTGACGGTGCAGATCCCCTATCGCCGTTCTGGCGGGCCGCTGAACCTGCTGGTGGACAGCACCGGCATCAAGTTCCTCGGTGATGGTGAGTGGCAAGCCCGGAAGCATGGTGTTCAGGGGCGACGCCAATGGCGCAAGGTCCATCTGGCCATGGACACCGCCACATCCGATATCCGCGCGGTCGAGTTCACCCCCAGCCGGGAAGGCGACAGCCCCGTCCTGCCAGACCTGCTGGACCAGATCCCAGACGAGGAAGACATCGGCACCGTGACCGCAGATGGCGCCTACCAGTGCTGCCGGAAAGCGCCCGACTTAGGGTCGCCCAGATGCCCGTCCTGATGGATCAGCGCCGCATAGCCCTCCGGTGCTACCCGAGGGCCGCGAGGACCGCGTGATGGGCTTCCCGGACCAGCTCCGCCCGCCGGGTCCGATCTGAGACGTTCCGGAGCTGCCGAAGCACCTCTACGGTTGGGGCGGCGACTCGCACCAGCCGCTCCACCGGGTGAGCACCCTTCTCAAGACCAGCCCAGCGGGCAGTTATGTCTTGAAGCTCGTCCTTGAGCACGTCCGACAGGGTCCCGGACGGGAAGAACTCAGCCTCGTTTTCGATCCCGATCAGGTCCATTCAGTCATCCCACAAATACTGCCTTGACGTCCACGTGCGGGTTCGGGTCGGCAACCATCATCCGGGTCCGCTCGAACCATTCCGTCCAGTCGTTAAACAGCTTCTCAATTTCCTGCTCTCGCTTGCGGCGGATCGTCAGGCGCCTCTTCTCCACTGGGCTCATAGACATATCGCCCACTGGCGCGTCGCCGAGGTCAAGTGTAAGTTGGGCTCGGAACCGGGACTCAAGGGCGGCAAGCCGAGTGAGGACCGCGTCCAAGTCCCGTTGAATGTCTGTCTCACGGGCCCGCCGCAGCTCCACGAGGTGCGTCTGAAACCGATCCACAGAAATTGGGATCGCCGCCGTTGCGGCCGTCAGGTCCTCAAGGGGCCGGCTCGGGGTGTCCTCTGCAAGCCGGGTCCGGGTGAGAAAGGTGCCCATATCCTCTATCCGGACCACCCCATCCGGAGATCGGATGACCGCAGCCCACAGGTCCACGACGGGGGCCCCGTTCGCGTTGGGGATCGCACCGTGCAGAATCACGGCCACCTCCCCGGGGGGGAGCCGTCCGACCAGCGGTGCCGCCGGGGCCGAATGCTCCGGGAAAAACGTGCTGGCCCGATCGGCAAACCACTCGAGGATCGGATGCCCGTCCCATAGGAACTGGACAGTCGGCCAGGCGCGTTCCTGCGCCTTGGCATCACTGATCGCCTGGTTAATCACCCGCGCCTGATCGGTGAGCTCGATACGGCCACCTCGGCCTACCGCTTCTTCCGGCATGAACCGGCCGTCCACAGCGCCCTCGCTCGCGTAGCCGAATCCGTCCCGTGACCGCATATCAATTGGGATGGCCAGCCGGATAAGCCGGTCATCTAAGGAAATCTGGGGCGGCTCCGGAAAGGCGTTCTCCTCTGGCCGGGACAGCCGCTCGATCATCGCCGTTGCGTAGGTGAAAGTGTCCTTGAACAGCCGTGGTGGACCGTCATCTATGGACGCCCCGTCCAGCACAGGTGCGGGCGCAGGATCCGCGTAATCCCCAAAGAGGGCTGCAAACTCATCATCGAGCGACATGTGGGTGACGGCCTCTGCAGCGCGTTCGTCCATCTGGCGCTCAAAAGCCTCCGCACCAATCCCGGACGAGATCGCCTCTGCAACAACTGCTTCTTCTCCCTCTGCGTCCCCCGCGCCTAGAAATACCGCTGGGTCTCCAACACCCGCCTGGGCCGCCTCATCCTTCGCGACAAGCTTCTCGAGGACCCACATCTGCCGCACCTTCGGATGCGTGCTTTCGCCAACGAAGTAGCTGATCTGCGGCGGTCGGTCCTGACCATATCCATGACGCCGCCCTTGCTGATGCTTTCAACGACGCTCTGGACGCCGCACGGCTCAGGCCCGGGCCCGAGGCAGCAGCAAGCACCGAGGCAAAGCCGGGGAAAATACCCGGATCGGATGGGGCAGATGCCCGGCCCGATCCGCATCGGAACGTGTCAACGACTTTGAGACAGTGGCATTTGGACTTTAAGCTTGATTTCCTTCGGTTGGCTTTGGTGGGTTGATCCAGACGGCGGTCTGGATTTTCGGTGGTTGCGGCGGTTTGTGGACGAAGCGCTCCGGCGTTTTGAGGAATGCCGTGTCGAGGGTGGCCTTTCGGGCGGCATGGATGGC
>Ga0222669_1000452_pt1 | contig 11481 bp, 16 predicted proteins | sample AntAcemetagen730_FD_179848 | JGI IMG/M metagenome (GOLD analysis project Ga0222669, IMG submission 179848) | Saline water microbial communities from Ace Lake, Antarctica - #730 | ecosystem: Environmental > Aquatic > Non-marine Saline and Alkaline > Saline | place: Antarctica: Ace Lake...
TCCGCATTGAACCGGTCACGCAGCCGTGACGGCAGCGCAGGCTCGCCATCGGCCATATACCCGCCCACCAGGTCATCCGCATAGCCAGCGCCATGATACGCCGTGAAAGCCGCGTTGCTGAAGATCAGGCAATCATGCTCACCCCAGCGAAAGGGCTTTGACCTGACTTGGCGCAGGTAGGCGTTTAGGCGCTTTTCCGGCCCCATACGATGTCCGCATCCTGTATCGCGTTCACATAATCAAAGAAGGTGTCGCCCGCAAAGCGCGCCTTCTGGTTCTCGCTGGTGTATCGCTGGTTGCTGGCCTTGCCCGTCTCAACCAGCTTGCTGTCCACCGTCGCCGTGATCGTGCTGCTGTCGCCGCTGTCGTCAATCGGCATACGGTTGACCTGACCGCTGAACACCTCGACGACATCGGTCACGTTCACCGCGCCAAAGTAGACCCGGCAGATGCGGCGCTGATACGGCTCCTGCAATGCCAGCGACACAAGTTCGCTTGGGACGCCGCTCAGGCTGATCGTGATGTTCTTGGCAGACAGATCGGCAACCTCGCCCAACCCCTGTATGTTCAGCAGCGATCCGCCGCCAACGTATGTCTCGCCGCTGATCGTCCGTTCGCCATATCCAGTCCACAAGCGCACATCGCCGCCATCGAACAGGAACTCCACCGCATAGAACGGCTGGACCTCCTTTTGCGCAAGTGCGGTCAGTAGATTGGCGGGAACCGTACGTGACATCAGATAGCCTCCATCGCGCCGAACGTGATGCCGTATTTAGCAGCTTCGTCAGACGACCAGCCGGTTTCGTTGCTGGACAAGCGAAAATTGCCGACCGTGTTTGACAGAACCGCAGCAACCGATGTCCGCGCAACGCGCAACGCAGGCCAGATTTCCAGATCAACTGCCGCCCCCGTTCCCGTGTAATCAGCAAGAACCTTGTGCAAGGTTGCAGATGCTGCGCTGCCAAGCTGGATGTAATCACCCGCCAAAAGCGTCTCGCCATCAGGCACAGTCGCGCTAACTGTGTTTGCCCCTGCGGATCCGGTGACGGTGCATGATGTCGCTGTTCCGCGCAATGCGCACCCACGCGGATCACCAATCAAAAACGTGCCAAACTGGCCTCGCAATGAAAGAAGGAACGCAATCCACGTCTCCGCGTTGCTGCGCTGCATCGCTGGCAAGCTGACATCCACCTGCCACATCTGACCAGCGTATGCGTGCGCCTGCCCTGCGAACGTAAAGGGCGACATGCTGTAGGCCACCGCGTTGGTCGCGCGAAACTCCACCGACCGGATGCCGGTAATTGCTGGCAGGGTTAAAGGATAAACCAAAGCCATCAGCTAAACGCCCTTCCATATGATCCGCCGCGCCGCTTGGCGTCCACGACAGCCGCCTTTGCGCTCTCTGCGATCTGCGGCATCAGTTGCTTAATCTCAGTCCGCACGGTCTGTTGCACGCCGGTTGAAACGTTGATTGTCTGGTTGACGATGACAGACCCGCCACCGCCGACCGCGCTTTGTGCCTGCGATACACTCAGCACTCGACCCGCAGTCTGCGGCACGAACAATTCGCGGCCATGCTCACCGACGACAGCAGGCTGCCCAGACCGCAACGAGCGGCCAGACGCGGCCCCCACAACAGGCGCACCCGTTGGCGCAGCAGGAGACCCAAGCGCAGACGTGATGCCGCCCACAAGCCGCTGAACAACCAGCACGCGGAACAATTCCTGAATGATCGAACCGGCCATTGAACGGAACGCATCCTTGGCCGACATTGTTCCGTCAACCATCGACATGAACGCGTCCTCCATGCTGCTTTCAACCATCTGCATTGTGCTTTGCAGGTTCTCGGCGTCAAAGCCCAACGCACTTAGCGCGGGGGATGCCTCAATCATTTTGGCAAGCATTTTCTCATACGCTTCAGTTGCGCTTTCCGCAGCGGGCTTAATGTCCCTTGTTGCAGCGCCGACCGCCTTAACTGGGTTCAAGATGCTGCTGGCAGCGGTCGCAGCCTCAATATATGCAGCGCGCAATTCCTCGGCCTCAATGCGCGCGGCTGTTGCCTCAACGGTAAACGGCGTTCCAGAAAGACCTGCCAATGCCTGCTGCACAAGCAAGTCGGCCTCAGAAGCAATTCTGGCGCGCTCACGTTCTTCTGCGGTGATGGATGCAATGCGCGCTGACTCGCGTTGCTTATCAATGGCATTTGTTAATATTGCCAAATCAGCTTCGCTTACGATTTGAGCAGTTTCGCCAGTTGAAGCGGGCGTTGAAGAAAATGCTGCAAGTTCAGCCCGCAATTTTTCCAAACGCTCTCGCGCCAATTCTATGCCACCAAGAGCGTTAATCGGAATGACTGAATCGGGTGATCCTGCTTCAAACAGGGCAATTTGATCCTCAAGAAGTTTGAACTGTTCGGTGGTGCCTTCAATATCATATGCGGCGCGAGCCAAGCCCATTGAGTCAAAAAAGCCTCTTACAGATGTTGTAAGGCCTGCAATTTTGCTGCTGGCAGAAAGAAGCAGCGGCATAAGCGCCAATAGGGCTTGGTTTAGATTCCCGCTAATTTCACCCGACATCTGCTGCAAGGCGATTTCAGCGTCACGCGTTGCTTTTATTGTCTCATTGCTTAAAATGCGACCAGACTCTTGGGCTTCTTCGCCAAATCGCCGCATCTCAGAGCCGCCGTCGGCAAGCAACGGGATCAGTGCCGTGGCATCACTGGCGATGGCTTCCATATAGAAAGTCATTTCAGCTTGGCTCAAATTTGCAGCTTCAAGGCTTTTGACATAAAGCGCCAAAGCATCCTGACCCGAAAGACGGGCGAACTGGTCCGCAGTCACGCCGACCTTTGGCGCAATGTTCTCAAAAAAATCGGCCATCGGGCCTGCGCCGGTGGCGATAAAGTCACCAATCTTGTCGTTCACATCTTTAATGATGTCAGCGACTTTATCCATTTCGAAGCCAACGGTTTGCGCGCCAACCGCAAACTTTTGAAATTCTTCGGCAGTTGTTCCTGCAATTTGGGACAGCGTAGCGATACGGTTGCCCTCAGACACAATCCGTCGCATGTGCGAAACCACAACACCGGCTGAAAGTGCAGGCAAAAGCGCGGCTGCACGCCCAGCCAGCATATTAAAAGCCTTTCCTGTAGCGGACAGACTTTGGTTGCTTTGCTTTGAAAATCTTTCAACACGCCGTTGCGAGCGTTCCATAGCCCGCGAAAACTCACGGTCGCGCGCGCTCAAGATGACGTTTAGTTGTTCCGCGCTAATGGCCATCTATCTGCCTCACCAAATCGCGGTATTGATCCGCTGACATTGCATCTTGACCGGGCTTTTTCGGGCTGTGTGCATCATTCCAGCCTTCAAACACCGTCCAAGCGTCTTTCGGGATCATATCACGGATTTCTTCAGGACGTAAGCCAATCACGATCCCGCTTTTAATCATTGATCGCACGTTCAGGCTTTTGGGAATTGGTCCGCTTTGGTCTTTTTTTTTGACGCCTCATCCATTGCGTCTGGCATAAAGGCCACACCGACAATCGCCTGCGCAAGCTGAAACAGGTGCATCAGATCGCCCGGCCCACACGCAGCCAGAACCTTGTCCGCATCGTGATCCTTCATGCCGCCGCCGACCAGACCAAGCGCAACTAGATCGCGGACCTCGGTGCTGGATGGTTTCGTGCCACGGCCAAAGACGCCATCCCAGAACTCAAAGATGCCCCGGTGCTTGTCCTCAAACCGCTCAATCTGACGATTGCGCAGGACAAACGAATAAGAGGTGTCGCCAATATACTCGACGACACCCCCACGCGGCGCTTCAGCCGTGATAGTCATTAGGCAGCCGTAAACGTAACGACGCCGGTGCTTTCCAGCGACAGCGAATAGGTCACGCCGCCTTCTGTCTCGCCGCCGAACTCCAGCGATGTGATGCGGAGCGAACCAGCATATGTGCCAAAGTCAGGAACAACGACTTGGAAGTTGGCCTTGTTGTCTGCGGCCATCGCCACGGTGTTCATCCGAGCCTCTGTCGTGCTGTCCTCAAAGAAACCGTCGCCGCTGACTGAAACGTTCTTCAGGCCAGCTAGGGTTTCAGTCCACAAAGCACCTTCGGGCGCTGTGCAGTCAGGTGTAGTCACATCAATTGCGGTGTTGTTGATCGTCAGGGACTTGCTGTTCAATCCACACAGGTTAGCAAATGCTTCGCTAGATTCCCCGTCGCCAATTTTGACAAGCAGGGCGCGTCCAAGTTGTTTAGCCATTTTGGCCTCCATAGTTTGCGCTTGCCCACGGCGCGGGGTTAGGCGGGTTTTTCAAGCATCGCTTGAAGCGAAATGACTGCCGTGTAGCCACGACCTTCATTGTCTCTTGTAACCGAATATGTCTGGTAAATCAATTCGACCAGCGTATGTCCAGCGACCGTCACGGACGGCTCTTGCCGGTGTAGCGCATCCCTGACAGCCTCGACCATCCTAACGGCCTCCACGCGGCCTGAAGCGCTGCGAGAGTGGGCTTCGATGGATATGCCAGTCAATGACCCTTCAATCGTGTCAGTGTCAAACGCGCCAGGCTCAATGTCGCCAAAGCGGATATATGGAAACGTCACATTCTGCGGCGGCTCATCGTATATTCTTGCGCCGACCAACGCGGCCACGCCAGTATTCGCAACCAATGCGGCCCTCAGACCCTTTTGCAGGGCAAGTGCAAATCCATCAGCCATTTGTCACCCTCCGCGCAGCTTTGTTAACCGCCGCTTTGATGCTGGCTTTAAATCGCTTTGCCATGTGCTTCTGCATGATCCGCATGTAAGGCGCTGGGGATGTTGTGCCGCGATCACCTTTTGTGCGGCCAAACTCGACCGAACCCGCCTTGATCTGGGCCTGCTTGGTTGGTGGCGCAGCCTCTACGGCACCGCGAAAGCCGTCTTGCGTGTCGTATTTCGTAAATATCCAGCCCTTTAACTCGCCGCTTTCAACGGGAACAAGCTGACGCGCCATCCGCGCACCGGCTTCTGTATTGCGACGGATCGCTTTTTCAACATCAATGCGAACAGCGTCCGGCAGATCCCGCAGTTGCTTGCTCAGTTTCTTCGCGCCAACGACCCTCACGATGCCACCCCGCGCATCAAAAGAAACTCAAGAACGGTACCTTTGTCGTCAACTTGCATCACATCCTTGATCGCCCAGGTCTGGCCCCGAACCTGCACGCGATCCGCTGCTGTGAACGTTTCGGTAACGCTGTCTTTGCGAACCCGCATCGTGGCTGGGCCAACGTCAGAAAGCGCCCCACCTTGGATCGCCTCTTTGCCGGTGCGCTCACGCAAGTTGGCTGACCGTGTGGCCACATCCGACCAGCCGGTGTAAAGGTTTCCGTAATCGTCAACAGCGCCCTCTACAAGGCGCTGGAATGTAGCCCGATCACGATATGACCCTGCCCTAACCATACCAAGCCCTGCGGTGCATATCGACCAGCATGTCAAAGCCATACGGGATGTTGGACAACTCATCCATCATCGTGTTTTCGCGGTTGTCATACCAGTGGCCGATCAGCAGCATCATTGCATGGCGCAGCGTCTCCGGCACGCTGGCAGATGTCGCCCCGTAGCCTGCCGTGTATTCAATGCGGATCGCGTCAGCCCGATCTTGCGTCACGGGCCAGTTGAACCCAGACTTTGGCCCAATCTGGGTTGTGAAGTCTGTGCCGGTGATTTCGTAGTTTGACAGCGTGTCGGTCTGCAAAGCGCCGTCGATGTCGTAATACTGGACCGCCGTGACCTCGATCAGCGGACCCATAGCAAGCCGGACATACTGCGGCGGAACGCTGTTAACCCATTGGCCCCACTTCTGCGTAATCATCGCATGACCAAGCGCGCCTTTTGCGTCTGTGTAAGACGCCGCAGTCTTGATAAGGCGGTCAATCATCAAGTCATGGTCTGGATGCTCAATGCCCAACTGCCCCTTAACCTCCGCCAGCAAGACGGGTGCCGCAGCAGGTGCCTCAAGCAGCTGCAAAGCGTCAAAGCTGGCCAAGGGCTGATACATGATTATTCGTCCTCGGAGATTTTAGCAGCCTTGCGCGTGTACGGCTTTTGTACGGCGCGCTCAACCTTAACCGCGACGACGGGTTCAGCGATGCCAGCAGCAATGAAGCGAACAGCCTCTGCATCGTTGCAGTCAATCACGTCGCCCTGATTGTGCGAAAAGTCGATGCCTGCCATCGAAGTGAGAAGTTTAACCTTTGGCATTGTGTGCCTCCTATAAAATCAACTTAGGCAGTGGGGCAGGATAACCCGCCCCACCAAGAAGTTGATTAAGACGCTGCAGTTGCGAGGTGCTTGATCGCAGCAGTGTTGGTCAACACGCCGTCGAAACGGATGTAGCCCAAGATGCCGAAGTCAGGTGCGAAACGCTCGCGCGCAACGTAAAGCGCGGGTGCGCCGACCTTGCGGACGTAGAACTTCGACATGTCACCAAACAGCATGACCTTCGAAGAAACGCCCGAACCGAGGTTGGCCATTGCTTGGTTGACGACAACGTTGTAGCCCAGCAGGTTCTGGGGAACGCCAGCTTGATAGTTGCCCATCTGCCAGAGGTAGTTGCCGTCGCCGTCCTTCAGCTTGCGCACAGCGGACAAGGTGGCGTCAGCCATCATGATCGCGGTGTTTGGCGAAGTGCGGTAAGCAGGGTCAACCGAATGGATCAGGTCGATGATCTCATCCGCAGTGATGGCGTTGGTTGCGGCTGCAACTTTACCAGCACCAGAGTTGGTCACGATGCCCTCAACGTCCGAAGAACCCGAACCGGTTGTCAGCTTTGCGTTGGCGATACGGCCAAGACGCTCGCCCAGCAACTCACCCAGCAGCGATTCCATGTTCAGGACGCTGTCTGCGTTCAGTTCTGCCGACCAACGAACCCACTTAGAGTCCTCGGCAAACGCGCCCAGAGATTTCTGACCAAATGTCACGTCGTTACTAGCGTCATCCGTTGGCTGCGTGCCTTCGGTGTGTGCTTCGGTAGCGATAGTGGTGTCGTCAACGGTTGGGATGTTGAACGGGTTGCCTGCAACGGTGTTGATGACAGTGAAGAACTCGTTGCCATACATTGGGCCAGTTGCAATCATTGCCTTCTCGATGAAGGTCGCCAGTTCAGTTGGAACGGTGAAACCGCCAGCCGAATTGGTGCCGCCAGTCTGCACGCGGTATTCTTTCAGAACGTTGCGCACTTCCTGATCGACGTAACCTTCGCCGCCGTTGGCAATCATCTCGGCAAACGCCGAACGATAGTCCATCTTGAAGCCCTCATCGACAGCGCGTGCAGAGCCTGCGTCCGCCATTGGGCGACGGGACAGATCAATGCTTTCGCCAGCCCGAAGTGCGGCCTCAACCTTTTGCAGGCGCTCAACCTTCTGACCCAGCTTGTCGTGGTCAGCCATCATGGCGTCAAACTCGCGCTCAATCTCAGCAGCGCGGGCTTCTGTGGTAGTGTCTGTCACTTCCGACAGTTTGAAGCGGGCTTCGGTGGCAATGTTCGCCATCTTCTCCCGCAGTTCTTTAATCTCAGCCATCACGGGCCTCCATCTTAGGGAACTGGTCTGTCATCACGACGATCAGGTCCAAGCACTTGCCCAAGGTGCAGGACAGGGCAGTAACAGCGGGAGCCGCTGCTATTTCGCCAAGCTGGCCCTCATCCGAAGGCGTCGTAAAGCTTGGGTTTTGTTTTGCTCATCGCGATACTGCTGCAATGAACGTAAACCGATTTCGGTGCCATCATAAGCCGGTGTGGTCACGATTGACACGTCATAAAGTTGCAAGTCGTTGATCATGCGCTTTGGCATGTCACCGCTGTCGTCCCAAGTCTGCCGCGTTGCCACAAACGCAAACGACATTTTGTCCAGATCGCCGCGCTTCATTTTGGGAACAATCGCTCGGACATCTGGATCGTCACTGTCTAGTTCCGTTTCAATGTAAAGCCCGCGCTCATCCTGCGACAGACGCAAAGTGCCAGACCGCGTGCGCGCCAATGGCAGGCCATCGTGGTTGACCAAGAACACAACGTCATCGTTGCGCTCAAGTGCAGACGTGAATGCACCGGCCTCAATCACTTCTGTAAAAAAGCCGCCGATGTTAGTTTCCTGCCCGAAAACAGCGGCATAACCAGCGACCCGAATGAGGCCATCATCTTCCTGCCGAATTTCGACAGGCTCACCAAGCGCACGGATTTCAGATTTAACCATCGGGGCCTCCAAACTATGTGGCAAAGATACCACGAGACTAGGGGCCGCGTCTAGTGTCACGGCAGCGCAGCCGGGGTCAACCCTGTCGTCATTCAATAACAGCATCAGGAACCCCCAGGTTTTGCGATCCAATAGGAACCGTTGCGCCCTGTATCATCAGGCTATCGCCTGCTGGCATCGGACTCATGTTCTCAATATCGCGCACTTCGTTCGGTGTGCGGATCCCGTTCTGGATTGTCGTCGCGTGTGCTTCCATGCGGGTCTTGAAGTCGCCGCGCAGAAGGCCGTCAACATTAAACTCGACGTATAACTTTGATCCGCGCGGGAACAGCTTGAGGTTCAATTCCTGCTCAAACTGCTCAATCCACCGTTTCAGCGTATGCTTGACAAAGTGCAAATCCTGTTGCTCGGTGTTGCTATAGGTGCCGCGCGTAAGGTCTTGCAAAAAAATCGGCGGCAGGCTGTAGATGCGCGCGATCTGCTCAATGCTGAAACGCTGCAACTCAATCAACTGCATCTCACTTGGGTTAAACCCGACGGGCTTCAACTCATGCCCCATTGGGATAGCCATGACCGGTTTGCCTTCGCGCGCCAGCTTGGCCGTGGTCTTGGCAACGTCCTCAGACGCACGTTGTGCCGCTGCGCCAGACTGGAACGGGCCTTGCAGCGTCATTGGTGGGATGCCGCCGGATTGAAATGCCTTGGAACCGTATTTAGTCGCCGCAATGGCCAAGCCGATCGCGTCTTTGTTGGTCATAATCGGGCCGCGAAGGTCAAGCTGGTTGGCTTTGAGCATGTAGCTGATGTCGATGACCTCGGTGGCCTGATACTTGATACCTTTATAGGTATAAACTTTGACCATCTTTGGCCCGTCTTGAACGTGGTCAACGCGCGTGTGGTGCGGGTCCAGCGGCCAAATGTTGGCAACCTGCCCATTGCCTGTGCGCTCAATGTAGCTGACGCAGCGACCTCCGGTAAACACTTGATCGAAAAGATATTTGCGCCACTCAAAAGACGACATTTCATCGTTTGCTACGTCGTGCAGGATGCCAGCAAGCGGGCCTGTCTCAACGCGCTGACGGCCCTTGCTGGTTTTGCGGTAGACGTGCAAGGGCAGGCCAGCCAGCGTGCCGCTGATGAAGTTGACGGCGGCCCATACGGCAGGAACGCCAAGCGCGCTGTCAATCGTGACATTGATGCCGGACTCGGACAAACCGCCGCCCCAGCCCATAACCTGCAAGAAATCTTCGGCAGAAACCGGTGCGTTCGGGTTTTCAAGAGTACGTTTTTCAGGCTTACGGAAGCGATCAAAGATGCCCATTAGTTCAGGTCCACGCGCATGGTTTCGATGCAATGATACATCAGTCAGGGCCAAATGGAAAGGGTAACGCGAACGCAGCCTTTTCTCCGCAAATCTAAAGGCCAACAGTGGCTTCACGCTTATCAAGCCGTCATCTGGAAGGTCGGATCGTCCCACGGCGACGGCGGCAAAGCAGCGTCCTCTTGCGATTCAGCGCCCAGCGCCATTGCCAGCGCCACAAGCCCGTCGATCTTGCCCGCAGACTTGCCCTTGGTCATCTTGCGATTGCCCGCAGGATCGCGCTCCACAACAGCGTTGGCCGCGCACATGTTCATGATCGGGTTGCTGCCGTGCAGCAGTTTCCGTTCAGCGACTAGCCGTTCCAGCTTATCGACCGCCGGGGCCATGTCCTTGAAGCCCTGACCGAACGGTGCCATCGGCACCTGCGCGCCGATGATGTCCAACTCGCGCTGGAAGTCGTTGATCCGCCAGCGGTCATACGCCAGCATCTGGATGTCGTATTCCTCAGCCGCCTCCGCAACGTGACGGGCGACGACAGCAGGGATAATAACCGGACCGTCAATCAGCGTCAGGTAACCTTGATCTGCCCAGATGTCATACGGCACCTTGTCCGCCATCGCCTTCTCACGCAGTCCATCGCTGGGCAGAAAGAAATTTGACACGATGTGGTATTTGTCGCCGTCAGGGAACACCATGACAAATGCGGTCAAGTCGCGGCTGGCTGACAGGTCCAGACCTGCGTAGCACATGCCGCCAAGCGGGATGTCGGGCTGTTGGTTGTTGGCCTCCCATTCGGTCCGGTTCAAGAACGGGCTGACGCCCTCAACCCGCTGGTTTAGATACAGCCAACGAAAGCTGGCCTCCTTTGCAGGCAAGCGCGCGGCTTGCTTGGCAAAGTCCTCAACGTCCTTCAGGCTGCGAAACTCGCCCATCGCCGGGTTCGCCGCCTTCCACGCATCGCGGTCCATGATCTCGCAATCTTCTGGCGCGGTGTAGACGTGGCTGACGATGCGCGGGTCTTTGGCGTTCTTGGCGTCGTCCAGCCAGATCGAGAAAAGATCACCGTCCGTTGCCGCCTGCGTGCTAATCGCAATCAACAGCGGATCGTCGTGCGCGCCCTGGGCGGTCTCAATGGCCACAACGAAAGCATCTGTTGGACCACGCACCTGACCGACCTCATCGAGAATAGCCAGCACCGGTGACAGGCCGTGCGCCGTTCCAGCCTCCGCGCTGATCGCCTTGTATTCGACGTTCATCGGCAGGCCGACCAGCATCTTCTGCGATGGGATGATGCGAACGATCTTTGACAGGGCTGGCGAAAGCCTGACCATTTTCTCTGCTAACTTAAAAACTAGACCCGCCTGATCGCGGCTGCGTGCGCCGCTGATAATCAGGCTGTTCTGTCGCGCCTCTGGGCCGACGATGTGGGCAAGCAGGATGCCAGCGATCAGCGCAGATTTTCCGTTCTTGCGCCCGACGGAGAGGTAAGCCCGGCTGGTGCCTTTTTTGTTGTCGTAGATGTCCAAGATGAACTTGCGCTGGAACTCCATCAGCTTCATCGACTGCCCAACCAGCTTGCCTTCTGGCACAGGGCAGAATTGAGTTATGAAAGCAATGACCCGTTCGCCGCGTGTCACGAGGCCTCCACTGCATTTGGGCTGGCCTCTAGAGTCGCAAGCGCCAAGGTAACAGTTTCCTGCGCCAAATCAATATCGGACCGCACTGCACTGGCTGCGGCAGATGGCAACCAGCCTGCGACGTATCGCAGACCGGCTTTTTCAAGGGCGCGCGCCTTGCGGGGCCGGGTCATTGGACGCGCGCCAGTGCAGTGTCGTGCCACGCGTCAACTGCGATGTCGTCGATGTATGTGTTAGCTACAGCGTCGTGGCAGTTCTGCATGTGACTATCGTGCAATTCCTCGTCCAGGTC
>Ga0222669_1000461_pt1 | contig 11345 bp, 13 predicted proteins | sample AntAcemetagen730_FD_179848 | JGI IMG/M metagenome (GOLD analysis project Ga0222669, IMG submission 179848) | Saline water microbial communities from Ace Lake, Antarctica - #730 | ecosystem: Environmental > Aquatic > Non-marine Saline and Alkaline > Saline | place: Antarctica: Ace Lake...
TATAGACATAGTGTGGTTTTGAACCGGGTTAGGCCAGAAAGTGATGCTTCCCGCCCAGCTATACCAAAACATCGGGTGGTCATTGATTGTCCCATCGGGGTCCCTCAAAGAAATGCTTTCTTCCGCTTGAGCAACATTGATGTTCCCTACCCGGCGACCATCCAAAGAAATGCTTGCCACCGAGTTGATTAGCGGAGTCACCGAAGTCAAAGAATAAGTGGGTGTCCCAGCAGTCACAGACATTGTAGCGACAGCAGGAATAACGCCAGCCGCTTCCGCAATCTCATGCTGAGCATCGTTGATCCAACGAACAATGTCATCATCAGTTAGCTGCACACCGGATTCGTCCCCGAAAGCACGTTTCACGTATGCGTACACCTGGGCTACCGTTTTAGTGGGATTACTGTATGTCATCGTTCAAACTTCTTCCCGTTGTGGTTGATAGTGTGTTTCTTGTCCCGCCCACCAGAAGCCAAAAACTGCACATGGTCGATTCTATCTTCCATGTCCTCAATTTCTTTCTTGCTTGCCAACAATTTCTTGGCGTTCTCTTCCGACTCGATACGCTTCAAAATGTTCTCAGGTCCGTGGCGTACCACATCACCATCGAAAAGCCAGGCAATAATTTTATAGGGGTCTTTCATGTCCTGGTCCGACAGGAAGCGCACCACATATTCGGGGAGGTTGTCGGGCTTATCCACAATGGCCCAAGGCTTAAGTTTTTCTTCCGGGGTGGAGCGTTGATTTTCAGGAATATAAACCAAAGAATATGTGGGCTTCAGCCCCTGTAACACGTCAGCCATGTGTACGTGGTCGTCACTAACGAACTCGTTGAGGTCAGAGTCCCATGTTTGAGAAGATTGTCCTAAAGAAATAGTCATAGCGTAAGTTTAGCCTGTCTGTCAAACAATCCCCAATAGAGCAAAGAAATGTCCCGACCCCCCAAATCGGGAACCGGGACATTTCTTTAGGGGTCTACGCCTCAGTAATATCTGAGATGAGACCGTGAGTGTTACGACGATCAGTACCAAGTTCGTGGTACTCGACCATGCGAGCGTAGAACGCATCGTAGTCACCGTTAGAGTCACGAACTTGCTTCCACATGGAACCATCACGGTCCAGGAAGTGCCAGTCCTCATCGCGGTAATAAGTGATTGCATCTTCGTTCACGAACCACTGCTTGCTCAAAGGAGCATCGGGGTCAGCTACAACAGGGATTTCTCCACGGTCTGTAGTGAACGCGAGTCCAGAGAACCCACCAGTGAATTCCTGCGTGTTCACCGTCTGACGCAACTGCGAAAGAAGGTTGAAATACGCACGACGAACACCAAGCGACTGCAAGATAAGGGAAGTTGTACCCCCCTTAACACGAATGTCGTCTGCCATTCTAATCATCAAGGCTTCCGACAGTGCCCGAGGAGTACCACCATTAGCGTTCACAGTAGCTTTCCACTCAGGCTCCGCAGTGGGGTCCACGTTGTAAAGCGTTCCAGAAGCAGCAATAATCGCTGCCAAACCAGTAAGCTCACGGTTACCTGCCGCCGACACACCAGAACCTTTACGGACGATGATGTCGTTGTTAGCAGTAGCGGTACCGGGGGTAGTGGTGAACGTAACAGTATTGGAACCAGCGGTGAGGTCTACAGAGGCTACAATCAACCCTGTGTTATCCACCGTGTTACCCGTCTGAGTATCCACGACCATGCCAACCTGGAACAGGCGAGCATCCGTGACAGGAACCACAGCGCCAGTGTTAGCACCAGTAGCCGTGCCAATTGCACCGTTACCCGAGCCATAAATCTGACGGTTCATGTCTTTCTTGAGGTCGTTCTTCAAACCTTCGACTTCGTTATCCAATGCTTTAGCAAAAGCTTTAGCATCAGTGTCGGAAAGTGCGATGGCCTGACCAGTCAGCTGCATCCCGCCATAGGCATACTTGAGACCAACACGCGCTGCCGCGTGCCCTTGCTGACCGGGGATAGGCAGTGCTTCGTTCTCAAAACGAGAACCGATACCACTGTTACGACGAGTGTGGATGGGGAAAGTTACATACTTCCCACCAACCTCACTGGTGACACCCGAGCCTGAACGAGTAATACGTTTAAGAGCGACAATTTCGTCGTTCAACTGCTCGCGGATGCGACCAACGTATACCTCCTTCATATAAGACTCGATAGAAGTGAGCGTTGCTGCCATTTTATTTCCTTTCTAGATAGAAAGGAGATCAAACCTTAAATTACCGGCTTTGTTCAATCTGACTAGCGATGAGATTTTGCGTCTCACTTCTCGTCAGTTTTCCAAGCGGTTTAGCCTGTGAACTACCAGGTGTGCCCCCCGAGGTGGGAAGCAATTTTGGGGCGGAATCTCCTGGGCGCGGTACTGCGCGAATTCGATTAACTGTTTTATCAACGTACTCAAGAGCAATGTCAGACAATTTGCCTGCTTTACCTTTGCTCTGAAGCTGAAATGCCGCCCGCATTAAAACTTCCCGCACGTCCTCCTCCGAAAAGTCGGGGTGCGTTTGCTTGAGTTCGCTAATTTCCCGTTCGAGAGATAAATCTGCTTCCCTCTGAGTTTTTTCCTCTTGTTGATTGTCGAGGAAATCCTGCATCTGCTGTTGTTGCTGCTGCTGTTGCTGTTGCTGCTGCGCCAACTGGTCATAACGCGGGTCAGAGTATGTTTCTTCACCTTCGTTTGAAGTTTCCTCTTCGTCTACCGCTTCTTTCATTTCTTTTTCGTTCTGCGGTAAACGACCATTTTGCTTCAGGAATTCACCTAAAGCATTATAGATAACTTCGGGTTCTGTATCGAGTCTCTGAGCGATATTAGAATAGTTCTGCAATTGCTCAGGAGTCCCAAGATCAGAATAACCTTTGAGTTGCTGGTTGAGAGAAGAGATACGAGATTCCGCGCTCTTATCAAAACCTTTAAGGTCTTCCTCGATGTTATGGAAACTAATGGGATCGAGTTTTGTACGTATGGGTTCCCAGGCGGGGTTTCCTTTTGAAGTTTCACCTTCGTTAGATGTTTCCGCCGTGTCCACAAGCCCTGAAGACTCCACATCCTCTGCCGAGGTGTCTGCTTCTGTCTCTGTACCTGTAAGGTCGTCCATTTTGTACTCCTTGTCGCCGTACCTCCCAGTGAGGCCCTAGCATTTTGGTTTAGTCTACTGTATTTAGTTAGGAGAGTGCGTGAATCGCATACGTTAGATCGTTGTACGTCATTTTAAGGACTTCAGCGTCTGTGTATGTAGTTGCGTCGATAACCTGTATCTCAGTTTTTAGCTGCGCGACAGTCTTACGACCATAGTTTCGAGTGGGCCGGTACACTAACTGAGGCACCGGACCGGCAATGTTATCAAAATCTGCCATTTTATACTCCTTGAGGGGGTTCAGGGGCCATATCGGGTACAGCTCCGTTGGGTGCCATACTAGCACCAGGACCCTGCTGGGGACCACCTATCTGGACTTCCATGTTTCCTGTACTACCGGGCAGGCCACCATCCTCCGTACCATCCCCAGGAATAGTTTGAAGGAACTGTTGCATCTGTTTTAGCTGTACAGCAGCTTCGTGCTTACGTACATGCTCAGTAAACTGCTGTTTCAGTTCTTCGGGCAGAATTTCGTATTCTTGGGACATACGGAATTTGTTGTGAGTGTCGATGTGTACTTCGTGTACGTCAAAATCAGCGACAGGAATAATTAGCGGGGCAGGCAAGTCTGGTAGTTGCTGTAGCATCTGCTGAAGTTCTGGGTCTTCCATAATTGACGGGTCTTCTTGAGCAGCAAGCTCAAGTCGCTGCATTATTTGTTGTATAGCTTCCTGTTTAGCTTCCTCAAGTTGTTCGGGCTTCAACATCTTCATTTTGATGTTCTCACGCTGAGCTTTGCTCTCCGCAACCTTCATAGTGTCCATAATTTTCTGGACTCCACCAATCTCAAGCATCCGAGAAGCCGCAGGCTGGTCGATAATGCCGACAGCAAACATATCCATGACCCGAGCTTCTTGGGCAGCTTTCGATTTTGCGTAACTAGAACCCGGCTCGATACGAATGTCTGTCCCGGAAGCAATATCTGAACCTTGAAGGAGCATTGTGTCGAAAGCCCCATCAGCACCGATAGTGCGAATCTTACGAGGCAAATCCACATACTGTACAAACAGTTCAATTGTTTGGGTGGCAATCTTTTCCACGCCCGCCTCAATGCTCTGGTACTGAGGAGTCAAATACTGGTTAGAAGCTTCCTGTAGATACGAGATAGCAGTACCAGAAGTAACGCCGGGAGGGGTGGTGCCTCTCGACACTTCGCGCTCGCCAGAAATATCGATCCAGTCATTCAAAATACGGTCCTGCTGATCCAAGTAATACTGGGGCAAAGGAGACATCGGAAGATGTTGGGGAGGGGGCATACCCGGTTTGTACTCGATTACCAGGCCAGGCTCGTTTGTCAGCTTAGAGGGGACAATGGAGCCAAGAGGCGAAATAAGCTGGGGCTTAGCCATGCGTCGTCCTGCTTCAGAAATCTCTGAACGTAACCCGTTGTATTCTCTCTGCAACTGTGTGAGGTCCACGATAGGGCTGTCAGCGTAGAACGTAGCAGTAGGGATGTGCTCAAACTTCGTGAACGGGTACATCCCATGCCCGTAAGGGAAACCGTTTTTGTAGCAACTGATGAGAATGTCATCAATGCTGATAATGACCCCGCCTTCAGGGAGAAGCTTGTGAGCTCCCGGCTTTACCCACGTTTCGTAGACGATGACACTATCGGGCTCGTTGGTAGCCCCCAGGTTTAGGTGAGATTCTTCAAGAATGGTGTTGGCACTAGAAGTGCTCGGAGCTAACTTGATGCCATTGAGTTCTTTAGCAAAGTAGTACTCAGCCCATTCGACAGTCTTCGTGTAAGCGTTGATGACGAAAGGCTGGTCTTCGATGTCCTGTTCACGCAGGTCGGGAACGTAAAGGTGAAACGGGGTGACCGTTCCGTATTTGATGTCTCCCATACCGCCAGAAAGCCGGTCTTTGCAGTAAGGGTCCCAATGCGTCTTCAAAAAACCGTTGCCTGTAACAATGGCCCACCACATTGTCCGGGACAAATGCTGGCGAAGTTTTTTCGCCTCGCTAATAGAAGTCCATGCTTGCTCGGCAGCGTAAGCGGCTCTTTGGTCCTGATCTTCCGAAGACGAAGGAATAGCCTGGGCTGTAGGGAAAGACGACAACATCTTCGACATTTCCCAGCGCACATAAGACCTAATACGGTTGATTGTTTTACGCTCGTGGTAATAAGGTTTTCTAGGGGTATGGTACTTATCCCCGTACCCGGTAGGAAGGTTGCTCTGAGTTTTCTCTAACCAGTGGTGCCCATAAAACATAGACATGTTATTGAACCACTGGTTCTGTTTCTGGCTACGAGCAGTCTTAGCTTTAGACCACTCAGATTTTACCCAAGAAACAAGCTTTTTAGCATCTTGGCTTTCCCGATATTTCTCTATGTTTATCTCCCCGTCAGGGAGCTTAGTTATCGTGGAGCCTTGGTTAGGCTCAGCCGAATTCTGCTTGTAACTCTCGGAATTCTTGGGCATCTACATCTTCTCCCGCGGATAAGTTGCTGTTTCTTTTAGTGATTTTTTCAATCTCCGCTTCGTCAGACGGATCGTAGTCACGGACACCACTATAATCTAAACCTTGACTCATCGCTTGGATTTGTTGATACACTAACGGGTCCCCCGAGGCTATCAACGCTTGCGCTTTCTCGTTCAAGTCCGTCATCAATTTCAGAGCTTTCGTGCTCTCCTTCGTCTGAGCGTTCAAAATCACTGCTTGCCGGGCCATCATGCTCTCCACTACTTTCTGGTGCCACAGATTCTGCATCACCAGCATCGCTAGAAGAATCAATGAAAACACGCTGAACATAATTATTGATAGCATCGCTTTTTAGCTCCTTAATTGCTTCGTTGTAGCCACGGTCATACCACTGTTTTTCTTGTAATTCTACGGAAACAGGCTTTCCTTCGTCAAAAAGCCCTGCAATCTGAGCCATCTCACGGATAACGTCTACTGCGAGGTATAGCCGCCCACGATCAATTACTGTCGTGCTCATGTCAATACCTGTGTCAATAAATGGTCCGACAGCAGTTCGAGTGATGTAACACACCCCAGGGCTCTGCGCGGGAGCTGTGACTACAGTAAATCTACTTGTCATTAGTAATACCCTCCTATAACGGTAACTTCGTCGTCCTGCATTGCTCTATCTTCTGCAAACTCCACTGTGGGGTCTTCACGCATCCTCAATAACAACTCCTCATACCTTAGCGTAGTCGGAGGGTCGTCGGGGCCAGCAGATTCTACAAAAGGGGTCAAATCAGGGCGGGTTGTGGCGAAATAGCGTACCGAATCCGCTGCATGGTCGTCCTTCTTGTGGATAACTTCTTGCTTGTTCATGGAGTAAGCCATTTTGTCGGAACTGTACGTTGCCCACCGCAGTTTTTTCATCTCACGAATAAGGTTAGGACAATTACGCCCCACAACCCATTTAGGGCGGTTTTTACCCCAGCGAGTGTCGTCACGGAACCTCATGTAGGCTTGCATCTTCTCAATGCCAATCATTACATCGTGAGGGATACCTTCGACGTTCACGTACACGCCATGCAGAGCGTATTCCTGAATAATGGAAGTGCCCGTTATACCGTTGCGCTGCCGCATGGCAGGGTCCCCCATACGCTCCACAGAATCAGGTTTGAACCCCCAACTAAGTTCACGTTGCTTCACAATCTGGGCGTGCTCCGACACCACCATTTCTGCCTGATAATGCTCGGCAAACGTCACAATGTCTCCGTCAGGAGAAACAGCGTGCCATAGCCACGCAGTCGGGTTGTTCAGCCCATGATCGACAGAGGCATACACAGCCCAACTTTTAGGAATATCTGAGGCATTGAAATCTACGAGATGTTGGTCCAGATTTTGGCTAAAAGTAGGGAACACAAGACCACTACGAGCAACCCAATCACCTTTTTCACGGATAGCCCTCTCTTCTTTATCCATACCCATTGTGTAAAAGTTCATATCATCTGAATTTGCTTCGTTGTACGGGTTCTGCTCCGCTGACAAAGTAAAAGTATCAATACGCGCTTCTTTACCCTCTAACGCGGGCTCCCACAGCAGGTCGAATGTCCATCCCATGCCCCGAGAAGGAGTAGCTGCTATAACCCAAAATCCTTTATAGTCGAGCAAGCGCATCATGGACTCATTGAAAATGTTTTGAGGCGGTTCCTCATCGAAGAAAAGTGCGTGTCGTGCCACCCCGCCCAGTTTTAGCATGTCCATGCCCCAGGTCACGAAGTCGATGGTGGAGCCATTCTCGAACGTCAGAATGTAGTTACTGTTGTCCCAGCTTTTAGACCAGTCCCCATCGATCAGATACGAGCGAGGAACCCACCGCTTCATTTCTGTAAGAATAATTTGTTCAATACCTTTAGCCACGTCCACCACGACAAACCTAAGTTTTAGAGGTCCAGACCCCCAAGAAGCGGGGCGCGTCAAAAAGGGGTGGGTATTAGTGGCCCACCAGATAGCTTCCACAACAATTGCTGAAGTTTTGCCGCCACGGTTTCCCCCGGACAAGTACCTGCCCAAAGCATCAGACTTGTGAAACCGTAACTGCTCCGGGTACTCTTTCTCCCCATAGTTCAGAATGTTCGGCTGATGCACACTCTGGTCTAGCTCAGCAATAGCGAGCTGTAAAAGCTCTGCCGCTGTCGGCTGTCTTTTTTTATAGGACATTAGGCTGTCGAATTATCGGTAGCTCCGAGACGCACAAGAATGGCGTTCACCGACAATCTCCAAGCATCAGTCGCCCGCGAACCAGAAATAGTTTCGCTGAGTAGCAAGAGCTCCGAGTCCCCGCCATCGTGAATGTGGTCACCAGGGGAGGACTGTCCGGGACCGGCCCCCAACGTGTGATGCTGTGCTTCGGGGCGAGAATCCAGATCGCTGTTCTCGTGAAAATCCTCTACCGCCTGGGCAGACGGTTTCGGGTTCTCGTCTTGCCCAAAACTTCTCGTTTCTGGGTCATCCGACAACATAGACATAGAAACCTCCTAAGCGTTTTTGTTGTAGTCTGGAATCTCTCAAAGGTAGCTTAGCGTGGAACGGAGTTTTTATGAATGAGACAGAAATTATTGACGGGTACGTGTGTAGCATCAATCCACAGGATGCCCTCAACTGCGATAGTTGCGAATAGAAAAAAGCCCCCGTAATTGGGGGCCTTTTCCCTTTCTTGCTATTCCTTGTCGGAAACCTTGTTCGGGATAGCCCATGTAGCAAAAGCTGTGAGGGCGGCTAGGAAGAAAGTAAGCCAAGGCTGAGCTTCAGCAGGAACAATATCTATTCCTGTTTCTGCCCCCAAGCTACTAATAGCTACGAGGATGCCTCCAACCCCTGCCACGATTGCTTTGGCATAGACCTGAAGGTTCTTAAGGGTGTACGTAAATTCGCTCATTTCGGGTTCCTTTTCTTTAGGGACAGTGAGTGGGACAACGGGAGGGACAACGGGAGGGACAATAACAGGGGGCACAATCGGTTCTGGCCCCACAATCACTGGTTCTGGGGCTACGGGTTTTGGGACAATGACAGGGACAATGACAGGGACAATCTCTTCGACAATAAGCCCCGCGAGTCCTTGTAACAGTTCTTTCTGTAGTTCGCTGACTGTATCAACCCCCCAAATAGCGTCGTCTTCGACACCTAGCCTTCTTTGCACAGCTCTTTTGGTTGCATCGTTGAGCTTCCCTGTGGGGTTAGAGCCTGCCCAAATCTGAATGGCTGTGTAAGTCTGGGGTCCTGGAAGACCATCTATTTCCCCTTTGTAAAGACCAAAATCTTTGAGAGCAGTCTGCCAAGCTTTCCACGTAAAAATGTCGAACTTTCCCGTAATTTCTAGCACAGCTTCTGTGTTCCTTCCGTTCAAATATAATTCTGGATTTCGCGTATTTCCCATCTTTCCATCCGCCCCCCTGACCTCGAAGTGCAAATGGTTGGCTGTAGACCTGCCCGTATTTCCTGACATAAAAATGAACTGTCCTTCGCGGATTGTGTTACCCACCACTAACGCGCTTTGATGCTCGCCGTGATAATAAACGGTAACAATCCCGCCGTGGTCTATCAGGACAGTATTACCACCGCCTTGCACACGTTTTTGCCCATCAGTAAGGTCAGCATAATTTCTGCCCACAAGTTTGACAACACCATCAGCTGCTGCCCCCACCCGGAATCTGCCCCCTACATCAACACCTCCATGAAAACGGGTTTGGCCGGTGAACGGATCTACACGGTTCCCGTAGGGGCTTCTCTTGTTGATTGTGTACCCGGCAGGCCAAGGGTTACGGAGTTTCATCCTGCACCTCAACCCAGTCACCAGTTTCTTCATCCCAAACATGTACACCCTCAGCAGGGTAGGCGATAGGTGCCACCCACAAGGAGGTTGCCTCATCGAGTACCCACGAAGCGTATGGTTGTGGAGGAATGAAGGCATCGCGATTTTCATCGTACGTGAACCCGATTCCCGCATAGTTGAACCTGAGCGCTTTGGACTGGTCTTCGCTTGGCACCCCATCCGTGTAGTGAACCCCGCCGGAAGTGTTGTACGAAGTCTGCCGGTACACATCGCCGGTACGGGCGTTGAGTTCTTCCTCTAGCCCGTCATCTTCCTGCCTGCCCACAGTCACAAAAGTCACCAGGTTGTTTTCGTCTAGTTTTGCAAAGTGGCTCATGAGATAGTCACCGTTTCTTCAGTTGTAGAAGTAGCTGTCACGGTGTAAACCGTATTAGAACCAACGGGCGCGCTGGTCTGCGTCACACCGCCCGAAAATGTCACAATAGCCCGAGCTTGAACCGCAAAGATAACAACACCGGAACCACCGTTACCGCCCGCATAATCTCCAGGGACTCCCCCATTTCCACCAGCCCCAACCGTTACCGTAAACGTACCAGCAGGCAAGTTTAGCCTTGACTCAGCAGTAGCGCCACCGCCAGAGTTTTCACCAGAAACGTTAGAACGATAGCCTCCAGCACCGCCACCAGCAGCAGCATTACGGCCACCAGCTGGTCTACCTCCAGCGCCACCTCCACCGCCACCGGTGTTCGCTGTACCTGCCGAACCTGCCGAGCTTGTGTTGCCACCGTTTCCACCACCGTCAGCACCAGCTCCCGCCGAGGTGCCATCAAGGTCACCGCCACCACCGCCACCTGCGCGACCAGTGCTTGAACCTGTTACAGACGAGGAAACTCCCGCACCACCCGTCATAGTAACTGTCCCACCTGTAGCACCGGCACCACCACCACCACCGCCGTTACCCGTGGCCCCGCCAGCGTTACGCCCCTGGTATCCCTGCGCAAACGTACCAGCGCCACCCGTACCCGTAGAGCCACCACCACCACCACCCGAACCGCCAGCACCACCATTGCGAACCGCGGTAGTTCCACCAACCGAACCGTAACCGCCACCGGTAGAAGTTGTTAAATAAAATACGCTATCAGAGCCTGGCGAACCGTTGTTAAAGTCTGTGGCACCACCGCCACCGCCACCTGCAATAACAACATACTCACAGTCAAACGGTGCCAAGCCTAAAGCGCCAGACATACGATTAAGTTTCTTGAAGTCCCTTATGGAACTCTGGCTCATACTTGTTACAGCCACAACAACCCCTAAACTGTTACTTCAGCACCGAAAGCATTGATGCTCAAAGCGTCAGCATCCCCAGCGCTCACCGTCATCACATCGGTAGCCAACATCGTGATACCCAAAGTCAAAGTCGTGGAGTCGTTCGCAGCCACCGGCACATCATAAGCAATGTAATGCTGATTAGAAATCGCATCCCCATCCACACGGATAGCCAGGCGGAAAGTTGTTGCGCTCGCAGTCCGGTTAGCAATGATAACCGTGCTGACAACCGTCTCAGTCGAGGCAGGACAGGTGTATAAGTCCGTCAGCGAAGTCGTAGTCAAATCCAACTGACCAAGTGATTTATATGATGTTGCCATTATTATGCTCCCATGAGTAGAAAGTTAGTTTCAAAACCTACGCTAGCGCCACCCGCAGCAATCCACGCACTCCCAGTGTAAACCTGAAACGCGTCCGTGTCCTTCAAGAAAGCAAACTGCCCCTCCGCAGGGGAAGTGATCGCAGCATCCCGAGCAGTCGAACTAGCAAACACAGGGATAGCCTGATCCATCAAATAAGTCTGCACATTTACCGAGGTGAGAACCTCACCGCTTGCAAAAGTACGGTACCCAGCACCAGCCATAAAACTCTCCTAAAACGCTAAAGCATTGTTACTGTCAAGTTTACCAAACA
>Ga0222669_1000489_pt1 | contig 11048 bp, 11 predicted proteins | sample AntAcemetagen730_FD_179848 | JGI IMG/M metagenome (GOLD analysis project Ga0222669, IMG submission 179848) | Saline water microbial communities from Ace Lake, Antarctica - #730 | ecosystem: Environmental > Aquatic > Non-marine Saline and Alkaline > Saline | place: Antarctica: Ace Lake...
TTTGAATACCTCGCCAAAGTCATCAACGGCGTCACGTTCAAAGACGGAATTGAAGCCACAAACCAGGACCAGATCGCCGCATGACCAAGAACTCTCAAACACCAGATTTGACAATAACTCCAAGGCATCTGCCAAAGTTTCTACCTTTATGTCACTCTGTGAGTTTTCTATGCCTAACTTTTGCAAACTTCTTTGCGTATTTTCTAAGTCGATTATTTCCGAAACGTTCCTTGATAATGCTACCCTTAAATCATTATAAAGTTCACCATAATCTCCTAAAATTAAATCGGGGTGAAGGTTCGCTGTAAACGCTGCTCTGCAATGAGCATTCAAGATTGCGGCATCAGGATTTTTAAAATGGAGTTTTTTACAGGCATCTAAAGTTTTTTGTTGAATTAAGCGATTGTTTTGATCCGATAGTTTAGACAGTACAACCGTCTTCCAATCAGACAATAGCAGAACCTTTTTTTCTCTACAGGCAATTTGCTCCACTAGTTTTTTCTTTAACTCTTTCTTTTCTTCATTCAACTCTAACCAAGTCTTTTCTTCAGCTTGGATACTTCCATTCATTGCAAAAGTAGCTACTAGGACAATAAAAGCCAATCTCAACATGTTTTATACCTCAATTTAGTCAACACTATTCCTCAATCACAACAGCAGTTCCAGAAGCTGAAACCAGCACCATCATATTCCCACCAGAACCAAGTTGGGTATAGTCCAGATCAACTGCGATAACCGCATTAGCACCCTTTGCATGAGCCTCACGTTTAAGCTCTAGGAGTACAGTTTCACGAGAGTCTCGCATGGTATCTTCAACTGCGGCTGAGCGACCACCTACTAGGTTTCGGACATTGGCAAACATATCTTTGAACATATTCATGCCGTAAGCACATTCAGCACTAACCACACCAAGATATTTGGTAACAGTTACATCTTGAAGTGTGTGGGCTGTGGTAACAAGGATTGAACTAATTGCCGAATTTTCTTCTGATGTCTGATCCATCTGATCTACTTCATCAGGCGTAATAGAGCCAAGAAAGGCGCAGTTTGCGCATAATCCATCAACTCCAGCCTCTAAAAAGCCGAATTTCTTCCCACATTCCTTACACTCAGCCATTATAATGCGTCCTCTTCATCCTCAATAATTACAGCAGTACCATAGGCTATCAATTTGAATGTATTAACCTTTGAGACCCCTAATGTCGCGCTGTAAGTTTCAATCATATCAAAAGTTATGCCAACAACAGCGTTTGCCCCAATCGAATGTGCCTCACTACGAAGTTTAGATTGTAGAGCGTTATTATTTTCCACCATTTTTACTGTAAAAGAGCAGTCGGCATCAGCCATTATTATTCCAACCCTACTTTTAATGTTTAGGTTAGGGGCCGTTTCAGTAGTTAGTATTATTGCATCAAGCTCTTGCTGAGCTAATTTTTGTTCAGCCGCATATAACCTTTGTTGTTCAGGGTCATCTGTCGGATTTGCACTGCTATTATTGGCTACGTTAGCGTCATGGCATCGGTCACAAAGAGCATAAAGCCAGCTTATTTTAGTGCCACATTCCTTACACTCAGCCATAGTCATTTCCTCCGTTACTTTGGAACGTCACCCTGTTATTTCACTAGCAACCACTGTCATTGACTGAACCGTCAGGCATGGTCGTGTTGCAGAGGATGACGCCGTTCATAATGGCCCCAGTCAGGTTAGCCCCAGTCAGGTCAGCCTCACTCAGATCAGCCTCACTCAGGTCAGCCTTCCTCAGGTTAGCCTCAATCAGGTTAGCCTCACTCAGGTAAGCCTTCCTCAGGTTAGCCCTAGTCAGGTTAGCCCCACTCAGGTCAGCCTTCCACAGGGTAGCGTCAAACAGGTCAGCCTCATTCAGGTTAGCCTTCCTCAGGTCAGCCCCAATCAGGTTAGCCTCACTCAGGTCAGCCTCATTCAGGTTAGCCTTCCTAAGGTTAGCCTCTTCGAGGTAAGCCTCACTCAGATCAGCCTCAATCAGGTTGGCCTCACTCAGGTCAGCCTTCCTCAGCCAAGCCCCATTCAGGTTAGCCGTACTCAGGTTAGCCCCACTCAGGATAGCCTTAAACAGGTCACACTCCACGCAATTACCTGTATCCTTCAGCTTCTGTAGATCAGCAGGATCAAATGCTGATGCGCTACTGGCAAACATGGTTGCCGCTAAGGCCAGTGCTGTCAGAGTGAGTTTCATTAGAACAGTTCCTCTTGCTGATACGACCCTTTGCTCTTGCAGAAGCTGATAAAGTTGGGTGTCCACATTGCGAACCTTGATGCTTTTAGCTGAAACCCAATTAATACACTCAGCCATCGTCATCTCCCCAATTACCTACTAACAAGCATGTCGTCTTGAGCTAACAAAAGCAATCCTCTCAGCCCCCATGTAAACCCCATACAGGCGCTAATCTCTTTCGCTAATTGGACGTAACAACACCCGTTAAACAGGCTGTATGAGCCTCTGCTCAAGCCTCAGGTGGGACCCTCCAAAAAGCTACCAAAAGAATTGGGTTGGCCCGTTTTACAGGTGGGTGTCCAAGATAAAGATTTAGTTTGCCAGTAGGTCAACTTTCGCTAACATAAAATAAAAAGCCAAAGGATATGATAATGAACTTATGCATGAATGGAACGATAGAGAGTGGCGTGGAAACTTTAAGAGCCAGAGTAGAATACAACATGGGTGTCAAAGGTGGCAGTGAGTTTTGTTCAGAGTGGCACTTGGCTGACCTTGGAAATAACAAATTCGTTTGGCTTGGAAATATAACCGACATGGAAGCTATGGGTGCAATGCTGAACACTCCAGAAGAAGTTAAGTGGGATAAGGACAATGGTGCTGTTTATAAAGTTTACTCAATGACTGAAATGACTGGCTAGGCAATAATGATTAAACACCTGTCCATCCTTCTAGCGTTCCTGATGACGCTGTCTTCACTAGTATTAGTATTATCTACCTTCAGGAGGACATGATGGTAAAAGGTTTACTTCCTTATCTGATTTTGGTCTTGGCTGTGGGATTTGGAACTGCGTCTAATACCTTTGCCAACAGTGCAAATGGGTTCACTAAAATATTACCATCGCTGCTAAGTATAATCACGATAATATTGTGTATGTTTTGCTTGTCGCAGGTAATGAAATCATTGCCAGTTGGAATAACCTACGCATCTTTTGCTGGCATCTGCATAATAGCGACATCAGTTGTTGGTATTATTAAGTTTAATCAAATCCCAAATGTACCGACTATGGTTGGGCTATTATTGATAGTAGTTGGCGTCTTGATGATTAATTTACTAGGGCAAACGTCTCCCATAAATGATGAATAAGTTACTGAGATAATACCATGAAACATCTCACCATAACTCCATGCTAGAGGTAGCAAACCTTATAGCTATCGTAGGAGGTGACACCACAGCCCATGATGTACGTCAGAGAGCCAGATGTGATAACTGCGGCGTCAAAGGCAACAAGACGTATCAGATCGTACTGGCTCGCTAGAGCTAGCTCGTTGGCAGGGTAACTCAGGCATTGCGCTTGATGGTGCTGGGGTCAGGCCAGCCAAGGGTGATCATATAAATTCGCCACTATGTAAGGTCACAACTGATTGAAGACCCAAGTTTAACAACAAAAGTGGTACAGATAATGGTACAGAGATATAGAAAAAACGGTACAGATATCCTCCAATAAGTCCACCAATACCCTTAATTTTATTGATTATGACGGTTGGTTTGGGCCCTGCTTTGGGGCCAAAACTAGATCTGCTTATGTGCATCCACAACAACGCGCGCACCTTGGCCTGCCTCTTGACCTTTGGCGTAGAAATGATCTCTGAAAATCGCTGTGTGATGCTCAGTCTCTTGGTAATGATGCGGGGTCAGAACAACGGATAAAATCGGTACACCGCTGTCTAAACCCACACGCACCAGACCATCGACCACGGCACTGGAGACAAAGTCGTGACGATAGATCCCGCCATCCACAACAAATGCGCAGCAGGCAATGGCATCATAGCGTCCGGTGGCGGCGAGTTTTAGTGCCATGAGCGGTAATTCCAAGGCGCCGGGAACATCGAACACATCGATGGCTTCCCCCCCAAGGCTGTTTTGAAACCCCGCAAAGGCGCGATCTACGATATCGGCATGCCATTGGGCTTTTACAAATGCAAATCGGGTCTGTGACATCGTATTTCCTTTTGCAACACTTCCGTTGCTCAAAGCGAAATACGAGCAGAGATAGGGCGCAACGCACCCAATCTTCACACGCTCTCTTCCATCCGGACTTTAACCGTCGGCTCAGGCATCGCACCTGATCTGCTGACCCCCATTTCTGGGGCGCTCGCGGGCTGGTGATCTCAAAATCACATACCGCCGGTGGGGAATTTCGCCCCGCCCTGAGAACATTTTTATGTTATGCTGAATTTCCCGCGTTGCAAGGGCATAACGTACAGAATAGGTGCTTAAAATCAGAATATTTATGTGTTTTGTGGGTAGCTGATGATCGACAGATATCTCGCAGGCAATTGCACCAGTTTTTCAGGGCCATGCGCGCTATCGGCATCGAAAAACAGCGTGTCTCCTGGCTTCAAAGGGTAAACCTCATCGCCGTGACGGTAATCAACTTCGCCTTCCAACATGTAGATAGTCTCAATGCCGCCATGTTGAAAGGTGGGAAAGACATCTGACTCGGTGGTTAGGGTGATCAAATAAGGCTCCACAATAACGCCGCTTGCATTTGCACCGATATGGCCAAGCAGATTATACTGATGGCCTGCGCGGGTGCCGGCACGTTCAATCTCAACTCCTTCACCAGTTTTGGTGTGTACGGCTTCGCGGCGTTCCTCAAATCGGCGGAAAAATGAGGTAAGCGGTACCGACAAAGCATTGGCCAAAGTTTGCAACGTTGTGAGAGATGGCGAGGTGTTGCCGTTTTCAATTTTTGACAACATACCGATGGAAAGCCCGGTTGTGGCGGCAAGTTCTGCGACCGTCACCTCTTGGCGGCGGCGAAAGGCGCGTACCTCACGGCCAATAGCTACTTCGAGCACTTTTTCACGTTCTTCACGGACAACATGCGGATCTTGCGTCAGTTTTCCAACCATCTCAGGCGATATTTTCACAATATTCATTAATCTATCTCGATCCTGTAGTTTGGTCTCTTGATCTTAATCATGGTTTTCCTGTTAGTATCATAAATATGAATGACATGAAAATCCAGTCCATTGGCTTCTTGATCTTTGACGGCTTTCCTATGGCCTGTTTGACGTCAATGATTGAGCCCCTACGTGCGTCAAATGAAATCTCAGGGCAAGTCGCTTTTTCTTGGACGCTTTATGCGGAGACCATGGATAAAGTTAGGTCCAGCGCTGGGGTCAGTTTTGAGCCGGATATGGCTTTGGGACAGGCTGAGAGGCCGGATCATCTGTTTCTGCTCAGCCCGCCGATGGCCCAGTTTTCCAATCCCAAGGCGGGCTACGGCGCGCTGCGGACCTTGGGACGTCATGGTACGATTTTGGGCGGTGTGAGCGGTGGCGTGTTTCCTTTGGTGCGCTCAGGCGTGATGGCGGGGCAGGTTGTATCAGTGCATTGGTGCTATGAGGCGGCGTTTCGCTCGGAGTTTCCAGAAGTTGAGGCTTCCGATCAGGTGATTGAGGTCTCCCAACGCCGCTACACGGCCTCAGGCGCGGCGGCTGCCTTTGATCTATCACTACGATTGATTGAAACCCGACTGGGGGCGGATGTGGCGACTGAGGTGGCCTGCTGGTTTCAACATCCGTTGATGCGCGGCGAGGGGGTGCGCCAAAGCATTCCGACCTACCGGCAATCCTCAACCGATGCGACCCTACCGCCTGTGGTGGCCAAAGCGGTCGCTGTTTTCGCCGCCAATTTGACAGAACCCATTTCTGTGGCAGATGTGGCGGATGAGGTAGGCGTGTCTGCCCGGCAAATCGAACGTAGTTTCAAAAAAGCGACAGGACAAAGCCCGTCGCATTACTACCGCTCCATGCGCATGAAGGCCGCGCGTCAGCTGGTGATGTATTCCAAAGACAGCATGGCGCAAATTGCCCTGCAAGTGGGCTACGGCTCCACAACTCCGATGGTTCAACACTATAAAGATGCCTTCGGCCTCTCCCCGCAAGAGGACCGCCGACGGATCAACCTTTATCGCGTGCAAGACAACAGCCCGGTGCCGTCGGTTTAAAAGTCTTAACCTTGCCTAATAAGCCGAACGCATCGCTGTCAAAAGGCTATGATGCAGTGATGCGGCGGAGGAGCGGGGACCTAGGATCGAGATGTGCTCCAATGTCCGGCAGACCACAAAACAACCTAGGTGATCAATGCTGCTGCGGGTGGCATCGCCCGGCTGAAACGTAGTCATATTGATCGCGCAGAGCCGTTCCAAGACCGCAGCCAAACCTACACCATGCAGATCGAACCGGCACCAGCCGCTGGTTTGTTCGGTGACAGATGCTTTGCCTTTTACCTCTGCAGTGGCCTGTGCAAATAGGGTTTCATGGCTGTCATAAGGCGCTTCCAGAATCCATTGATCAGGCCCGCTCCAAAACGCGGTGACCTTGTCGCCGGCCACATGGCCTGGTTTCGGTGCTGCGGGGCCGATGAGCCGGCGAATGGCAAGATTGGTCGCCCGTTCCCCGCCTTTGCGCGCGGCCACAGAGGCCAGCGCATATCCCGCCTCTTCGCTCAATGTGATAGGACCATGCTTGTCGGTGCGTGGTTCGGTGCCGCCAAGTGCGGTTATAGCTGTGAGATTATGCACGCAGACGTTCCCCTTCGGGATCAATGAAATGAGCGCTGACGACTTCCACCTCATGGTCAAATCCGGTCAAAGGACTGACAAGCCGCATGATTTCACCTTCGCGGCTGTCGCCAGATTTTATATAGGCTAAGGCGATACAATAGCCCAAGTTTGGCGAATAACAGGCGGAAGTCACATAGCCTTGATCATGGGCCGCATCCACAGGATCGCCCTTGGTCATCAAATGACTGCCTGCCGGCACCGGATTTTTAGGATCCACCGGCCTTAGGCCCACCAGTTTCAAAGCGTCATCGGTGTTCAAGCCGCTGCGCTCTGATAGGGTCGAGCCGATGCTGTCTTTTTTCTTAGACACCATCCGCCCCATGCCAAGGTTCACTGCGGATGTTGTGCCATTCAGCTCATTGCCAGCCGCATGGCCCTTTTCAATCCGCATCACCCCAAGGGCCTCAGTGCCATAGGGCACAGCGTCAAACTCTTCGCCGGCTTGCATCAAGCGTCGGATCATCGCGTCCCCGTAGCGGGTGGGCACGGCAATCTCATAGGCCAGTTCGCCAGAGAAAGAGATCCTAAACAGCCGTGCGCGCAAACCGCCACAGACCGTGACATTGGCGCAGGCCATAAAGGGAAAAACATCGTTGGACAGATCAAATTCTGGATCCACAATCTTTTGCAACAGGTTACGTGCGTTGGGCCCGGCGACGGCATATTGCGCCCAAGCTTCTGTGGTGGAGATCAGCTGCACATCGAAGTCAGGCCAAAGGCATTGGCGGGCAAACTCCATATGTCGAAACACTGAGACCGCATTGGCGGTGGTGGTTGTGACCACAAAATGATCGTCGGCCAGCCGCGCGGCGGTGCCATCATCCATTGCAATCCCATCTTCGCGCAGCATCAAGCCGTAGCGGGTTTTCCCAACGGCTAGCTTTGCAAAGGCATTACAGTATATCTTGTTGAGGAAGGTCACAGCATCAGCGCCTTGAACGTCGATCTTGCCCAATGTTGTCACATCGCAGATGCCCACGGATTTGCGAGTGGCCAAAACCTCACGGTCAACGGACTGGCGCCAGTGGGTTTCACCTGCCTGTGGAAACCATTGCGCACGCAGCCACATGCCCACTTCCACAAAGACCGCACCTTGCTCTTCGGCCCATTTATGGCTAGGAGTCTTGCGGGTGGGGCGAAAATCTGTGCCGCGATCCCGGCCTGCAAATGCACCAATGGCTGTGGGGGTGTAGGGTGGGCGAAAGATGGTTGTGCCAACTTCTGGAATGGTTTTTCCGGTCAACTCGGCCATAATGGCAAGGCCACCCATATTCGACGTTTTACCCTGATCTGTGGCCATGCCCAAGGTAGTATAGCGCTTCAAATGCTCAACGCTGATAAAGTTTTCTTGGTGTGAAAGTTTGACATCTTTAACGGTTACGTCGTTTTGCTGATCCAGCCAAGCCCGAGAGCAGCCTTTGACATACCAAAACGGCGTCATATTAGCGAGAGTGTCTTCCGCCTTTGGCAGATTTACGTTGGTTTGCTTGATGCCAAGATCTTTTAAGATGGTATTGGCCTGCGACGCGCCGCAGGTCAGCGCAGCTGCAGTCGTGAAAAGACCTAAAGCCGCGCCCGCAACGCTGAGGCCTGCAGGGCCGTCTTTGGGGGGGCAGAAAGCTGCAATTTCGTCGTTCCACACCGGGCGGCCACGGTGATGGCTGGTTAGATGAACATTCGGGTTCCATCCGCCGGAAACGCCCAAGGCGCCGCAGGGCAAGTTGCGTGTGCTGCCATCTGGCAAAGAGACCTGAACCGAGGTGAGGCCTAAGCGGCCACTGCTGTTGGTCACTTGGCCACCTGCAATGACCTCATAGTCTTGGCTCTTTGGTGCGTCGTGGCGAATGTCGATCACAGCGGCCACATTCACACCGGCAGCATGCAAATCAGCGGCAGTTTTATGGCCGTCGTCGTTGTTGGTGAACACCGCCACATTTTGCGCGGCGGTCACCGCCCAGCGGTTGGCATAACTGCGCATGGCGCCTGCCAACATGATGCCCGGACGATCGTTGTTTTCAAATGCGATGGGCCGTTCTGTGGCACCGGCGCAAAGCAGGCTGCGCTTGGTATAGATCCGCCATAGGATTTGCCGAGGCTTTCCGGCTGCTGGAACCGCCAGGTGATCTGACACCCGCTCCAATGCGCCATAAATCCCATGATCGAATGCGCCCAAAATCGTAGCCCGTGCCATGACCCTGACATTTGGTAGGCTGTTTAATTCGGCCACGGTTTTGGCTGCCCATTCGGCACCTGATTGATTTGTGAGGCTGAAACGCTCTGAATTGAGGCGCCCGCCTAATGTATAATCCTCATCTGCCAATATGACCTGTGCACCTGCTCGTCCGGCGGTGAGTGCAGCGGCCAGACCCGCAGGACCCGCCCCGATGATCAGCAGATCGCAGTGCAAAAAGCCCCGGTCATAGTCATCTGGATCGTCTTGAAAGCTGATGCTTCCCAGACCTGCGGCTTTGCGAATGATTGGCTCATAGACTTTTTCCCAAAATGCGGCGGGCCACATAAAGGTTTTGTAATAAAAGCCAGCAGTCAGAAAGTTCGAAAAACGGTCATTGATCGCCATTAAGTCAAAGCGCAGAGATCCGATTTTATTTTGTGATTTTGCAGTGAGCCCGTCAAACAACTCTGCCGTGGTGGCGCGGGTGTTGGGTTCTTGGCGGGCGCCATCGCGCAGCTCCATAATCGCGTTGGGCTCCTCTGAGCCTGCTGTTAAAACGCCGCGGGGACGGTGGTATTTGAACGAACGCCCCATAAGGCGAACGTCATTGGCCAAAAGGGCACTAGCGAGTGTGTCGCCCGCATGGCCTTGAAAAAACTTGCCATCAAACGTGAAGTTTAGAGTTTGGCTGCGGTCAATTTGCCCACCTTTGAGACGATTGATCTGGCTCATGTGCTGCGCCCCCGGCTGCGTGCCACATCGTTTGCCAATTTAACCGATGAAATTTCATGGGTTGTGGTGTCGCGCGTCACGACCAAAAAAGATCTGTCCCCTTGCTCATGGTACCAAAGCTCTTGGTGGGGTCCGGCGGGATTGTCGCGCAGATAACCATAATCAATGAATTGCGCCAATGCATCTTTGGCCTGCCAGTCAGGACGGTCCAACAGGGCCGCATCGCCCATATAAGTAAATTCGGCGCTGTCACGTGGGCCAAGGATGGGGTGATTAATTATCATATCCGTGCGCCTCTCAATGCAGCTGTGGGTTATTGCCTACGCCTTTTTCGTCGATCATCTGCCCTTTTTCAAAGCGGTCAAATCGGTAGGCTTTTGCAAATTCATGGGGGGTATCAGTGGCCAAAAGGTGGGCATAGCACCAGCCCGAGGCGGGCGTGGCTTTGAAGCCGCCATAGCACCAGCCGCCGTTGAAATAGAGGCTTTTAATATGTGTACGGTCAATAATGGGCGATCCATCCATCGACATATCCATGATCCCGCCCCACATACGCAACAGCCGCACCCTGCCTAGCATTGGAAAAATGGCCATGGCGCCTTCGCAGACATCTTCCACCACCGGCAGATTGCCGCGTTGGGCATATGAGTTATACCCATCAAGGTCGCCACCAAACACCAAGCCGCCTTTGTCAGACTGGCTGCAATAGAAATGGCCTGCCCCAAAGGTAATCACACCCGGCAACACAGGCTTGAGCCCTTCAGACACAAATGCCTGTAAAACATGGCTTTCAATCGGCAGTCGCATATTGGCTTTGGCCATAAGGCGTCCCGATGAGCCGGCCACGCAAGAGGCGATCTTGCCACCGCCAATGTAGCCAAGGTTGGTTTCTACTCCGAGGCATTTGCCTCCCTCGATGCGAAAGCCGGTGACTTCACAGTTTTGAATGATATCGACACCAAGTTGGTCTGCGGCGCGAGCATAGCCCCAGGCGACTGCATCATGGCGCACTGTGCCGCCACGATGTTGGGCCAAACCGCCCTTTATGGGAAAGCGTGCATTGTGGACGTTCAAGAATGGGTAGCGCTTTTGAATGGTTTCTGTGCTTAAAAGATCCGCATCAGCACCGTTCAAAATCATAGCATTGCCACGCCGGGTGAAGGCGTCGCGCTGTGCGTCGGAGTGGACCAAGTTGAGGATACCGCGTTGGCTGATCATCGCGTTATAATTGATATCTTGTTCAAGACCTTCCCAGAGCTTTAAAGAGTGTTCATAAAAAGGTTCATTGCCGTCGAGCAGGTAGTTTGAACGCACAATC
>Ga0222669_1000496_pt1 | contig 10896 bp, 10 predicted proteins | sample AntAcemetagen730_FD_179848 | JGI IMG/M metagenome (GOLD analysis project Ga0222669, IMG submission 179848) | Saline water microbial communities from Ace Lake, Antarctica - #730 | ecosystem: Environmental > Aquatic > Non-marine Saline and Alkaline > Saline | place: Antarctica: Ace Lake...
TGAAGCCGCATGAGTCTCATTTGGCCTGAACCTATACATCAGCAAAATCGCCCATTGCTGCGCAGTAATTGATAGGATACTTTCTGCCAGTTGCTGTGGAATTTGCGCACGGGTCAGGAACCCACCCATCAACACGGACGCTGCAACCAACAGCATCACAACTGCCGTCTGCATACCGCCATCGAGCATTGCGCGGCGTAAATGGCGGATGTCAAGGTTGCCATACCATGCCGAGACAGCAAGAGCAGCCAACACAGCAAGGCCAGCCGCTTCCGTCGCGGTGACGAAGCCGCCAAAGATACCGCCCAGAATAATTACGGGAAGGGTAAAGGCCGGAAGCGCGTCAATGAACGTATCGCGCAACCGCGTGGTACTAAATGCTCCCTCAGTTGGGAAATTGTAGCGTTTAGCAAAGATATAGGCCAGTACCATCAACCCAAACGCGCCTAAAAGGCCGGGCACAATGCCGGCAACGAACAACTGCTCTACCGAAGTATTGGCAGAGGCAGCGTAAAGGATCATTGGAATTGAGGGGGGAATAATAATGGCCAAAGAAGCTGAAGAAGAGGTCACTGCGGCAGAAAACTCTTTGCTATAAACACGTTTCTTCATCTGCGGGATCAAAATAGACCCCATGGCTGCCACATCAGCTACTGCCGAACCAGAGATCTCGGCGAAAAACAGAGACACCCCAATGTTTACCATCGCCAGGCCGCCTCGGATGAAACCGATGATTGAGGTAACAAAATTGATCAGCCTATCGGTGATCCCGCCCGCGTTCATAATCGCGCCAGCCAGAACAAACATCGGGATTGCGATTAAGGAAAACTTTGTGGAGCCGTCATACATATCAAGGGCGATTGTCACCAAGCTATCTGCACCTTCTGTGAACAGCAGGCCCAAAACCCCACACATGGCCAGAGCCACAGCGATCGGAATGTTGATGCAGATCATGATCAGCAGTGCAGCAAAAATTAGGGCCATAAGCATCAGTTGCGTTCCTTGTTCTTTTCGAGTTCGTTTTCAACCTCTTCTTCGATTTCAGCATGCTCAAGGGAAATGCCCGCACTTGTGAGCTTGAAGTAACCGGGGAGGCTCAGAATTTGACAAGTCATAAATAATATGGCGCCAATCGGAATAACGGACTGCGTCACTTGGATGGGCACCCATGTCAGTGAGATCAGCGTATCACCTGCAAGCACTTCCAAAACCTGAAGCCCGGCGCGCGCCATTAAAAAAAAGAAAATCAACACGATAGCCTCGCCCACCAGCAGGGCTCCAATACGAAGTTTCAGCGGCATTGCAAGCAATACGGTGTCAAATCCAATATGCCGTCTGTGGAGCGCTGCAAGCGCTGATCCGTAATAGGTAATCCAAGCCAGTACGATTGCGGCAACTTCATCATACCATGAAAAGCTCTCCCCCATAAGGCGCGCAATCACGGCGACAGTGACCATCAATGTCAACAAAATCATTAAGCCAATTGTGATCCATTCAAGAATTTTGCTCAGTAATCGATTGATGCGTGATAGCGTCGGATAGGAACCATTTTCCATTTAGGCAAGACCTGTAGAATGTCGAATATCACTCGCACGCAAAGGTTGCATAGCAGTAATTCTTTATCGATTGATTATTGGAAAAAGCGGCGGGTTTCCCCGCCGCTTGCGGATATATCAGCCTGCGCCGCCAAGCCCAAGGACCGTGTCGATCATCTGCTGACCACCGTCGACCTCGTCAGCAAACTGCTTATAGATCGGTTTGGACGCCTCAATAAAGGCAGCCTTATCCGCATTGTTCACAGCCACGCCTGCATCTTCAATGACTTTCAAAAGGCTTGCCTCAAGCTCTGCGGCCTTTTCATATGTGAAATCCTGAGTCTGATTCGCACAGTCAGTCAAACCGACCTGAACGTCGGCATCTAACCCGTTGAACTTCTTAGACGACATCAGTATATAAGCTGGTGTGTAAACATGCCCAGTCACAGACAAATACTTCTGAACTTCTTGAAACTTTGCGGAAGCGATCTGCGCATAAGGGTTTTCCTGACCATCGATCACCCCAGTTTGCAGCGCGGTGAACACGTCGGAAAAGGCCATTGGCGTTGGATTTGCACCATATTCTTTGAACATTTTCAAACGCCACACCCCGTTTGGCGTACGCAATTTAATACCGGCAAGATCGGCAGGCACATTTATTGGGCGCACATTATTTGTGATATTGCGGAAACCGTTCTCAGCCAGCCCTACAATATGATAGCCATTTGCGTTTGTGCATCTTGAAACACATTCATCATCTCGCCTTGCACGCGCCGCATGTGGTCACGATCTGAAATGATATAAGGCATTTCAAAAATTCCAAAAGCATCGTCAACTGATGACATCACCGACGATGGCAGGGAGAAATCAACTTGACCCAGCTTGAGCTTTTGCAGCAGCTCCTTGTCTTTGCCCAACTGCGACGAGCCAAAGGTTTGCACCTCGACTTTGCCACCCATTGAGCCGTTCACACATGCTGCAAAATTATCGACGGTCGACTCAAAAAGTGAGCCCGGATTGCCAACATGGCCGAATTTCATAGTCATATCAGCCGCTGGCGCCATTGTCGCCATACCAGCGGCAGTGGTTGCAGCAAGAATTTTTGTAATTATCTTCATGGTATTCTCCTCCCAGAGTTTTAATGTTGTTTATTTTATTGACCAGCCCCTTACTGAGGCTTTGATATTATGCGAGCATTGTCATTGCCGCTTGAACCCCACCATCATCATGAGGAACATTTGCCTGTTTCAATCCCATTTCGATACCGGCCAAAGTTGCAACTAGCATCAAATCGTTAAAGTCGCCCAAATGGCCAATCCGAAAGACCTTATCTGCCACTTTAGACAGGCCATTGCCTAAGGATATATCATAGTGGTTTAAAGTCTTAGCACGAAACGCGTCAGCGCTATGCCCTTCTGGCAGCTTGACCGCTGTCAAAACGCCGCTTTCCTGACCCTGCTTTGCACAAAGAACCTCAAGACCCCATTTACGCACCGCGGCGCGGGCCGCTGCACCATGACGTGCGTGGCGCGCAAAGACATTTTCCAGCCCTTCTTCATGAAGCATATCTACTGCTTCATTGAGGCCGTAAAGCAAATTGGTGGCAGGAGTGTAGGGAAAATAACCCGTCTTGTTTGGACCAACCATTTCCTCCCAATCCCAATAAGACTTTTGCATCTTGGATGTTTTATTAGCAGCTAAAGCCTTGGCACTCGTGGCGTTGAAAGACAGGCCAGGAGGCAACATCAAACCCTTTTGAGAGCCGGAAATTGTAACATCCACGCCCCATTCGTCATGCTTGTAGTCCAACGAGGCTAGTCCAGAAATTGTATCAACAATAAAAAGAGCTGGATGCCCCGCCCTATCAATTGCCTTTCTCACTTGTGAGATTGGAGACACTGAACCGGTTGAAGTCTCATTATGAACAACGCACACAGCTTTGATCTTATGATTTTTATCTTCGGCCAAATAGGATTCGATCGCATCGGGGTCGGCACCACCGCGCCAATCACCTTCGATAAACTCTGCCTGCAACCCAAGCTTTTCAGCAAGCTTCTTCCAAAGTGTCGCAAAATGGCCGGTTTCGAACATCAAAACGCGATCCCCAGGTGACAGAGTATTCACCAAGGCTGCCTCCCACGCGCCGGTGCCAGAGGCCGGATAGATAAACACGTTCTCTTCAGTCTTGAAAATCGATTTCAAGCCACCCAGGGCGCGCATCCCAACCGTGGCAAAATCTGGGCCGCGATGATCGATCGTTTGCTTCCCTATCGCGCTAAGAATGCGATCAGGAACCGCACTCGGTCCTGGAATTTGTAAAAAATGGCGGCCAGCTTTTCTCATAATAATGCGTTCCCAGTCCAAAGGAGTCATAATTTTGCCACACCTGCGGCTTTTTTGACTGATTTTTCTTTTTAGTTGATCCAACTTAATTTTGAATTCATAATTAAGTCAATGGAAATAATTTCATGCGCCACTATAATTATACTGGATAGAAAATGCCTCAGCTTTCCGACGCCCTGAAAAAACAGGTGCAGGGCGATCTTATGTTCGATAGTTTTTCGCGGGGCCGTTATGCGACTGATGCCTCACTTTATCAGATGATGCCACTTGGCATTTTGTCACCAAAATCTGAAGATGATATCCGCGCCGCAATTGATATTGCAGGACAGCAAGGGTTTCCTATTTTGGCGCGTGGCGGCGGGACCTCTCAGTGTGGCCAGACAGTAAATGAGGCGCTTATTATTGATAATACTCAATATTTTAATGATATTCTTGAACTGGATATCGAAGGAAGAAAATGCATCGTGCGCCCCGGTATTGTGCTTGATGATCTTAACCGCGCCCTGCAACCACATGGCCTTTGGTTTCCAGTAGATGTCTCGACAGCCTCTCGCGCGACCATCGGCGGGATGGCCGGCAACAACTCTTGCGGCGGTAAATCCCTACGGTACGGCATGATGCGCGACAATGTTCTCTCGATAGATGGCTTTTTGGCGGATGGGAGTAAACACCACTTTGGATCAACAGGCACCTCCGCCTCACCAGCTTTAGCTGCACTGTCTAATGATCTGTTAAATTTAGGAGCTCGTGAGGCAGTGGAAATCGACGCCCGTTTCCCAAAAGTAATGCGGCGTGTCGGCGGCTATAATATTGACGCCTTGGTCCCATCAGAGACACCGAATAACCTTGCCCATCTTCTAGTTGGATCCGAAGGCACCCTGACCTATTACACCGCGATTGAGCTCAAACTTTGGCCCTTGGTCACGCAAAAAGTTCTGGGTGTCTGTCATTTCCCAACATTTCATCAGGCCATGGATGCCGCGCAACATTTAGTAACGTTAAGCCCTCAGGGTATTGAGCTTGTTGATTCTACCATGATCACCCTGGCGCGCGACATCCCTATGTTCCGCAAAACTATTGAAGAATTTGTCACGGGCAAGCCAGAAGCGGTCTTACTGGTCGAGTTTGCCGAAGAGGATGCGCAGCTGCACCATCAAAAACTTAAACAACTCGAAGAGATGATGGGAGACTTAGGGTTTTCGTGGACCGGTAGCGGTCAAAACTGGGGCGGCATGACTGCAGTGCCAGATCCGGAGATGCAAACCCGTATTGCCGATCTTCGTAGCTCGGGGTTGAACATCATGATGTCAATGAAGAGCGACGGAAAACCGGTCTCTTTCGTTGAAGATTGCGCGGTAGAATTGCCCGACCTTGCTGCCTATACAGCTGGACTTACGGATATTTTCGAAAAATACGGCACCCGCGGGACGTGGTATGCGCATGCCTCGGTTGGCTGCCTGCATGTGCGACCGGTTTTGAATCTCAAGCTGGATAAAGATGTGAAAACCATGCGCGCCATCGCTGAAGAATGTTTTGATCTTGTATCTAAATACAAGGGCTCGCATTCAGGTGAGCATGGCGACGGTCTGGTGCGTTCTGAATTTCATGGCAAAATGTTTGGCCCACGGATGGTGGCCAGCTTTGCCGAAGTTAAGCAACTCTTCGATCCCGACGGACGCTTCAATCCAGGTAAGATCGTCAATGCGCCTAAAATGGATGATCGTCGCCTGTTTCGCTATAGTGCCGATTACACAGTTCCAGAATTCAAAACTGAGCTTGACTGGTCGGCCTACACTGGGAACGGCGACGGATTTCAAGGCGCCGTCGAAATGTGCAACAACAACGGAGCTTGCCGCAAACTCAAAGGTGGGGTGATGTGCCCCTCTTTCCGCGTGACCCGAAAAGAACAACATCTAACCCGTGGGCGCGCGAATACTTTGCGACTAGCGATTTCAGGGCAGCTGGGGCCAAACGCGCTGACGAGTGATCAGATGGCCGATACGATGAAGCTTTGCGTGTCGTGCAAAGGCTGTAAAAGCGAATGCCCCACGGGGGTTGATATGGCCCGAATGAAGATCGAAGTGCTTTCAGCCCGCGCCCAAAAGAATGGCCTTACCCTACACGAGCGCTTGGTGGCCTTCTTGCCGCACTATGCCCCTTGGGCTTCTCGTCTTCCAGGGTTGGCCAATCTGCGTAATACATTGCCCGGCCTTGCCAAGCTGACTGAGAAATTAACCGGCTTCACCGCAACACGCCAGCTGCCAACATGGAGCGCACGGCCTTTCAAAAATACCGAAGTTTCACAGCAAGGTACGCCCAAAGCCGTGCTGTTCGCCGATTGCTTTAATCGTTATTTTGAACCGGAAAATCTGCGTGCAACGGTCAAGGTGCTCGAAGCTGCGAATATCCCGTTTCATGTGGTGGCCGCACCCAAAGGCGAGCGTCCTTTATGTTGTGGACGCACATTCTTATCGGTAGGTTTAGTTGAAGAGGCAAGATTCGAAGCACAGCGATTGGTTGATGCCTTGCTTCCCTATGCAGAGCAAGGACTGCCAATCATCGGGTTAGAGCCCAGCTGTCTGCTGACCCTACGCGATGAGATCCCAGCATTGTTGCCTGGCAAAGACACCGAGCTGCTTGCCTGCCATGCCCGGATGCTGGAGGAATATATAGCCGATCAGGAAGACAACCCAGACTTCAAAATTCCCATGTCGTCACCAGCCCCAAAGATTTTATTACATGGACACTGCCATCAAAAAGCAATGGGTGTTATGTCAAGCATTGAAAAAACATTGGCCTTGCTTCCTGATACCGAAGTTGAAGTGGTAGCAACAAGCTGTTGTGGCATGGCGGGTGCATTTGGTTATAATGTAGAAACTTATAAGATCTCGCAAGAAATGGCCGAGTTGGATTTGGCGCCAAAGATCAGAGCGGCGGACGAAGATACACTGATTGTCGCAGATGGCACATCCTGCCGTCACCAAGTGGCAGATACGACCGGGCGTACACCTATTCATGTGGCACGCCTCCTTGAAATGGCTCTAAGAAGGTGAGTTGAACACGCTATGATACTGGAGGCACAAACACAAACCATCGCGCGCAAATCGTTGCATCACGAATTGGTGGACCGAATCCAGCTGTTGATCATCCACGCAGAACTGGCACCAGGAATAAAAGTGCCTGAAAAATTGCTATGCGAACGATTCGGGGTATCGCGCACCCCGCTCCGAGAGGCATTGAAAGTGCTTGCGTCCGCTGGTTTGGTCAGGCTTGAGCCGAACCGAGGGGCTTGGGTCACACAAGTTACACAAGATGAGGTTGAAGAAGTATTTCCTGTTCTAGGCGCGCTTGAAGCTCTGTCTGGCGAGTTGGCATGTAAACACATAACCGACGCGGAAATTAACGAAGTGAGCGCGCTTCACGACCAAATGATGGGGAGCTACGAAAGTCGGGATTTGGATGCCTATTTTAACTTAAACCAGAAAATCCACCGTGCTATTCTGCTAGCCGCTCGTAATAGTACCTTGACCTCATCCTGTGAAACCTTGTCGCTGCGCATGCAGCGAGCACGCTACATGGCCAACATGAACGAAGACCGATGGTATGAAGCGGTGCAGGAACATGAAAAAATATTAAAATGCCTGGTGCAAAGAGATGGTCCAAAACTGGCAGTCACCCTGCTCACCCATATGGATGCCAAACGTGCCTCCGTTATCCGATGGTTACAGACACGTGAATAGACATTAGAATGGCCTTGAAAATCTGAGGATGTCAGTCGTCAGGATTTTTGGAGGTGTTGTCAGAAAAACTTGAACACCCATAAAAGGCATATCAAGTCAATCATCATGCGGCAGAGAATTTGAACCACTCCGTGAGAGCAGTTGTACGTTTTTGCTTGAAGGATTGCCTGCTTTCTAGATGCCTTTGGTGGTTGAAGTGGTTATAAATTTGACTGTGATAACTGCCAAATTTCTGAAGTGCCGCAACCGTCTTGAAACGCTGCATCGCTCGTTCTCGTCGTCGAAATGGCAGATCTGAGTTTTAGCATTTGTTGTTGGACCGGCCTCCCCATAATGGTCTTGTCCCGCTTACGTTCCGGTCTCCCAACTCATTTGTGCAGCCTTTCGTTCAAAGGCCAAGGGGCTTTTGCCCCCCAGCGATGAATGGCGTTGGCGCGGGTTATAAAATCCGTTGATATACTGGAATATTGCCCCTTCGGCTTGGCGTCTTGTTTCGCCCCGATTACGCCGAATCAGCTCCGCCTTGATTGATTTGAAGAACGTCTCCACCATGAAATTATCATAGCAATTCCCTTTACCGCTCATTGATACTTCGAAGCCGTGCTTGGTTAGAAGCTTTTGGTAGTCATTCGAACAGTATTGCGAGCCACGATCTGTGTGATGAATGCAGCCTTCGGGTGGCTGACGCAAAGCAACGGCCATGTCCAATGCCCGGATCGCCAGATCCCGCTTCATGCGATTGCTAACGGCCCAGCCAATCACACGCCGAGAATACAAATCAAGAATGACAGCAAGGTAAAGCCACCCTTCGTTCGTCCAAATATAGGATATATCGCCCGCCCATTTCTGGTTTGGCCCATCAGCAGAAAAGTCTTGATCAAGCAGATTGGGTGCGATGTTGAGCGCGTGATTACTGTCAGTTGTTACCTTATATTTCTGGGTCCTGACATCAGGTCATCGTGTTGATGCTTTTGAACCCACTTGTTCAGCATAGATAGCCCAACCCCCAAATCTGAGGAAAACTGAGGCCGCGTTAGACCACTGGTCGTGGCTATCCTCACCGCATCACGGCGAAACTCATCTGTGTATCTCTTTGCCATTCGTTCTCTCCTTCATAGCAAACATTGCTCGAAAAAGATCGGAACTAAACCGTGACAAGACCAGATCGACTTGGACGTCTATCGAAGATGGGAAACGGTTACTTGCGTCGGTTGCTTGTTGTTGGCGCCACCTCCATCACGCGACGGGCACCAACCACCGACACCCGAACGGGCACTTGGGTGCGCTCGCTCTTAGAGCGCAAACCGACCCGAGTTGTGACGGTCGCCATTGCCAATAAGATTGCACGTACGGCCTGGGCATTTCTCTCGAAAGGAGAAAGCTACAAGGCCGTGCCGGCGATTTGAGCGCAGCAGATACAAGCGGCGTTTCACGTCGCCGCAATCGAATGTAAGGGCAGAAGTAAGTGATGATGATCAAAAGGAACTGAAGTTAGGACACCCCGAGGCACTGCCTGGGCTTACAAGCTCGCTGGTCTGATTGAGACCTAACGTGCGGACTTCATCAAGGCCAGCGGTAATATCAACCGCATCAAAAGGCAGGACACATGACCGCAACCTGAAAACATCAAAGTCACTCAAATTAACCCTTGCATAAAAGGAACCGTCCACACATGACAATACCATTTACCGAAGCCATTCTGAAGTTCTTTCGAAAAATTACCCTAGAGCAATGGCACAACTTCGGAAATCAGGTTGCTGATAACTTCCGCATCATCTCAAAACAAAATCTTCAGGTTTTGGAGTGAGAGGAGTATATGACTTTTACATTGAGTTTTTGCCATTGCAGGTTTTGATGAAAATAGTGCCAAGGGGTTTAGGAGTAAAAGCGTGACGGTAAAGCCCAGGGTGGTTATAGTCGGATCTGGCATCATTGGGGCGAGTGTGGCCTTGGCCTGTCAAGATCTTGGTGCTGAGGTTGTTGTCTTGGATCAAGGTCCGTTGGGTGGCGTTGCGAGTCGAAATTCCTTTGGTTGGATTAATGCAAGTTTTGCTGAAACTCGAGCATATTTTGAGTTGCGTCACGCAGCTTTGGCGGGGTTTCGTTCTCTGGATCAACGCTTGGGCTTGGGTGGTCATATACGGTGGCAAGGGACTTTGTGGTGGGAAGATGCAGGGGCGGATTTTACGGCGCAATTTAACACACTGACCCAGCGCGGTTATCCGGCTAAGCTTGTCTCGCAAGCGGATATCGCAGCGCTTGAACCGCAATTGCGGCATCCACCACATCAGGCTATCCTAACCTCGACAGAAGGTGCAGCACAGGCGCAAAATGTTGCTCTTGCGATATTGGCTGAGGTCGCGCGCCGGGGTGGCTCTCTACAGGAGCATACATCTGTGAAAGGGGTAAAGCAGGTCGCGGGTCGCATCGCTTCGGTGCATACGCAGGAGAGAGACTTGGCTTGCGATGCGGTGGTTTTAGCCACAGGTGCTGCGGCTCAAACTGCGGTACTCGGACTTGATTGGGCCCTGCCAATGGCCAACAAACAGGGGATGATCTTGCAAACCGAGCCTTTAGACCGAATGATCAATCATATTTTCATGACCCCGGATGTTCACTTTCGGCAAAACCCGGATGGCAGTTTTGTGGCTGGTGAAATTTTCAGCGGTGAAATTGGTCCTGATGTGAATGCTCAGGATCTAGCAGCTGAGGTGGTGGCACGCATTCAAACCAAACTGCAAGATCTTCCCAAGCTGCGGCTGGCAGAGGTTAAGATTGGCATGCGCCCTGTGCCCTTGGACGGCTTGCCTGTTGTAGGCTCTGTGCCGGGCGTTCAGGGGGCTTTTGCCGCCGTGATGCACAGCGGCGTGACACTTGGCCCATTGGTGGGGCAGCTGTTGGCCTCAGAAATCCTTAAGGGGGTTCAGAGCAGTCTTTTGACCCCATTTTGTCCAACCCGATTTTCCTAACCGAGGGCATAAATCCAAAAACTGGCGGTGAAAATGGTAAGTGCTGTGCTGATCAAAACGGCAGAAGCGGCAACCCGCCGAGCACTGCCATACATATTTGCAAAAATATAAGCGTTGATGCCCGGGGCCATAGCGGCGGTTAGAATGGCGCTGCGGAAATCTGTGGGTGACAATTTAAAGTAACTGCCGGTGACCCAAACAAGTGCTGGATGCACTAGCAGGGAAACGGCGCAAATATAGAAAATCACCCTGAGATCGCCCTCAGGCCGGTAGCGCACCAATACACCCCCGAGCCCAAATAAGGCGGCA
>Ga0222669_1000520_pt1 | contig 10645 bp, 10 predicted proteins | sample AntAcemetagen730_FD_179848 | JGI IMG/M metagenome (GOLD analysis project Ga0222669, IMG submission 179848) | Saline water microbial communities from Ace Lake, Antarctica - #730 | ecosystem: Environmental > Aquatic > Non-marine Saline and Alkaline > Saline | place: Antarctica: Ace Lake...
AAAAAAGAATAAGCCGATCAAGGCCAATCCTGTGAAATACACATTGTTAATCCAAAGATCTATTACTACACGGTCAAACCATCCTTTCTCATGCTCTTCTGCACCTTCGTGGTCACCAGCTTCAGCAACATGGCTTTCGTCATCACCTTCGTGGTGTTCAGTTTCCATCCCTTCTGCTGCTTCGTGGTCTGTACCATGGTCGTCTGCTACTGCTAATTCAGTATGGTCACCTTCACTGTGCTCTTCTTCGTGTCCACCAGTTGAAGATAACATCCATCCAGCTAGTAACAGAACAACACCTGAGATAAAAGCTATAGCAAGCTTCTTCTTTATCCCAGCGCTAAAATCAAATACTTCTTTTGACATCTCTAAAAAATTTATCTGTTACTGTTGCTGTAATTGTTGAACGTACCTTGCGATTTTCCAACGTCTATCTTCACTAATTTGTGAAGCATGCGGCCACATACGATTATATCCGTGAGTAATCACGTGAAAGATGTGTCCTTGCGGTAAGTCCTTCTTATTGGGAGCCGAATACGACGGAACACCCGCATATACAACTCCTACTTTACCTTGACCCTTACCATCAGATCCGTGACAGTGCTGGCAATATTCTGTATACAACCTTTTACCTTCGGCCTGAACTTCAGGGCTCGATGGGAAAGGATTTTCGATCAATGCAGCTTCCGCTAATTGGTCTTTCTCCAGTCTATAAGGTAGTATGTTATTACTCGTTCTTCTCACTGTTCCTGCAACTGGTATTCTTACATTCTGTGCATAGGGATTGTTTGGGTTGGAGTTGTAAAATTCTCCCTTTCCATCTTCCCTGTTGCTCAACCACTCACCCCTATCTTCGTCCACGATTTGAGTCAGTGGCTCGTAAGGTACAGAGTGATACATCTGAGGAGCATATTCTACACCAGGGTTATCACCCTTAGCAGTACAGGCACTTATCAGTACAACAAGTGCGAGGGGAACAAAAGCTTTTAATTTATGGATCATAACGTTAGTCAGCTTATTCTTCAACTTTTTTATCATTCACTTCAACCGCACCAGAATCTTTCAATGCGCTACCAATCTGAGCAGCATCAACAGCCTTGTTCTTGGCCAAATCAATTGCCATGATGTGCTTATCATCCGTAATTCTTATGTCGAGCAACTTAGGATCTTTCCAAGGCTTCAAATCACTTGAAACTAAGAATGTTCCTACCATACCAAAAGCAGCCAATAATACGGTCAGCTCAAATGTAACTGGCACAAAATCAGGAATTGCTACAAAGTTCTTACCACCAATAATCATTGGCCAATCAATACCTAGCATCCAAATCTGCATTGTTAAAGCAAGGGTCGTACCCAACATACCAAACAAAAATGCAGCAATCGGTAATCTCGATTTTTTATATCCCAGCTCATCATCCAGTCCGTGAACTGGAAATGGGCTATATACTTCATCAATTTTAATTCCGGCACCACGAATCTTACTTACCGCATGAAGCAGTACATCTTCGTCATCGTAAACGCCTAGTATAAAGTCTTTAGAATCACTCATAATTAAGCCGTTTTTTCAACAGAATTTTCTGATGATGATTTAACAATACTTTTCACTTCTGCCATATTAATCACCGGGAAGAACTTCGCAAACAAGAAGAATGCTGTAAAGAACAATCCAAAGGTGAATAAGTAAACACCCATGTCATAAACCGTTGGGTAGAACATCGCCCATGAAGAAGGCAAGTAATCTCTGTGAAGCGAAGTCACAATAATTACGAATCTCTCGAACCACATACCAATGTTCACAATAATTGAAATTATGAAAGTGGCAGCAATGCTGGTTCTAATTTTCTTAGACCAGAAAAGCTGTGGCGAAATAACATTACATGTCATCATCGACCAGTACGCCCACCAGTAAGGCCCTTGCATTCTATTAAAGAAAGCATATTGCTCTGCTGGAACACCTGAATACCAAGCAATGAAAAACTCTGTGATATAAGCGATACCTACGATAGAACCTGTAACAATAATTACAATGTTCATCAATTCGATATGCTCGATAGTGATATAGTCTTGAAGTTTGAAAACCTGTCTGGTCACTATCATTAGTGTTAGTACCATGGCAAACCCAGAGAAGATCGCTCCAGCCACAAAGTATGGAGGGAAGATCGTGGTATGCCATCCAGGAATTACTGAGGTCGCAAAGTCAAAGGATACGATAGTATGTACTGAAAGTACAAGTGGTGTTGCTAAACCTGCTAAAATCAGAGAAACTGACTCGTATCTAGACCAAGTCCTTGCAGCACCATCCCATCCTAAAGAAAGTGCACCGTAAATTGTCTTTCTCATGCCTGTCGCTCTATCTCTAATCGTTGCAAAATCAGGCACTAAACCGAGGTACCAGAATACAAGTGAGACAGAGAAGTAAGTTGAGATTGCAAAAACGTCCCATAGTAAAGGAGAGTTAAAGTTTACCCATAACGAACCGAACGTGTTTGGTAGTGGTAATGCCCAGTAAGCTCCTAACCATGGTCTACCCATGTGCAGTACAGGGAACATAGCAGCACAAATAACTGCAAAGATTGTCATTGCCTCTGCAGCTCTGTTAATCGCCATTCTCCATTTCTGACGGAAAAGCAATAGCACAGCAGAGATTAGTGTTCCTGCGTGACCAATACCTACCCACCATACGAAGTTGGTGATATCCCATGCCCAGCCTACTGTTTTATTTAGACCCCACATGCCAATGCCTTCCCATAGGGTAGCAGCAACAGCAAGGAATCCAATAGCCAATGTAACCACGGAGACTCCGAAGGCCATCAACCACAGCTTTGAAGGCTTAGCCTCAACCTGGCGACAGATGTCTTCAGTAACATCATGAACGGTTTTACCGCCTGTGATTAAAGGTTTTCTTACGGGTGAAGTAACCTGCATATTCTTTCGGTTTAAAAATTAAGCTTCAGTTTTTTGTTTGTTTCTGATCTTGGTCATGTACCAAACGTTAGGGTTGACGTTAATCTCTTCTAACACGTGGTAAGCACGCTCTTCATTGACCACACGCTCAGTAGCGCCTTCGCCATCTTCTTTCTTTTCAATCTGCAACAATTGAGAGATTCTAGAATTCTGATCATTCAAATCACCAAAAGTGATTGCATCTGATGGACAAGCAGAAGCACAAGCCACGTTGATTTCACCATCAACAGGCCTTCTATCTTCACGTTTCGCAGCTAATTTACCAGCTTGGATACGCTGTACACACATTGTACATTTCTCCATTACACCTCTAGCACGAACAGTAACATCTGGGTTCAATACCATTTTCCCCAGGTCGTTGTTCATTGATGAGTTCATGTCGAACTGCGTATTATCGTGGTATTTGAACCAGTTGAACCTTCTTACTTTGTAAGGACAGTTGTTAGCACAGTATCTAGTACCAATACATCTGTTATAAGTCATTTGATTCAATCCTTCTGAACTGTGAGTAGTCGCTGCAACAGGACATACAGTTTCACAAGGTGCATTATTACAATGCTGACACATCATTGGCTGGAAAGTAACCTCAGGATTCTCTGCAGCATCCTCTAGTTCTTTTTTGCTTCCAGCTGGATTAGCTGCAGAATAGTATCTATCAATTCTAATCCATGCCATTTCTCTTCTATTCAACACTTCCTCTTTTCCTACAACAGGGACGTTGTTTTCCGCCTGACATGCTACGGTACAAGCCGAACATCCAGTACAAGAGTTCATGTCGATTGACATGGCCCAGTGGTGGTTACTGTATTCGTGACCTTTCCACAAGGTAATTTTAGAAGGCTTAAGGTATTTACCTTCTTGATAAACTTTAGGGTGCCATCTACCAGCACTTGCGTCTTTTTTGTATTCCGGAAGCGTTGACTCTTGGATCACGTTTTCACGTCCCATATACGTCTGGTGCGTCTGAGTTTGTGCTATTCTGTAGCTCTCACCTGTTGCAGTAACGCTTACGCCAGCAAATACGTCCATGACACTAGCTCCATTGAGCTTCGTCATCATTGGATAAGCATTTACACCTAGGCCATCTGCTACTCTACCTGCTTTTGTTCTTCCGTAACCCACTGCCATACCCAATGTACCAATGGCTTGACCTGGTTGTACCAGTGCAGGAACTTTAACTGTAGTTCCACCTACTGTAAGATCAACTAGTTGGGTTTCGCCTTCATTCAGTGTGATGCCCATTTCATTGGCATCAGTGATAGACATGGTCAGATAGTTATCCCAGGTAGCTTTTGTGATTGGATCAGACATTTCTTGCAACCAAGGGTTGTTTGCCTGAGAACCATCACCTAAACCAATTTTTTGGTAAAGCGAAAGCTCAAAACCGCCTCCACTCACTTTGTAATTCTGAGCAATGCTTGTAGCTGCTGCGTTAGCTGCTGCCGCATCAAAGCTCAAGCTTCTATTACTTCCACCTGTCTCGAACACACCGTCATACAATGTCTTATCCCAGAAAGTTTGGAAAGTTGAAGTATCAGATTGCTTACCGAAGAAGTTCTCTCTCCAGTTATTCTGTAGATAAGTATAATATTCTACATCCTGTCCAGCCCATTTCAAGAATGACTCTGGTGCCTGTCTAGTTTTGAAAATTGGTGAGATAGTAGGCTGTAGTAAACTATAGTGTCCTTCTCTCAACTCTGCATCGTTCCATTGCTCTAGGTAGTGGTGATCAGGTGCTACATACTTCACTACTGAAGCAGTCTCATCCAATCTATCTGAAGTAGAGATGGTCAATCCAACTTTAGATACCGCTGCACTTAATGCAACACCTTCAGCTGAGTCATATATAGGGTTACAGTTAAAGAAGATCACAGCAGAAATAGCTCCACCATTCATCTCTTTCACCAAATTACTCATTGCCTGATCATTACCTTGACGGTAATGAACTGGCGCATTAGCATCAATCGTAGCACCGTAGTTACCCAACATGCTGTTGATACCGTTGATAAGAACCTGTACCATTGGGTCATTAGAACCAGAAACTACAAGTGACTTACCTCTAGTTGCCCAAAGCTCGTTGATCGCTTGGCTAGCATGTTCCACGCTTGCTCCACCACTAACTTTTGCCTGACCAGCTTTTGCAGCGATACCATTATATATAGCAGCTACTAAAGGTCCAGCTTGAGAAGGTTTAATTGGTGTTCTATAATCCGCATTCGAACCTGTCAGTGACAAGTTTGACTCAAAATGAAAATGACGAGACATTTCACGATGGTGTTCGTTAATCTTTCTCGTCTTGCTGTATTGTTTTGAAAACTGGATTGGTGAAATCCATGTACCTAAGAAATCAGCACCGATACTTACAATAGTATGCGCTTTACTGAAATCATAAGAAGGGACCATCGCTTCACCGAAAGATCTTCTGTGTGCTTCTGAAATTCCATATGCCGAAGCAGCGTCATAGGTAACGTGCTGTGCTGTTGGGAATCTAGAGGCAAACTCTCCTACCGCTCTCTTGGTAGTCGGGCTTAAAACTGACTGACTAACAATTCTGATTTGACCACCTTTGGCAGCAATATCATTTAATTGAGCAGCTATTTCTTTATCTACTGTTTCCCAGTCTGCATCCGCACCATCCTTGGTAGGACCTGCTAAACGCTCTTTATCATAAAGTGAAAGAACAGATGCTTCAACTTGAGCATTAGTACCACCTTGACCGATCGTACTGTACTTGTTACCCTCAATTTTGATTGGTCTACCTTCTCTTGTCTTTACGACAATACTAACCGCATCACCACCATTCACATAGGTAGATGCGTAGTAGTTGGGTACAGAAGGATCAATATCAACAGGTTTGTTCAAGTAAGGAATCGCCTTTCTCACTGGCGTCTCACAAGCTGCTAGAGAAACTGCTGCGATACCAAAGCCCATAAGCTTTAAGAAATCTCTTCTATTACTATTACCTTCTTGATCAGTCACAGGAAGGTATTCTGGAAATTCGGATTCGTTCTTTTTAACAAACTCAGAATCGTTTGTTAATTGCTCAATACCTTTCCAGTATGTTTTTTGATTTTCTTTCATTGTATATCAATAAGAAATCGTGTATTCAATTAATAGTGGCACTTAGCACATTCCAAACCTCCGATATCAGCCACTTTCATTGGCGTCTTCGAACTCTTATTATGTAGCTCTACAAGTTTATCGTAGTAGCCATTGCCTTTAGAGTTAACATCAGTGTTTCTATGGCAGTCGATACACCAGCCCATTGTTAATGGCGCATGCTGTGCTACAACTTCCATTTCCTGAATTTCTCCATGACAGGTCTGGCATTCAACCTCCCCCACCTGTACATGTTGCGAGTGATTGAAGTAAGCTAAATCAGGCAGATTATGTATTCTAACCCATTCTATTGGCCGCCCTGATTCTTGTGCAGCATAAAGTTTTTGAATTTCTGGTGAGTCTGTCTTCAAGAAATTGTGACAGTTCATACAAATGTTGACAGAAGGAATATTTGCAGATTTACCAATTTCAACACCGGTGTGGCAATACTGACATGCAATCTCGTACTCACCTGCATGAAGCTTGTGAGAGAATGCAATTGGCTGCTCAGGGGCATAGCCTTGCTGAACACCTATTGTGTAAAGACCATCGATAACATTTTTAGATGCTAGGGCAATTACTAGGAAAGTAATAATGCCAATCACAACTGGACTCCTCACGAATGAAGAAATGCTAAATTTTTCATTGATTACAGCCTCATCATCTTCGGACAAATCGCCTTTGTCTTGTGCAATTCTTCTGAGAACACTAATGATAAGACCTAGTACGATAAGGATCACTACAAGCACGAAAACAAGAACGCCTACCATGACATTCAGATACTGAGCAGGAACGCCTCCACCTTGAGCTGTAGCGCCTTCGCCTCCTGCAGCTGAATCTACATCAGCAACTACAGGATTCTCTTCAGCGTCTCTGACATAAGCCAAAATGGACAGGATTTGATCATTCGAAAGATCAAAGGCTTGCATTTGACTCTTATTATATTCATTAAACAAAGCGACAGCTTGAGGGTCACCCGCTTCAATCATCAAACCAGAGTTCTTTACCCATGAGTAAATCCATCCTAATTCTCTTCTGTCGTAAACACCTGCTAAGGCAGGGCCAACTTTATTACCGACTACGTTGTGACAAGTATTACAACCATACTCGTCAAATAGTCCGGCACCTGCTTTAATGATGGCTTCATCAGTTGGTACTGCTTCTCTTTGAGCAAAAAGATTTGCTCCAGAAAAAAGAAAACAGCACACGAATAAGAATGCTGTCGTATATCGGACAATGGTTGTTTTCGCTACCATGTAAAATGTATTTTTTATCACAGACTGACTTAATGTTCTAAATGTAGCTGCAAATGTAGTATCGGAAGCCCGTAATTCAAACTAAAACCGAACACCTTTTTAAGTACCCAAACAGACTAAAAACAAACTTTAAAATACTGTACACCAAATATTTAGCCGTAGTTTTTCTACTCAAATATTATTTATACTCATTATAAATAGTGTCAATAACACAGCCTAATGAAACCTTTTATAGTACCCATACAAAGCGCCATTTCAGGGATGTAATAGTAACACTTTTAGACGCAATAGTGAGCCCATCAACAAGCATATATGGAACCCAAAAGCATCGGAAAAAGTTTTAAGATTTCATGAAAAATAAGGTAGATAACTGAAATACTAAAAGTCTGAATTCAGAATAAGTGAGATGAAGAAGCAAAGCTCCATATCGATAAAACAGGAGTAGCTCTCAGAGCTCTCCTGTTTTATCGATATGTCCTAACAAGCTATAAACGGAAGGTCAAAATTTGAGATTAATTAAATAGTCCCATAACTCAACCATAGCATTTGGGTTTTCTGGTTTGACTATTACTACTCGACTGTTAAGCCAATCACCATCATTCCAATAGACTATTTTTGGGTAAATAGCTTCACTATCCTTCGAATCATAGAAGGTCTTATTCGAGTCCCAGAAATAATCACATAAAGGGTTGACCAAATTCAGCCTATAAACAGCATCTTTTTGGGAAACTGAATTTGTCAAAATCAAAAAGAGTGATGGAAATTTATTGTCTCTTACAAATTCCTCAACAGCTGCTATGCAACCAGAACATCCGCTTGAGGGCATTATAAGAACAACCTTATGCTTTTTGGAGTCAAAAGCTGTAAGATTCTTTAAATCCTGGATCAGATCCTGATTAACACTTTCTCCTCGGCTTCCGCAGCCAAGGAGAAAAAAAATAAATAACAAAACTATTTTAGCAGTAAAGCCATTAATAAATTTCATATTTTTCAAAGTAAAGCGTATCCTCATTGTTTCTTGACATATTAAACTCTCTAAAATTCGCATTCCAAGAAATTCCGTCTCGATCAAAAAAGTGATACATCAACGAACTTCCACTATGAGAGATTTTACCTTTAACATTGAAGTTACCATCCATTACCAGAACTTCCTTTGTTGTGTAAAAATCACTCGCTTCAAACTGCTCATGACTTATTCCCGACCTTGCAACTCTATAAATATAGCCTGAAGACTCATCATACATCAACTGAATATAGGCATCAGACAACCAATTATAGTAACTTGAAATACGTTCAGGCGCTATCTCTTTATTCTTACTATCCTGTTCAAATGCTCGCTTCACCAGATTACTCTTAAATGGAATTGACTCGTAGTAATTTTTAAAGTCCGTCAAATACAATGAATCAGACAGAGGATAACTGATTATGAACCTATCGAGAGACTTACTGAAAACGAAGCCTACCGACTGTAACTGCTGCGAAAAACTATATTCCTGGTAAACTTCCGTGAAATATAAGGGGTGTTGAGTTAACTTCTTGTCTTTAAAATTATATTCCGATATTGTCAGGCGTCTATTGGCAAATTCAGACTTATTTCTTCCAACCCTCTTTGGCAATGACTGAACGAAAAGACTACCATTTCTGTAAGCTAGTTGAGACCTTAAATCAAATGATCCTAAGACAATCGAATCATTTAACACATCAAATTTTGAATACACTTTACCCAATTCATTCGCTAAGAAAATCTTCCCCATGCTAGAACTCATGAATATAATTGAATCACTATTTACATAATGCATCCCTGAAGAGAAGTCGATTCCAGTGAGTGCATCAGGACCTTCTTTTGGAAACAAAACATCACGTTCAATCAAGCCAGAATTAATATCATATTGGATTAACCTATTTGTATTCTGACTAAAAATTAAAAGTTTAGGCATCCCATTTATTATAATGGACTCATTCAAAGAATTAAATAAAGAAGTAACACTATCCAATGGTACCTTAAGTATTTCTTGTGGACCGAGTAAAACTTTCCGCTCAGAAGTCAATGGTAGTTCTAAAACCCTCGGCTGACCACACGACAAAACAACAAATAGCGACAGGATTATGCTTAAATATCTCTTCATAAAAATGATATATCAGTCAGATTAATATAAACACGGGATGAAAGAAACTCACCCCGTGTAATTTCAATTTAGTTCTGGGTCAAAGTTCCATACCCACAATAACTACCAGTTGCAGATACATCGTTACAAACCGCTGTATCACCGTCAGGCCAATTTATTATTGTACATCTTCCAAGTTTTTTGGTTGGACTTGGAGGATCACAAGTAGTCTGAGCCGTTAAGACTGTCAGTGAGAATAAAAGCATTACCGACATCATTATAATTATTCTACTATTAGTTTTCATATTATTTTATTTAAATTTTTAACACATTTGAAACTGTCCCTAAACATTAAGTAGGTGGTGCATTAAAGAAGCATATAGTACCCGTACTTGCCGCAGTTGTACACGTATATATAGTGTAATCAGGATTCTCAAATACATTACATTTACCTACCATTTGACCTACATTAGGAACGGTATCGCAGCCCGCCTGCAAATCTATCGTCAAAGAACACGCGAATAAAAGAACAAAACATACAACAAATTTTTTCATTTTCATTTTATTTAAATTAAACAATTATTACATAAACTTATATTAATACATATATTATAACTATAATTGAGTTTATTATATATATTAATTCATATTATATAACCTTAGATTATAATAATTTATACTTTTAAGGCTAAAATAAATATTTTTAAACAAAAGACACTTAACGCCATTTATATCAATTTGAGCCGGTACAACTTGCAATAAAACTTTCTTGGCAATCTGAAACACAATTAACTTACCAAAAAGACATATGCTACCCTCAATAGAAAAATTCGATTAAGTTCACATCGAATACATTCGGGTTTGATAGAAAATCTAACCCGACTAGTAGCTCTTCAATACTATTTCTCATTACTACTCAAAGGCCTCCTAGCAAATAGAACTTTCATCAAAAACAATGTTGACATTACTATTTTTGCTAATTATTACTGAACCTAGTTCGGAGGCCCCCAAAAGAAACAATCCACACCATAATTATGAGTTTGAGTGCAGGCATAAATAGTACCATCAGGAAAACTCCACTCATCACATCGCCCAATTGTCATTCCAAGCTGAGGCGCTGTATTACATCCCGCCGCCTGCACATCAACAACTAGAAAAACAAATACCACAACAGTCACAACACTAATAAATACTTTTTTCATGTTAATTAATTTATGTTAA
>Ga0222669_1000521_pt1 | contig 10630 bp, 15 predicted proteins | sample AntAcemetagen730_FD_179848 | JGI IMG/M metagenome (GOLD analysis project Ga0222669, IMG submission 179848) | Saline water microbial communities from Ace Lake, Antarctica - #730 | ecosystem: Environmental > Aquatic > Non-marine Saline and Alkaline > Saline | place: Antarctica: Ace Lake...
AGCAGTTCGCGCATTGCCTTTTCGCTCATGCGATTGCAAATTAATGGGGATAGACCAAGGATACAAAACTCCATTCTTCCCTTGTTCACTTCAAGAATAGTGACTGCCTCTGACTTAATCATGCTTGCTCTCCAAACTTAGATTTGTAAGTGGCGAAAACCGCCATTAGATCGTCATAGGTATCCTTATCCTCGACACTCAGTTTGTCAAACAGGGCACGGTTTACCTTGAATATCTCAACCACGTTGTCCTTTGATTCTGCAAACTCCAAGGCTTTAGACGCTCCCAGAACAACAGATTCTGGAAACTTAGCCGCTGGGTCAACTGTAATTGACCACGGCGTGTTCGGTGAAGCTGGCTTGGCCTTTGGTGGTTCAGGCTTCTTTGGTTCTGGTCTATTGTCCGTAGCGCCCAGTGTTGCATCCAACACGTCATGCTCCACTATTTCAAGCGCTGTAACCCATAAATACCGACGGATATAGGTTTGTACTGCCCCTAGATTTTGGACCTCGTGACAGCCCTTCAAAGCAGCCGTAGACATGGGGGATGTGATAACCATCTCTTTGCCAGTCTCTATATCTGTGATGGTCAGCGTAGCAACATCTGTGGCGTATGAGACCACACCGCAAAGGCCCAAATCCGAAAAGATAGTTTGAATGACGGGTATGAAGTCTCCCAACTCAAAATATTTGTAACCGGCAAACTTGTTGTGGCCAGACTTTGACAACTTGGTGTTCTGCAGGCGTACTCGCGCCTCCATGAGTTTTTTATGTACGCTCATTTAAGCTCTCCCTGTGTCCATAAAAGGTAATCGTAGGCGGTGTCGCTTGCAAACCTAAACAGCTTGACGCGGTACTTGCTCACGTCTTCAGCCATGTGCATAGCTGCGTGGACATCGTCTCTCTCTAGTAGTTTTATAAATACGTCCCATGCAAGTTCGTCTTTACTTTTCATTGCTCTCTCCCATAATCAGCCCATTGGCTGCAAAATTGATTAACTGGGCAATAACTCTTACACCGAGTGCGCTCGCCCGGGCGAAACTCGATTAGGTACTCTTTACCAAGCTCAGAGGCTTTTTCGTTTGCCTCTTCTTCCGAATAACAAACCGCAGTTGCTCTTTTGTTCTTCTGTTTTTTAATTGCCCAAGATGAAGGCTTTTCCCACATCTCAGAAGGAGAGCACTGGGGCAATTCATCTTTCAGTGTGGCGCACATGTGAGCATCAGCGTGTAGGTGCAACCTTGCACGGACAAACGCCTCTCTTTCCTCAAAGCTCCACAATGGTATCTCTATGGATACGATGGGTGCTCGTGGATAACCTTCCTTAGATTCTGAATCACGACGAGTCCAGTCACGGATAATGGCGATGATCTCTAACCCTGTTACTGGGATTTTTTTAACGTGCTCAATAAGCCAAGCGTAAAGGTTCAGTTGCTCCACCCAAGCAGGCTTTTCGTTCATCACCGCCCACGCACTGGTTGTTTTGTAGTCAGATACAAGGATGCCCTCGTCCGATACCGTTTGCAGGTCCACAGCACCCGATAGACGCCATCCATCTATCTCGGCGTGCATACGTTCTTCAATGATGTGGTTGTCGGCTTTACCGTGCTCTAGAAGCCCATGGACAGCCCCGCCAAATAAAGACCAAACCATTTCAGATGCGTCTTGCTCCAAGTCATCAGCATGGGCCCTCTTGAGCTGAGACAACCGTGGACTGTCAATAAGCTCTGTGACGGACAGGTTTGCACCGCCCTTAGAATATGTCGGCCTCTTCAGAGCGTTGACGATTGTCTCTGGCAGGCCGTGTTTGTTTGTGATCCTCATGTGCTTCCCTCAATTCGTTGGCTAACTTAAAAAATGCATCTTTCGAATCGTCGTTAAGAGCATGTCTCTCTAGCTCTAGCGCACAATGTTCAATGCAAGCTCTCCAAGCATCGTTCCATATATACCAAGGCAAATCGTCCTGAAACGTAACGCCTTCGTATCTCTCGTGAAATTTATTTGCTGCGGTCTCCATATTCACCCCTCAGTGCCTCCGTGGTTGTAACCAAATCATCCGCTAGTTTGCGTACCGTTTCAGCGTACTGGGATGATGCGTCGTACTGCATCTTTAGAACAGACTGCCGATACTGCTTGATTGATTGATCTAACGTCACTAAAATCTGCGAGTAGTCCATTTTTTTCCTCTTACAAAGTATTTGGTTGAATCATACCTCATGCATTTAAAGGTTGTCAAGTGTCTTCTCCAACTCAAAGATCATTAAAGTACATGCGGGATCAGGGCTACTATGCAGAAGTCGTGGAGAAATACAATTTTTTCACCAAACGACGCAGTGATTTCGCTGGGTTTATCGACATTATTTGTTTGGGCGACGGCGAGGTGGTTGGGGTTCAGACCACTAGCTACAGCAATATGTCCGCACGGGCAAAGAAAATACGGGAGCACGAAAACCTTTCGGTTGTTTTGAATTCTGGCATTCGGATATTGGTTCAGGGGTGGGTGAAAAAGAACAATCGCTGGGAAGTGAAGGAAAAAGAGATTGTGGTATAGTGGCCACAACTGATTTTACTTTCAGTTTCCATGTGCCTCTCCTTGGCCCCGACTTGACCTCGGGGATTTTTTTGTGATACATTCTGTAAATCGGCTCTCTCCCCGATGGCAGCACTCCCTCACGTTGCCTTAACCCCCGGCTAATCCCGGGGGTTTTTCTTTGTGGCGATGGGCTAAAACGGTGCCAACCTTTACAATGTAAAGGTATAGATGTGCTTATGAGTTAGAAAGCATATCTGGGGTGATGGTGATTTTAGCCACTTGCCCGTACCGTTTATGGTACGTTATGGCCGAGACTTGTCGTTCCGCTATCCAGCCACCACGCGATGCGTAGGCGTCTCTAGCAGCCAGTGTAGGGTGTTGCACCACGGTCATACCGCTGTGTTCCTTTTCTTCTACATGGTGGCGATGCCCTGTATGGCAATATCGTTTTTCCGTTTCTCCCCAAACTTTTGAGAATTGCGCTGCAAATAGAAGTGGGAGGTGGTCGTTTTTCTTGAGGTGCCCGTGATGGAAGGCAATCATGGTTTTGCCGTGCTGGTGTACGTAGTACGGCATTTCTGAATCAATCACCTCTACCCTTGGTTCTTTCTCGTACAGGGCGTTAAACATGGTTCTTAGCCATATGGAAGATGAAATGTCATGGTTGCCCTCAGCCATAAGGACGATAACCTTTTCATGGCGGGTAAGAGCAAAGTCCACGAGATGGCGCAATATCCGGACTGAGGCTTGAACAATTTTAGAAAACCTGCCGTCTTGGTCCAGAATGTTGTGGGAGGTTGGTGTCACAGGCAGTATGCCGTCGGAGTGCAGCCAATCACCCAGCTGAGCCACAACTCCTACGGAAGCTTGCGGGGACGACACAACCATCTGCTCAAAGCATCCCACTAAAACCCGCTCAGCAATCTTAAGGTCCCAGTCTTCGCCGCTTTCTTTGTGCCACGCCAGCATCCCGACATGGCAGTCCGTCATAACATACAGATTGCAAAGCTCTTGGACAGAAACTTTAGGAAGCTTAGAGGGCTTGATTCTGGGCAAACCTACAGAAAGAGCCTCGAACGCCTCTTTCATCCACTGTTCTTTTCTCTCTTGATCTAGCGAAGATTTAACCCATTGTCCTCGGGGCGTACCATCTTCAGAGAAGTAGGTAGATACGCCCTTTACAATATAACCGTCAGGTACGTGGCGCGTCATGTGATGTTCTGGGCTATACCCAGCTACCGCCGCTTTCCGTTTTACGCTGGTCAGAGCTTTGCTTACAACAGATGGATCAACATTTAAAATCTTAGCCGCTTTTACTAATGAGCCATGCTCAGAGATTGCGTTAAGTTTTATCGTCTGGGCCTCTGAAGCCCACTTATAAAGCTCGGGGTCTACAGAAAGAATGGGTCTGGGCATGTTCCCTCCTAATTTCGGCTCCATAAAGAGAACCCTTGCATTGCAACCAACAAATATAAAGCATTTTGTTTAAAAATGTAAGGCAACGCCTTAATTTTGCAAGAGTTTTGCCTGAGAAGCGGCTACAAATGCATTGTACAGGCAAATTTTACGCCGCAACACCATAAGAACTGGTATCAACGTATTGACGCAAACAATCTATTGCGCTATCTTGGACTCGTCGTGGGTGCTAGGTGTTGGCTACCTAGTCATGTGTTTCAGATGTATTTTGATATCGCAAGCTTCGCAAAATCCTGCCTTATGGAACCCACGACAAAATAATTTGCATATTTATGGTTTGGGCTGTACAATACAATTGTTGCTACAACGCGCGACAGAGACCATTTAGGTCTGTGCCTTACCTACAGGCGACAATCTGTGGGACGTTGTAAGGGACAGAACCTAAGTGGTTTTGTTTTTGCGCAACCGTTACAAGATGTTTTCAGGGAAAACCGCGTAGGGTCTTGTGATGTTAGTGGCGAACTAAGCGAAAGCGCCAGCCGTGGGAGTAGACAGCGGCACTGTGGAGTACGACGCAAAGAACGAAACCAGCGGTTCATTCTGTGGGGTGATTCGGAAACTAGCACTACAGTGTGTCGAGCTCGGACAGAGCGGCATCGGGGCCTCGCACATCAGGGGTTGCAAGTCTGTTCAGTTACGCGCAATGATTAGCGTTAAGCGTAGCCCGATGAAGCGGCGTATTGGATACCTCAAGAAGCTGTAATCGGATGTCTCTCGAAGGTCAAGCAAACGCTTTTCCTTTGGGAGAGTATTTGCCGAATCACAACGTTTGTTTCCTAAGAAGCTGTATAAAATTACAGTATTGAACAAACGCAGTTGCAGGTTTAGAATGAACGTTCTTTTGGAGAGAAGCGATGAAAATTGAATTAATAAAAATAAGATTAGACGGAAACACACAGCCTAGAGTATCCCTTAATGAAGAGGTAGTTGCCGAATACGCCGAGAGTGTTATGCAGGGCGCGGCATTTCCGGCGGTCACGGTTTTCCATGATGGCTCGGACTACTGGCTGGCAGATGGATTCCACAGGTATTTCGCCCACAAGAGGGCCAAGCACGAAGAAATAGAAGCCAACGTACGCACAGGCACTCTCAGAGATGCGCTACTGTATTCGGTTGGTGCTAACGACAAACACGGATTGCGGCGCTCCAACGAAGACAAGCGTCGCGCGGTGCTGATACTGTTGAACGACCCAGAATGGTCAGAATGGTCAGACATGGAAATATCACGGCAGGCTGGCGTATCCAATGCCACGGTGCACAGGGTTCGGAAGTCACTCCAACTAAAAGCACAGCCTGAGCGGAAGTTCACCAAGAACGGCAACGAACAGACGATGAACGTTAAGAATCTTGGTGTGGCGTCCAAGGAAAAAGAATTCAAAAGCAACCCTTTAGCAGAAATGGCAAACGAGCTAGAAGCGGTGATGGAGGAAAACAAAAAGCTTAAAGAAGACCGGGCGATAGAACAGCTGGATGAGTCAGAAGAGGGAAAGCTTGATATCCACGAACAGCTGGACAAATACCGGAAGGAAACAAAGTCTCTAGAGGCTGAACTACAATCTGTAAAACGGTCTAGAGATTCGTTGCAAAACGAAAACGCGGAATTAAAAAAGCAACTGTTATACTGGAAGAAACGTTGCCAAAAATCTGAGCCAAAAGCAGCGTAATTAAACCCCGACACTGGGCGGTTTCCCAGTAGGAGAGAGATATGCCACAGTTGCGAGAGCATCAGCTAGAGATCATTGACAAAATCCACGAGGGATTCGAGCAAGGCCACCGGTGCCAGCTGTTATGGGGGGTCACGGGTCTTGGCAAAACAGAAGTTGCCATTTACCTCATGAAGCAATTCGCCGATAAATACATGACGTCGGCAATGGTTATGGACAGAATTGTCTTGGTCGAGCAAACCAGCATGAGGCTAAATAAGTACGGTATCGACCACGGGGTGATGCAGGCCGATCACTGGCGCTACCGCCCGCACGAGCGCATACAGGTTTGTTCTATTCAAACACTGGCAAAGCGTTCTAGGAACAGAGTCCCCAATCTTTTAATCGTAGACGAAGTGCATATCATGCATCGCTCGGTCATCAAGATTATTAAGGACAATCCGGATCTCAAGGTGCTGGGACTTACAGCTACTCCATTTACCAAAGGGCTAGGGTCAATCTTTACCAATGTTGTGGCAGGTCCAACCTATGAGGACATCATCGAGAAGAAATGGCTCGTGCCTCTGAAGGTATTTATTGCCAAAGAAATAAACATGGAAGGGGCGAAGAAGGTCGCAGGAGAGTGGTCTACGGATGATGTTACCGAGCGCGGCGTACAGATTACGGGCGACATCGTGGCGGAGTGGGAAAAGAAAACCATTGAGATATTTAACAAGCCGGTTAAGACAATTGTGTTCTGTGCGGGCGTTGCCCATGGTAGGGACTTGGAGAAGAAGTTCAAAGAAGCGGGATACAACTTTGTTTCTATCAGCTACAAAGAGGATGATGAATATAAGCGTATCGCCATCGAGGAGTTCTCAAAGCCTGACTCCGAGATCCACGGGCTGATTGCCACGGACATACTGACTCGAGGGTTTGACGTTAGTGATGTGATGATTGGCGTATCGGCAAGACCTTTCTCTAAGTCTTTCTCATCCCACGTACAACAGATAGGTCGGGTAATGCGCCCCCACCCCGGTAAAGAATTTGGCTTGTGGCTCGATCATGCCGGAAACTTTCTGAGATTCAAAGGTGACTGGGATAAGCTGTATACCGAGGGCGTCAAGGAACTACAAGAGGGTGGAGAGGCGGCTCAGAAAGAGCCTACAGAGAAAGAGAAGAAAGCCAGCAAGTGCCCAAAATGCAAAGTGTTGTGGACGTTCCCCTCGGATACTTGCGGGGAGTGTGGCTTTGTACGCCAGAGGATGTCAGAGGTTATCAACGTTGCTGGCAAGCTAGAAGAGCTGGATCTTAAGCCAACCAAGTCTTTTAATACCCAAAATTTTTACTCGGAATTGTTGTATTACGCTCGGATGAAGGGGTACAAGGATGGCTGGGCAGCGTACAAAATGAAAGAAAAAACGGGGTCATTTCCTACAGGCCTTAAGTCATTACCGGTGCCAACATCAGTTGAAACCTCAAATTGGATTAGGTCACGGATGATTGCTTTTGCCAAGACTCACGGGAAAGGGGCGTACAAATGAACTTTGAACTCTTTGCCGAGCAGCACGGGTTAATCATCAGCAGCCTCGTGGAAGATAAGTGGGTCAGGGTTCCAACCACAGACCATCCGCACAAGAAGAACGGCGCTTATATCTATGATGGAAATTCTGGCGCCGTACAGAACTGGGCGTTGCATGAGAAACCCATATCATGGCGAGGTGATGGCGTGGTGGACTATGAGGCTATGAAGCGCAAGCGGGATGCCCACGTTAAAGATATAGCGCAGAAACAACGTGACGCCGCAAGAAAGGCTGCATGGATTATGAAGCAGGCTCAAAAGGAAACCCATCCCTATCTGGCAAAGAAAGGATTCCCAGATGAGAAGTCGTGGGTATGGAACGGACTGCTCGCTGTGCCAATGCGCATCAACGGGGCTCTCGTTGGATGTCAGCTCATCAGCGGTGACAGTAGCAAGAGGTTTTTGTCCGGACAGAGAACCAAAGACGCCACCGCAGTGTTTGATAATAAAGGCATAGAGATACTCTGCGAGGGATACGCGACAGCACTATCAATCAGAAGAGCTCTGAAAGCCGTTAGAACGCGCTACAAGCTCATTGTGTGCTTTTCAGCGGGGAATATACTCAATGCCTCTAAAGAACACCCCAGCGCCTTTCTGGTGGCTGATACGGATACCACGGGGTTATCGGTGGCAAACCAGTCGGGTTTACCGTTCTGGCAGTCGGATGTGGTAGGGGAGGATTTTAATGATACCGAGACACGAATTGGATCGCGCTCGGCTGGTGAATGGTTATTGCGCGTGTTCGGTGGTAGGGGCGGCGGTATAGATTGATCCGTCATCAGGAGTTACTGACGGGTGGTTAAGCATGGAGAGAAAGACAGCTTCTCCGAGTTGCATTGCAAACTGTGGGTCACCGATTACTTCTGCGGAAAGTTTCACACGCCCATCGTGGTTCTCGTCGTCTTGTATGTACAAAATAAAAGTATTCATGTACGTTTCCTTATTTTGGGGCAAACCGTGCGTGGTTCATTCTGAAGCATCGTTTCTTTTGGTCAGTAATGTCTTGTGATTGCTTGTCAACATACATTGTAGACACAAGGTGTATACGGAAAGAATCTAGGTCAATATCCAAAAGTTCTAAATAAATCTGGCAATACTTGTTTTTCCCGAACAAAAACCGAAACGCATCCAAAGCCTTATCGGTTAGCGTGCAATGTTTTTTGTCTTTCAATGGCGGGTCACAACAGTCGGCGACCGCCAAAGCAATGACGGCAGAAATTAATTTCATGGATGGATCGTAATCTTCTTTGGCAGTCTGAAAATACATAGGTAATCCTTGATTTGCTGGTCTTAGGTGAGTAGCTAGACTTTCTCTAGTACCTCAATTAGTTTCTGGATGTAATGTCCAGCCTTTTTGAGTTCTTGTATGCTCTCATCCTTTGTCCCCATTCGCATCACGTACTTCAGTGCCCCGCCCCTGTAGTATCCGATCTTCTGTTCGATAGGCCAAGTGTCAACCACATCCCACGGCTCGACATCCATCTTCTTATAGTGGTCGCCACCCTCTTGTCGGTCGTTGGCGTCTAGTCGAGCTTTGAGAAGGTCACCCAAGGTCTGGGGCTGTTGGCGGCTATTCTTTGCCACCCGTGCGCGTAACTCCCCGCCTAGCATATCTACGTCATCCATAAACACCTCCGCTTATGTGGTTCAAGTACTGTCGGTTTACTTCGTACTGCTGTGCCTCGTTGCGTTTAGGCACAAGGTGTGCCGCTATCAGCCTGTAGTGCTCTACTAGATTCTCATGCTCAAGCGCATCCATCATCGCTTTAGTCACTACCCGTTTAATCTGCTCAGCGTGAGTAGCGGGACGTTTGGTCTGTGGTCTTGGGGTATCAGGCTTATTGCCAATACTGTATCTGGGTGCTCTGCCATTGCTCGGCAGTTTATCCCAAGCACTGACATAGATAATTTTAAGATCACGCATTGCCTTTATTACTGTGTGCGTTGTGCATTTAGTTAGCGCTGTTTGCTCGACAATCTCCGCCACTGTGATGTTGGCATTTTTAGATAGCGCTAAGGCTATTGCTCTTGGTGCTTTGTATCCGCTTTCCAGATAGTCCGTAATGCTTTTGAGTATGGGTCGCTTACCCGCAGTGCGTCCTTGTTGCATCACTTCTCTCCTTGTTGTGTATACATGACGCCACGGATAAAGCCCATCTCAAATGCCTTACGTAAGGTGAAGATACCCAGTTCAATCTGTGGCGTGTTGTCGATAAACTCTTGAGCGTACTCTCCAGCGCGTTGTTGCGCTAGGGTAAATAATTTGTCGCGATTCTGTCGCTCAAACTCCTGCCATGCTTCCTCTTCTTCTGGTGTGACTTGTAGGTACGGGTTAGGTCGTTGATTCATTTAGCTTCTCCTTGTAGTCTTTTAGGTTGCTTGTTTTAGGCCACGGTAACGAACCCGACCTTCGTTTTCCGTACTCACTCATTGATTCACACAGGTATAAATTTGATAGCCGATTATCCAAACCATTATTGTTTATATGAAGTACAACTTCGTTTCGTGTAAGCATCCGACCAAAATACTTGGCAATGAGTAGTCGATGCTCCGCTGTGTACTTACTTACATACCCTCCCCGCTTGCCAATAAGCACCATCCTATGATTGCTTTGTTCTGGTATATGCTTCCCGCCTCGAAAGCCGGGTGCGTTGACCCCAGAAAAAAACTCTGCTTTGCATTTCGTGGAACACGTTAACTGCGTGGCTTCACGTTCCCTACTTACTGGGTAAAAAAGCTCCCCGCAGGTAACACATGGTTTTTCTTGGAACCTGCGCGCGCCTTCCACATAACATTTTTTAGAGCAATAAAGCCTTCGACCATCACCCCGAGTGGCGGTACTCGACCGAGTAGCTGTAAATATGCCGCCGCAGTTCTCACACTCTTTTTCAGCAGGCTGAATACCGTTTGCCAAAAAACATTTCCTACTACAAAACTTGCGTGGCGCTCCGTGGTCTGGTCGTGCCATGAATTTGTCGTTGCAGTGGGCACATGTATATTCGGTTTTTATAAAAGATTGATTTAAGTTATGACAATCGACGCTACAGAACCGTGACTTGTTTGCCATATGGTTTAGGCATTTGTATTCTGTTTTGCAGTGTACGCACTGTTTGACAACCGGTGGCCCGTACGCCATTTCTCTCTCCTTGGTGGTTGTGTAAACACTTTGCCTTGCCGCCAGTACTTCCAGCAGTAGGGCTTGGTCTTGTAGCCTCGCACGTCAATCTGTCCGTGCTTGGGGTTCTTCTTAAACACTTGTAGTGCGTGTTCCTTGGTGCGGCAGATAATGAAAGTAGTAAAGCCGCCGTCTCTAAATTCCTTCACGCGGTCCAGCGATACATAGTACATGGTGCGTCGCCAAAGCATGTCAGCTCCTAGTCGTTTCCGCACAGGGGGT
>Ga0222669_1000529_pt1 | contig 10555 bp, 9 predicted proteins | sample AntAcemetagen730_FD_179848 | JGI IMG/M metagenome (GOLD analysis project Ga0222669, IMG submission 179848) | Saline water microbial communities from Ace Lake, Antarctica - #730 | ecosystem: Environmental > Aquatic > Non-marine Saline and Alkaline > Saline | place: Antarctica: Ace Lake | collected...
CTGGATAAGACTCACATGAAGTTTATCTTAAAGACGACGGAGCTAGAAATAGTTCCGTCTGACTGAAACGATCTACATGAAATTAATACAATATTACATTCGTAATATTGCTTGTTCATATATAAATCATTTAATTAAAACGAAGTGTAAGTAGTTTGAGCGTTAGCGAAAACTTGTATGAGCTTGCTCATACACTAACAGTTAAACACTTTCATAGATAAATAACTTGCAAGCATTAAGGATTATTCAGAATGAAAGTACATCACATATTAGCAGAAGTAGATTATGCAGTAGTCAGAGCAGGATCTGGTCGGAATAGAGTATTTAATATAATAGATCCTACAACTGGTGCTGTTGTTGGTAAAGAACGTATTCGTGGACAAGCAGATGCAAAAGCAAAAAACTTAACTGCAAAATCAAATGTAGCTGCTCCTAAACCAAGTAATACTCCGGCGCTACCAGTTACTACTCAGCCTGAGGCACCTAAGTCTGTCAGCAAAGTTAAAAAAGCAGTTAAACAAATAGTTAAATCGCCTGGCAAAACTATGTATAACTTATTTTTATCATCACCGGTAGGAAGAGTAATAGGAGCACTAATTTCTTTTGAACAACTATCGACTGACTTAGACACATATGCAAATGTGTATGCAGCAAACAAATGTAATATTAATGCTCCGGAATTAAATACTGCTCAACTTAGAATAACTGATAATATTGCTGGCGGCTTAGTTAGTTTCTTAACAGTTGGCGCATCAACCGCAGCTTCGTTAGCAATGCTAACAAGATTCTTTACTGTTGTTCCTGGCTTTGGCTGGGTCCTATCAATTATTGGCGGCGCAAGTGGTATAGCTATATCATATCTATTAGGTAAACTTGCTAAAGATACTGGAATTATTAAAGGAATTAGTGATTTTATTGCAAACACCATGTTGAGCAAGGAAACATTATCTAGTCTAAGTTTCCCGCAATGTGATGGTGCAACTGAATCAATTGACGAAGCTATTGAATTTAGATTACAAGAATCTGTTTCACAAATTAAAGCTGCCTCAAAAGATATGGTAATGAACGATCCAAAATTACTTGCTATGCTCAAAGCTGCTAAAGTAACGGCATCCTAGTATCATTTGTAGCTTGAATGTTTTCTTTGATGATCCTGTTTAGGATCTCTCTATCTTCATTAGAAATCCTAAACATTAGATCTTCGTAACTAAAACTTCCTCTCATATACCAACCAAGCCGATAAGCATCGTCTTTTATTTGTTTGATATCATTTTCAAAATCTTTAGCTAGTGCTAAAATCTGAGATTCCTCGAGAGGGATGAGCGTGGCGCGAAAAAACTTGAATAGTCCAAGTCCAGTCTTGTCTTATAAACTTCATTACATGTTTCACTTGCACAAGCAACATCAAATGCTGGTAAGTTCCATTTTTCAGTTAATGTTTTAATGCCTTGTTGTAATTTTGAATAAAACTCAGCATCATTTTCAGATACAAATTTATAGATAGTATCTGATTCTATTTCAATATCATCACCGTTTTGTACTGACTCAACGTGTGCTACTGCTAATCTAAGATTTAATGTAGTAATGTCTAGTAATAACTTATTAAGTAGTGTATTTTTTTCGTCTTGTGTTAATTTTTCTTTTTCAATTTGGACAATTGCTCTGTCAAGCTGATAACGTTCGATAGCAAAATCTGTAGTTCTTTTATAAGTTATAGGTTTGAGATTAAATGTTAAATCACCAATCTCAAATTTTTCTCTAATGTCGTAGTTGGCAAAATTTGCCAACAGCCCTGATAAATTAATTTGACTTTGTGTTGCTTCATTACAATGCGGACATGATGTATTAACTGGTATTGCATCACCGTGAGTTGCAATGCGAATTGATATTAACAAATAATCTAAATCGTAACCAACTATTTCCCAGGGATTCAATATTCCCGGAATACAACTCCTAATAACTTGTGCAGTAGCTTCTCCAGAAAATAATGCATCCGGAGTCTTAAAAATAATCTCATCCATAGCACTCATACCAAACACAGGCAAACTTACAAACTGCCCGTTGTCTAAAACATCATCTGAATAGAACACACCCTTGCTAGGTAGGTCGATATAAATTTTAGGTTGTCTTTTGTACTTTTCTAAAAAACTACTCATATTATTCCTTACATAAATACATAGTAATACTTGTAATGTATTTATGGGTATGATAACCTTAAGGAAACTAAATTGGCTGAACCATTAACTGAAGAAGGATTAACAAGAGCACTAGCTCAATTTGTTAAAAAATCCAGCGGAAGCAGTAATAGTGGCCCGAGTAACTCTTTTGATGTTACTGGGCCTTTAAGCGCCTTTAAGAATTCACTTAATAAAGCAGGTGGATCATTAACTGACTTTTCAAAAGGTATTACATCATCTATTAAAGGACTTGGAAAACTAGGTAAAGCATTAGGCGGAGTTACGGCTATTATTGGATATCTCGAAGACACCCAATCTGAATTTAATAGTTTAAGTAAAGTTGGCGCAGGCCTAAATGGAAACTTATCAGATCTAAGAGTAAGTGCTGCAAGAACTCGCTTACCGTTAGATAAATTTTCAAAACTGATTTCTAACAATGTCACAGAGTTAGCAGGCTTTGCTGGAGGAGTTGAAGGCGGCACACGAAAAGTTGCAGCATTAGGTAAAGAATTATTTGCGACTCGAGAAAACGGCACACAGTTGATTGACGGATTTATGAATCTTGGATATACTATTGAAGAAGCTAACGAATTCGTAGTTAAAAATACATCATTGATGCGTCGTAGGCAGCTTGTAGAAGGTCTAACTGATGCTCAATCAGTACAAGCAGCTCAAGAGCTTGCTAAACAAATGGACATTGTTTCTAAGCTGACAGGCAAAGACGCTAAATCACAAATGGATGATATGACAGCACGGATGCGTAACGGTTCAACTGATTCTAAACTTCGTCTATTAGAAAAACAAGGTATTACTACTGCACGGGCCGCATATGAAAAATCAACAGCAGCATTACAACAATCGCCTGCTGTAGTAAGAGATTTGTTAGCAGACCTTGTACAAACCGGAGTACCAATGACAGCAGCTACTAAGAGCTTTATGGCATTGAATAGTGAGGCAGGTGCACTCTTAACGAAAGCAGCTAATGCAACTAAAGCAGGTGATGTTGAAGGTGCTCAAAGATATGCTGAAGAGGCAGCGCGAGCGACTGTTAAAAGTGCAGACTCAGTACAGAATTTAACAATTGGAACTTACGGACAGATAAGTGAAATTGCACAAGGTCAAGCAAATGTATTGCAAGAAGTTGCTCCAATAATTGATGCTGTTGCAGCACATACTAAAAAAATGGAATTAGAACTTGGACGCACTGTATCATTTACTGAATCATTTAACAACATGTTAGGCGGCATGATTACATCACAAGGAAATCAGGTAGCAGGTAAAGGGGCCGGCCAAGAAGCATTAGTTGCACTCAATGAAGCCCAACAAGCACTAGCTAATGTTGCAAGTGCAACTAATGAAGCAATTGCAAAAGAATTAAACAACAGTTTAGTTGTAGGCGCATTAAATGAATTATCTGAACAAATGAAAAAATTTACTCCGGAAGGTATTGAAAAAATAGTAAAAACTGTAGCTAAAATATTGCCCGGAGCAAGCAATGCTGAACTTGCCGGGGAAGCAGCAACTGTGGGCGTGATGAGTAACAAAGATTCAGCACTAGTTGCCGAACTAGAGAATCCTGAAACACCTCAAGCAAGACAAACTGAGATTAAAACTGATCTACAATCTAGAGATATTTTAAATGCTGACGGAAGTCTTAATGAAAAAATTATTAAAAATCTTTCTGACAGCCGTCGCAAAATTGCTGAAGAAACTCCTATAGCAACAGAAAATGAAGCAAGAAAATACGGCGGCCCGATGAAAGCAAATAAGCCATATAAAATTAATGAAGGTAACGAAACAGAACACTTTGTTCCTGGAATGGACGGCTCAATGATTCCAAACATAAAAAATATAACAAGTAGACTTCCGGCAGCAATGAACGAACTTCAGAAAGATATGGCGCAGTTTGGAGCACCAAGGTCACAATCTGCACAATCAGCAATGGGCGGTGGTGGCGGTGAAATTGAACAATTACTACAAACCACTAACGATCTTTTATTAGCTGTGTTAGGGGTAAATACTGCACAAGCACGTACAGGCGAAAAGCATTTAAGAAGTGCTAGGGGCGCTGGCAATTTAATGAACGGATTCGGTAGAGCATGAGGATAGCAGCATAATGTCGTGGAAAAAATATTTTACTCCGGTACAAACTGGGGATAACCCAAACGGAAGTTACAGCCCAATAAGTGGTGCTAACTCTGCTGGACGTCCTGGACCTGCAAAATCAAACTACAGTTCATATCTTCCTGATGTGTATGTTGGTAGTCCAAACAGAGTTGAACGTTACGGTCAATACAACACTATGGATATGGACAGTGAAGTTAACGCTGCACTAGATATCCTTGCTGAGTTTTGCACACAAAAGAATAAAACCAACGGTACTAATTTTAAATTTGCATTTAATAAAAGTGCAACCAACAATGAAATTAATATTTTAGGTCAGTACCTAAAACAGTGGTGCAAACTAAATCAATTTGAAACTAGAATGTTTAGAACATTCCGTAACATATTTAAATACGGCGATGCAATATTTCTAAGAGATCCAGAAACTAAAAAACTTTATCATGTTGACCCCGCAAAACTAACACGAATTATTGTTAACGAAAGCGAAGGTAAAGTTCCTGAACAATACATTGTTAAAGACATAAACTTAAACTTTACTGAGATGGTTGCAACAACACCGTTTATTACTAATGGTAATATCACAGGTGGTGGCGGAGGAGGATATACTACTGGTGGCGTTCGAGGTATGGTAGGTAATGCTCCTACACAAAACGGATCACGATTTAATACTACCAACGGTGAAGTTGCAATTGATGCCGAACATGTGTTGCATCTTAGTTTAAGTGAAGGCTTAGACAACAATTACCCATTTGGAAACAGTTTATTAGAAACTATTTTTAAAGTATTCAAACAAAAAGAATTACTCGAAGATGCTATTATTATCTATCGAGTACAGCGAGCACCTGAGCGAAGAGTATTCTACGTTGACGTAGGTAACATGCCCAGTCACCTTGCTATGCAGTTTGTTGAGCGTGTTAAAACTGAGATTCATCAAAGACGTATTCCAAGTGCTACAGGCGGTGGCACTAATGTTATAGACTCGTCATATAATCCTTTATCAATTAATGAGGATTACTTCTTTCCGCAGACAGCAGAAGGTCGCGGATCTAAAGTTGAAACACTTCCGGGTGGTACTAACCTAGGTGAAATTGATGACCTTAGATATTTTACCAATAAGCTAGTACGTGGATTGCGTATTCCAAGTTCTTACTTACCAACTGGAGCAGATGATTCATCTAGCAGTTATAATGACGGTCGTGTCGGAACAGCATACATTCAAGAACTACGCTTTAATACTTACTGCGAACGGTTGCAAGGCTTAATTGTAGAAGAATTTAATCAAGAGTTTAAACGTTACTTGTTAGAAAAAGGCGTAAACATTGATACTGCAATGTTTGATCTAGAGTTTGAAACACCACAAAACTTTGCAAGCTATCGTCAAGCAGAACTTGATAATGCTCGTGTACCAACATATACACAAATGAGTGCTATACCATATGTTTCAAATCGCTTTGCTATGAAACGCTTCTTAGGTATGAGCGAAGAAGAGATTGCAGAAAACGAGCGTCTATGGAAAGAAGAAAACGACGAAACTATCAATACCGGTGGTGAAGACGCAAGTTCAGAAATGCGTACAGCAGGTATTAGCAGTGCAGGTATTAGTGCAGATATTGATGGTGCAGAAGATATTGCGCCAGAAGGCGGCGAACCAGAAATAGGCGCAGAAGCAACTCCTCCAGACACAGCAACGGGCGCAGCACCAGGAGCTGCTGCTCCAGGCGCAACAGCACAAACGATATAAATACAATATGATATTACGCGAGCTATTTTATTTTGATAAAGAAACAATCGAGCCTACTGAGGATGATCGATATGATCCTCAGTACGACGACAGTGTTGTTAAAATGGATGATACACGCAAAACACGTCTTACCCTACGCCAAATCAACCGTGCAAGGAAAGCAAGTGAGCTACATACAACTGAGAAAGCTGGCGAATTAGATTTCGTTAGACAGATGTATGGAATAGCAGCACAAGCAGCCGCAGCCGGAGTGTAATGGCAAAAATAGACAAAACTCAATATACAAAACAACAATACAAGATACTTAAAACTGCTGCAAAAGCAGATAAGTTAGTTGTTTCTGAAATAGAAAATGTTGAATCAATGCCTATGATAGAATCAAATACTGCATTTGTACTAGGTAACGGAACTAGCAGAGCAAGTGTAAAATCTCAAGAATTAAAAACGTTTGGTAAAGTATATGGTTGCAATGCGCTTTATAGAACATTTGACCCTGATTACTTAATTGCAGTTGATGTTAAAATGGTACTTGAAATAAACAAAGCGGGGTATCAGCACAAACATAATGTATGGACTAATCCCAATAAAAGTTATCAAAAAATGTCAAACCTAAACTTCTTTCAACCTAGCAAAGGGTGGAGTAGTGGGCCTACAGCGCTATGGCTAGCTAGCCAACACGGTTATGAAAAAATCTTTATATTGGGGTTTGACTATAAAGGGTTAGATGAGGGTAAAAAACTTAATAACATGTATTCTGACACTGTAAACTATAAAAAATCAACAGAAGGTGCAACATTCTTTGGTAATTGGCTAAGACAAACAGTAAGTGTAATAAAAGATAATCCTAAAATTAATTTTATAAGAGTAATAGCATCAGATAACTACATTCCAGAAGAGCTAAATAAATTTGTAAATGTAGAACATATTACAACAGATACATTTAAAAAAATATACTCTCTCTCTTAAATGGCTCGTTTTGAGCCCATTATCGCATCATATTCCTTATAAACAGTAAATACAAATGACAGCCTTACCATAGGTATAACATTTATTAGGAGAATAAAAATGGCAGATCGTAACAAATTTGAAGAAATGCTTGAGCGTCTTGTAAACGAAGACCGCGCAGGTGCAGAAGAACTATTCCACGAGATTGTAGTTGAAAAATCACGTGACATTTATGAATCACTACTAGAATCAGATCTAGAAGATGAAGATGACGAAGAAGTTGATGAAACAACTGATGAAGAAGTTGATGAGTCAGACGACGAAGAAGTTGATGAGTCAGAAGATGACGAAGAACTAGACGAAGACTTTAACCTAGACGAATTTGAAGTTGAAGCAGACCCAATGGCAGACATGATGGGCGGCGACAAAACTGACGACATGATGGGCGATATGAAAATGAGCTCCGATGACGACAGTGACGATGGTGAAGAAGGTACTGACGAGCGTATCAATGATTTAGAAGATGCTTTAGAAGAACTAAAAGCAGAATTTGAAAAAATGATGTCCGGTGAAGAAGGCGAACCAGAAATGGACGACGACGAAATGGATATGGACGACGAAGAAGCCGATGACGAAATGGACATGGACGACGAAGAGCCAGAAGAAGAGTCATTCCAAGCAACAATTACCCCACTAGAATCAAAAGTAGCTAAATCAGCAGGCGAGCAAATGCGCGAGTATGTTGAAAAAGTAAGTGCTACAATGGGCGACAACGGTGTAAACACAACGTCAACTCTAGCTAAGCCAAACAACATGGGCGGAACAACTGCTAATATCGCAAAAGGCGGAACAGCAGATACTAAAGGAACAGCTGGCGGTTTAGCAAGTAACAAACCACAAGCAATGAATACCAAGAACGTAAACGTTGTTGGTGCAAATGGCGCGACAAAAATGTCAAGCCAACCTGGTCACGGCGCTGAGAAAAAGGGCAAGCCAGAGACTGCTGCTAATACCAAAAGTACTATCGGCAAGTAAGTAGGGAAATCTAGATGAAAAACTTACGAGAACACCTAAGTTTCGACCAAGCGAAGATAATCGTTGAGTCTGCTAACGAAGGAAAAGACTTGTTCATGAAAGGAATCATGATACAAGGCGGAGTACGCAACGCTAACCAGCGTGTGTATCCTGTAAATGAAATTGGCAGGGCTGTCAAAACTCTCAGCGAACAAATCGAGGGTGGATACAGTGTGCTCGGAGAAGTTGATCATCCAGAAGGACTTAATATTAACCTAGATCGCGTAAGCCATATGATCAGCGAATGCTGGATGGATGGCCCAAACGGTTATGGGAAATTAAAGATACTACCAACACCTATGGGTAACCTAGTTAAAACAATGCTGGAAAGCGGAGTTAAACTAGGAGTCTCATCAAGAGGTTCAGGTAATGTTAGTGAAGACGGTAGCGGCAACGTTAGCGACTTTGAAATTATAACAGTGGACGTTGTGGCACAGCCTAGCGCCCCTGGAGCATATCCTACTGCAATCTATGAGCATCTTATGAACGCTCGTGGAGGAATGAAGGCGTATGAACTGGCACAGGCAACAAAACACGACACCAAGGCACAGAAGTACTTAAAAGAATCGCTGATTAATATAATCAGTCGACTCCAATAAAAGGAGAACAAAATATGTTGGAAGCACTTAAAACACTTTTCGAAAACGATGTAGTTTCTGAGGAAGTACGTGCAGATATCGAAGGCGCATGGAATGCAAAGATTCAAGAAAACAAGATGCAGGCAACTGCTGAGTTACGTGAAGAATTTGCAAAGAAATACGAGCACGACAAGTCAACTATGGTTGACGCAATCGACTCTATGATTTCAGAACGCCTTGCAGAAGAAATTTCAGAGTTTGCAGAAGATCGCAAACAACTAGCTGAAGCAAAAGCAAAGTATGCAGTAGCAATGCGTGAAAACGCAGACCTAATGAAACGCTTTGTTGCTGAGTCGCTAGCAAAAGAAGTTACTGAGCTGCATGAAGATCAAAAAGCAATTGCCAAAAAGTTTGGTATGCTTGAGAACTTTATCGTTGATGCACTTGCAAAAGAAATTGCAGAATTCCACGAAGACAAGAAAGATTTAGCTGAAACTAAGGTCAAACTTATTAAAGAAGCTAAAAACAAATTTGCAGAAGTTAAAAATAACTTTATTGCAAAAGGCGCTGCTAAGGTATCTGCTATTGTTGAATCAACTCTTACTAAAGAGATGACACAACTTAAAGAAGATATTGAAGAAGCACGTAGAAACGATTTTGGTCGTAAGTTATTTGAAGCATTTGCTTCAGAGTACGCAACAAGCCATCTGAACGAAAATTCAGAAACTGCAAAATTAATGCAAGTTGTTGCGTTGAAAGACAAACAATTAGTTGAAGCAAAAGCATTTGCTGTTAAAGCAAAAGTATTAGCTGAATCTAAAGACCAAGAAATTAAACGCATGGCATCTATTGCCGAGCGCAAAAACAGACTTAGTGAACTCTTATCGCCCTTGAATAAAGGTCAAAGAGAAATCATGACAGATTTACTGGAATCAGTACAAACCGATAGACTACAAAAGTCTTTTGATAAGTACCTACCATCGGTTATCGATGGACATACTCCGGCAAAGAAGGCAGTCTTATCAGAGGCAAAAGAAATTACAGGCAACCGCGAGAAATCGCACACTAACGTTAGTTCAATGCAAGATGATAATGTCGTTGACATTCGTCGTTTAGCTGGTTTAAAATAAGGAGAAAACTATGTCGGAACTACTAGAAAGCCGCTGGTCAGATACAAAAAATGCACTTCTTGAGGGCCTAACAGGTACCAAGAAGGCTGTAATGGCAACTACTTTGGAAAATACCCGTAGGTATCTTTCAGAGAGTGCTACAGCTGGTGCAACATCTGCAGGCAATGTCGCAACACTTAACCGTGTTATTTTACCCGTTATTAGACGTGTAATGCCAACCGTTATCGCTAACGATCTAGTTGGTGTTCAGCCTATGACAGGCCCAGTGGGACAAATCCACACACTACGTGTTCGCTATAGCGACACGGCAGGTACAGGCGCAAGTGGCGCAGTAGCTGGTGAAGAGGCACTAAGCCCATTCAAGATTGCTGAAGCATATTCAGGCAACACAACATCAGGTAAAGCAGCTTCAACTGCCGCTCTTGAAGGTGCTGCTGGTAATAAACTAAGCATCCAGATCTTGAAGCAAACTGTTGAAGCAAAATCACGCAAGCTATCAGCTCGCTGGACTTTTGAATCAGCACAAGACGCACAGTCAATGCACGGTATTGATGTTGAAGCAGAAATCATGGCAGCTCTTGCACAAGAGATTACTGCTGAGATTGACCAAGAAGTACTAGCTTCGCTAGTTTCGCTTGCTGGTACAGCTGGTTCAACATACGACCAAGCAACTGTAAGTGGTACTGCTACTTTCGTTGGTGACGAGCATGCTGCTCTTGCTGTTTTAATTAACCGCGAGTCAAACAAAATTGCTCAACGCACACGTCGTGGCGCAGGTAACTGGGC
>Ga0222669_1000530_pt1 | contig 10549 bp, 3 predicted proteins | sample AntAcemetagen730_FD_179848 | JGI IMG/M metagenome (GOLD analysis project Ga0222669, IMG submission 179848) | Saline water microbial communities from Ace Lake, Antarctica - #730 | ecosystem: Environmental > Aquatic > Non-marine Saline and Alkaline > Saline | place: Antarctica: Ace Lake | collected...
TTTTGATATGCTTTTTTAAAAAAATAACAGTATCAATTCCCGTATTAGCAGAACAATCCCTGCCCCAATTAACAAATATATCATTATCCTGTACTGGAAATCTATCAACAAAAAATCTTCTTTTTGTTGATCACCTCTTTGATTCCTCAATAGAAAAACACCAACAATAAGCAAAAGCAAACCAATTAAATAAACCATTTTTTTTCTTATTTTACTTTGGGAATGATTATAAGGTTCACAATGTCCAAAGAGGTGTTTTTCATGCCTTGTAAAATTGGAAGCTCGGTAGTTGAATTTATTAATTCTCTTGCAGGAGATGCCATGTTTTTGAGATATCGGCCACTGGCTGCACCTGTAACAGTCAATGAAGCTTCAATAGCGGCACTTCTATAATCCCCTTCTACCACATACATCAAAGTACTTACCCCACCAGCTACTGTAGAAACAGCTCCTCCAACACCAATAAGCCCTGCTCCTATCGGAGGTGCAAAAGGGGTAACAACTCCCCCTAATGCTGTAATTCCTGCCCCTGAATAGCCTGCTGCATTAATCGTGCTTCTTGTCATATGGCGGGAAAAGGGTATTGCCTCACCTTTTATCCTCTCACTGTTAGCCCTCATGTTCTGTACAACAGGATTACTCATAGTTCTTTCATGATCAGACTGGCTAGCAGTCACAGTTACTCCCCCTAAAGTCCTTACTCCCTGCCTTATCGTACCATCCGAATTATAAATCAACGTATTCCCTGTCCCCTCGTCAATTCCTGTCCCGGATTTACTCAAATAAGTTTCACCAATCTTTGTTGTTGCTGGCGAAGTTGCATTTTCATCCCAGTAAATCTCATTGGCTTTATTTATTACCCAATCAAACTTCCCGTCAGGATCTATTCTGTTCAGCGGATTATTCTGCACAAAGTTGTAAGGTGATACCCACTCCCTTTGATCAGCCAAAGGATCCGCCACCCCCCACCTTCCCAACACAGGATCGTACATCCTCGCCCCATAATCATAATACTGAAGGTCGTTTTCTTCTATCAGTTCCTTCCCATTGTACAAGTATTTGTTTTCGTTTACACCTCCATATTGAAATCCCAAACCTGTCAATTCAAGCCCCCAAGGATCATAATGCGTCTCCTGAATGACCATCGAGGCTGTTCTGGAGATGCTAAAGTCATCGAACCAGACGTCTTCGGCTGTTTCATTTACCACCATGGTTTCCATGTATCCGTCACGAGAAATATACAATTTTTCCTCCAAAATCTCATGCTGGTTGGCTGCTTTTCTGCTGAGTGGCTGTTTGCCGACTTCGTAGCGGTTGCTGTCCTGGTCATAGAGGGCGTAGAGCAGGTAGGCTTCCGGGCTTTCCTTTTGTTGTAGGCCTGCTGCCACTATTTGGATCATGTTTAATAGCGTGATAGGATTGGCTGCTCCTGCTTGCTGGCTGCTTTTGGACAGCTCACTCAGGTCATTGAGGATTTTGCCTTTCCCGCCACTGCTTAAGAATCCTGCGGCTTTAGCACTTTGCCTTTGTTGTTCCTGGTATTTGCCAAAAACACGTAGATGGAGACTGTCTCCAGCAAAGAGCTGCTGGGTACTGGATGGACCAAGAATCCTTCCCCTTTCTGCATTCAGCCATGCGACTTTGTCCCCTCCGGGAGTTACATTCTGCGCCGCGTCAGTTTGCCGTGAACTTCTTAACCCAGAGAAGTTGGCTTGCTCTTGAGCGGCATGCTCGCTTTCCAAAGTGGCCAGCTTTGTCTCTGTAGCTGGCTGTCGGAGTACTTGGCGAACATTGCCCAAGTGATCCTTGACATAATAGTCGTATTGATAGACTCCCGATTCAAAGGCAACTCTTCCTTCTTCATGGATCAGGTAGTCCAGGCTTTCGTTTAGGTACACCAATTCTCCGATATAGTCGCGGGTTTGGGAAGGTTTGTCTTTGTCTGCCTGTACGGTTTGGCGGCGTTTGGTTCCTTCTGCATCATAGGTGAAACTGATCTTGCCTCCTGTGGAGAAGGTGATTGTTTCGGGTAAGTTCAGGTGGTTGTAGCTGATCTTTGAAATCCGCTTGTCTGGATTAGAGGTCTGGTTGCCATTGGCATCATAGCCGTAGTCTTCTGATGAGTCGGTATTGGGCTTAAAATCTTTTGAATGGTAGGTGTTTGAGACAAGTCCATCAATGACTTGTAGCAATTTATTGGAATAGCTATCTCCCAGTTCTTCACTTGTTTCATAACTGTAACGAAGCTTGTCCACTTTGCCGTAATCGTCCTTTGATCTTTTGTTGTAGCGGTCCATGGACAGGATATTTCCATTGGCATCATAGCTGATTCCTTGTAGTGAATAATTGTTGGTTTCTCCCGTTGCCTTAAACTTAGCAGCCAGCAGCCGATTGGCATTGTCATACTGGTAAGCATAGCTCCGGGTCTTCCCATCCTGCCCCGACCATTCTATGCCAGCGATGTTTCCATTGTAGTACTTTTCTTCGCTGCCACTGTGGTAATAAAAATCCTGTTTGAATAGGGTGACATCACTACTGCCCAGGCTTTTGAGCCATCCCCTGATCGAATAGGCATAGTGTTGGTCTCCACTGTCCTGCCCAAAGTGCTTAACAGTCTGCTGGCCCAGGTCATTGTAGGTATAGGTTGCCAGGGTTTGCATCTGATCTTCGGAGGTGATGTTAATACCATGCTTAATACTTGCAAGGCTTCCCGATACATGGTAGTGCATGGTTCGGTAGATTTGCAGGGGAGAGGGATGGCTTTGTTCCATGACTGTTTGTATGGGTTGCCCTTCAAAGTTGTAAGCAATAGACTGCCTGATGGCTCCTCCCAGTTGCTGTTCAGAAAGGGTTTGTATCAATCTTCCCTTTTGATCATAGTAAATGGCAGTGGTATAGAAGACACCGGTTTGAAGGTTTTTGACTTTCTTACCTGTCTGCAAGCCACGTACCCTGACGGTAGCCTGTGCTTCAAAACCTTTAAGTGGACTGCTAGGTGACTGGTAGGCGAATTCTTCTAGCAACTGATAGGTATCGTAGTAGTTCACGGTAAGAATATTTTCCTCTGCTTCTGGCCAGGCCTTATCTGAATCCTGCTGCTCATTTTTTCCAATATGGGCGGTGAAGCTTTGGTTAGCTGTTGCTTTCATCCTAAATCCTGGCCGCAATCTGATGCTTTTGCTGGCAAGGTAAACCTTATACCCATCATACTTGCTGGAATTAAAGCTGCTTCCACTTCGTGTATGGGCAGTCTTAGCTGTGGTGCTGGCATTGTTGGCTTCCAGAGTGTCTAGGTAGGCCTGTAATTCTTCTCTGTTTCTTTTGTCTGTGGTAAGGCCAGTCCGGATGATTCTTCCCAATCCATCGTACTTGGTAAAGAGCCAGTTCATGCTTGATTTGGCTGCCAGATTGCCGTCCTGAAAACCTACGAGCCGGTCTTGCTGGTCATAGACCAGATTTGTTGCTTGCTTAGCAGGCAGCTTCTTTTTTATTAATCTTTTTCTGGCATCATAGCGGTAGCGAAAATACTGCGCATTGGCCAAGGTGGTGTTTACAGACTGGTTCCAGCCTATTTCTGCCAATATTTTGCTGGCTTGGGGAGGAATAACTACTCTAAGTTTATCAAAATAGTCATAGACATAATAGGTGCTCAGCCATCCAACAGGCCCTTGACTTTCTCTATCGGCAGTATCCTGGCTTTTTTTGAGTACTACTTTTCCTTGTTTATCAGTGTAGGTAAGCGTTCGATTGTCGTCTTCATCATCACTGATCTCCACCCATAGTGCTCCTGGTGGATAGATGCCTTTGCTAACAGGTAGTCCGTCGGCATTGACGCGAAATAGTCTTACCTGATCGTTGATACCGTCGGGGTTATTGTCATTGGTTCTTCTGGAGAATTTTACTTCATGACCACTGCCCAGTTTCCAAGCTGTTCCAGGGGCTGTCTGTTTCTCTACCCTATTTAGAGGGGAGGGTTCAAAGGCTTTTTCTGAATAGGCAAAAGCATCGCCATAGATGCTGGAAGACCGTTCTTCCTGCGTTGCCAGGGCATTGCTTCGGTAGCTGCCATCCTGAAGACCTGTGGCTTCAAAATAGGGAAGGTATTCTTTGGCCTGCCTGCCAAAAGGATCATAAGCAATGGGGGTGATCAGGTCTTTACCATTGACAGAGGCTTGTTGTTTTACATTTTGCATGGGTCTTCCCAAGCCATCATAATAAGTGATCTCTTTATGGGATTCGGTATTGAGGCTAGTTTGGATGCTGGCATCGGTAAGTCCTGCTACTCTGGCGGTGAACTTTTTGACGTAATTGGCCCCAGAAATAATTGCTTTGACAGCCACTTTATCGCTCTGACAACCTGAAGCGATATGGTTATAGGCCAGATAGTAGGTGCTGGAAGATTCAAGAACAGGAGTGGTGAAAATCTGGCCAGTGGCCAACACACTGGATTGGTCTTCGCCATACCAGCGATAGCCAAACCCATCTGGAGCAGGATCTGCGGTAAGGGTAATTGAACCTGAGCCGAGGATGGTCTCATGGCGAGCTGAGGGTATAATGTTTGCACATATTTTATCCGCTACAACAACTACCTCAAGCAGGTCATATACTGTTTTACCAACTGTGATAAAGCGATAAAAGATTGTTTGAACACCCGTGGAATTAAAGTTTAAACTGATCTCATAAGCAGACTGAGCTTCTATACTAGCGCCAGTGAAAGACCAAAGAGGTGTTCCTCCTTTCACTAGATGCACTGCCGTAGAGCCATTCCAAAAACTAACGCTATACGTATAAGTAGAGCCAAAGTCCACCTGCCTTGGGCCTGACAAGACTACACGAGTCGGCTGTTGTGCGGAAACATCTTTAAAAAAGAATACCAGTAATAAGAAAAGTAAAAGCTTTTTCATCCAAAGTTGTTTTTGATGAAATTATTCTCGTTATATCTTAACTTAAATATCCAAAAAAGAGTATTTCTACCATCAATAGGGCTATCCATCCTAAAATCAAATAAGCAGTCCTGCTCTCCTCGATAATCCCCAGCTTTTAGTCAGAAATATCCTTATAAACTAGCATTAGGCAAATCATTGTAATTAATGAGCTACTATTTCTTTATTTTTCAGAACTAAATATATATTTGTAACTCTCCAGTAGTATCCCCTCTTCATCTTGAATATGGCCAAGCCTTCCCAGTCCATCATACTGATAATTAGCTCCATAACCTCTACCATTATTTAGAAAGGTCATCCCTATCAAAGGATTATAAATCCGTGTGGTCATGGAAGTTCCAACGGGATAAAGCCGCACCTCATCTATGGGTATTTCCCCTGTCAAATCGATAGCTGTCTTACCACGGATCCATTTTTCTTCATAGGTCCATCCATTTACTGTCTCACCAGTAACCGAATTGTACTCTCCACTTACACTAACTGATGATGCACCGTTTGATTTTCTCCAATATGAGATCACATAACTTTTATCAGCAATTAACTTATCCTTTTGCAAATTGAAATTTAAGGTGAGTGGAAATATATTTTTACCCGAGGGAGAGGATGGATCTTCGACTACTTGATCATGGTCATATATCCAGCCACCCCCTTCATTCAATACTTCAAAACTGGTAAAGGCCATTTCCCAAGATCTTGCACCGATTACCTCTGCAATTGGATACATTCCAGAATACCCCCAGAGTAAGCTGGTAGTAGGACTGGTTTTTGGTGATAATTGAATAATGTTCCCATAATTATCGTAGCGGTCAAATTTTATAATTGATGCATAATGGGAATCCTCTTGATAAATTTGATTGGTACCAAGTTCAGGGGAAATCCCAAGTTTTTGGTTGCTAAACTTGAAGTTAGTAAAAGACAAGGGGGCCTCTATTTCCAGTATAAATGATTCATCTACCAATCCATTGCCCGTTATATTATACTTATTTATATTTCCTGATATTACCGCAGAAGAAATACCCTCTGTTTCATTTTCAATGTACTCCACCATTTCAACGGGATAGGACAAAATATTTTTATCCTTCATTGCATCTAAAAATTCAGTACCATTGGCATAATCATTTGGATAAAGGGTCACTTTAGATTTCTTTTCTCCCCCACTTTGTATTACGCTTTCCTTCGCTAAATAACCTTCCTTATTGTATTCATAAGCCTTGGCAACCACAAAATCCACATCACCATTGGAGTTATACTGAACTTCCTCCACTTTTTTTGGAAGAAATGGATAGTGATATCTCTTGAAAGATTGGACAATACCCCCCGTATGGTGCACTCCAACCACGTAATCGTCAGGATAGTCAATCGCAGAAGTAAACTCTTTCACTTCAAATCCATTTATAGGGATAAACATTTCTGGACCAATTTGTTTAAAATTTCTTTTATAATACAAATAGCCCCTTTCAAAATGTTTATCATTGAATTTTATGCCAACATAACTATTAAATAAATCGAAATTGACGATCATCTCTTTATCAGTAAAGTCTAAAACTTCATAGTAATAATAGCTCTCATCTGGATTCGTTAAATAATTAGTGAATTTATATTTTGTAAACCCAGATCCATTCATCACTACATTTACCTCAGCATATTCAATGTAATTACCTGCACCCAATAAACCATTACTAAAACTGTTACTTTTAACTTTAAAAAAGGTTGCATCCAGTTCAATAGGCACCTTATTCTTAACATAAAATAAATAACGAGGCCATTCCATTAATACCCCAGAAGAACCTATTTCATCTGGAAATTCGAATGAATAGTTATACTGTTTAACTGTCACTATTTGGTTTTGATTCATTGATTCAATTCTACTAATTCTAGCACCACCTGCAATCCCCGATTCATTGAACAAATAATGTTTAAACCGAAAAGCAGCTCTCCGCTCAAGTCTTTTGGAATATTGATGTCTTTCATAAAAAAAACGAGTGTGACCAAGAGTAGGATAAATAATTTCTTTCAACATTCCTACTTTGTAAAGATCGGCACTTGCTTCTCTCTGATCACCGACAATTAGTACATCCCCATTGGGTTGTAAACTTAAATCTGGAATAACTGCTCCGTAATTAAAATCGGTTGAATTCCAAAAACCCCAATGGTCCACCCCTGCCTTAGTAGGGGATGGAAATAACTTTGTGTCATGGTAAGAAAAAGTATAAGGATTGATATTATCTTGACCTAATGGATCAATCTCCTGAACGGACTTTAAAAAACGTCTTTTATTTTCTTCACCAAGGTATTCCTGATTTAGTTTAAATTTTTTAATGGTCTCATAATTCGAATTTACAACCTCAATACCATCTAACCTTAAATTAAATTGATTGTATCTGTTATCATCCATATAAACTTCAGGATAAAACTTACGCTCATTTTCTACATATTCGAATCTTATAGAAATACTTTCGTTAACACTAATACTATCTAAATAAGTGGCTTTAGTAGCAGACAAAGTATTGTATAGATTAGAATTTGAAATATTCTTGATATGCTTAGGAAAAAGCTTAACATTAATATTTTCCTTTACTCTTACATAATTCTCATTATACAATAAATGAACCCTATCATTAGGACCTTCTCCTCCACGAAAAAATCCTCTTTTAAAATCTTTATAAAAATACTCTATAACCTGACCGGTTGGAGAAATAATTTTAGTTAAATGCCAAGCATTAATTACAGGACTTCGCTCGGCACCCTCTTGAATAAACAATGTAAAATCTAGTTCATTTAAAGAGCCTCCAAATAAATATTCATATCCATCATCGGTGACAATAGTAAAAGTGGATGGATTAATTGTTTCATTGATCTCTCTTGTAGACCCTTGTATTGAAAACCCTGATAAATCAACTTTAAAAGGCTTATTTCCAACTACCTTGACCTCCCCATTATTTTGGATATAAAATTTACCTGATAATCCGGGAACATTAATGAAAAACATATCCGGATCAACCTCACACCCATTAATACTCCAAAAAAAAGCAGTTTTACCTGTATTTCCTTTGGTTAACTCAAATATCTCTTTCTTATTAGTCTCTTTTACACCAAGGTTAGATTTGATTCCATAATACATTCCACTTAAACCAATATCCTCCAAAGTTGAAGCATGGTGTGTCTCATCAGCAACTCCATTGATTACTCTGGTAATGGCACCTCCGGCTCCTAAGTTCCACCCTAGCCCCACAATTCCTTCTCTTTTGTTGGGTCTAAACCCTGGAGAATTGTACCTCAATTCAATCGGGATTTCGAAATTTCTATCCTTGTAGGTATACAGCGGAATTTTTAGGCTTACCTCTCCTCTCGCTAGTTCAGGCGTATGGTTACCATATTGGGTGAAAGCATAAGATTGGGGGCTCATTATGGTGGCATTATAATAATCATCCTGCATAGACAAATTATCCTGCCCTAAAATTTCATTATTGTAATAAATGAAGACGAATAAAAACAAGTAGAAAGACTTAGCTATCATATCCAAGGTTTACTTAAATAAATAAGAGGACTTCTATCGATATATTTGGCTCAAAACCTATATAAACACTCGATCAAAAACAATTTTCAAATTGATCAAATTCCTTTCTTCATTAAACTACAACACCTTGTCCTACCTGAAAACAGTATATTTATTGCAAAAAAATTATCGAATCTCTGTTCGATTATTCGGTAGTTGAAAAACCTTCATGAATTAAAAATAATAAACTGTAAATTAAAAAGCAAACAATATATTTAATATATAAAAAATTTATACCCAAAATATCAGCTAAAAACAACTCATATCATGAATTATTAATTCGATTTACCTATTAAAGGAATTTTAAATAATATCATTTGATATACAACTCAAATCGGGCAATAGTCACCCTAGTTTCTAAAGAAATAAGCTAAAACTAAAACAAAAATGGACAAGTTTCTGTGATCCTTTGATTATTCGAAAAGTGTCAAAATGGGCGTTTAACCCGTATTCGAGAACGTTGGCAAGTAACATTAGTTAGCTACCTTCCAAAGAGATTTTGTCAACATTGTTGCAGAAAAAAAGCAACAATATCGCCAAAATAATGGGGTTATTCTCTCTTAACTCCGGGTTAAAACCCGGAGCTATTTATTAATAACTTTTTCAAATACTCCTAAAATTCTTCGTTATAGCACAAATCCAAAAAGAATTAGATGAAATTTTCGAAAAGGGTTTGTGCTGACTGTCCTAATTTTCTTAGGGAGTGGTTTCATCAAGTAATAGAAGGTCAGCGCGTATTTCGGGTTAAAATCCCCTATTCACCCTTAACCTTACCCTTCTAAAATGAAATTGATTGGCATAGATGGCGGCATTGGAAGTGCTGTCGTTTTTGTCGTTGTACAGGCTTTCTGCCCTTAGCCATAGGTCCAATTCCTGGTTTTTGGGGCTGTCCTTGGAGAGGGTCAGTAGCGTGGTTTCACTGGTGGCGCTGGCCTGATTGACTCTTTCCAGGTAAGCCATGTTCTTTACCCTGACATAAGGCTGCATGGGATGGTTGAGCAGGTAAGTGCTGTGGAAGGTATTGGTATCCTTAGGGGCAAGGCCTTGGGGCAGGCGCAGGTAGAGCATTGCTTCCTCTCCCGGTTCCCAGAGGCCATTGCCATTTCCTCGCCCTCCTGACAAAGACTTTAAAACAATGCTATCCATTCCCTGCTGGTACATGGGTACCTCCGGCACGGTTCTTCCATCCAAAAGGAGCAGGTCTTCCCTGGGGCTGTAGCTGGATTTGGGGGTAGAAAAAGCCAATAGCCTAAGGGTATCTGCTTCTTGCTGCTGGCTTTGGATCAGAAAATCAACCCCTGCTACAAAGCTGGAATCGCTATGGCGGTCAAAGGTAAACTGAAAGGATTGCCTGGAATGAACCAAGCCTTTTGGCTCCAAATTATTGATTGTAATTTTTTTGGGGGTTATTTTTAGATGGGGATGCTTGGTTACTGCGATTATTTGTATCCCTTTTGCGCGGGCATTGCCGATATTTACCAAGGAAAAATCTAGGCTACCTGTTTTCCCCTCCTCAAAATAAAAATGCTCTTGGTTGTGCGGAAAGACCAGGGCTATTTGGGCTTTTGGATCGGCTGTGCTATTGATCCCCAGCCAATGCCCTCCTCCCGACAATGAAAAGTCAAGCTTTCCCTTTTTATCTGCCTGGACAAAGCTGTCTGGCTCAAAGGTAAGTGTGGAAAGGTTAAACTGGCGCAGGAGGTATTTTTCCTCTGGCGCATATACAGCTGCCGTGCTTACTGTGATGGCCTCTTCCATGACGATTGGTCCATCAGGAAGGAAGGTTCGGGACAAAACTTTCATTTTATTTGCTGTCGCCTTTTCTATCAGGGTAAGGGCAGGCGTTTTTCGGTTGACGGCAAAACTGTTCCCCAATACTTCGAAAGCAGAAAAACCAGGATTGACATGGTTCCATTTTGTAGGCAAGTCCGGTGACTTGGCAAATTCACCAATATGAAAATCCAGTTGCTGGTCGATATCCGCCGCCCAGTGATCGGGATAATCTGCGGTATGGGTTTCGAAATGCGAGAGGTCCGCATTTTCAAAAAGC
>Ga0222669_1000534_pt1 | contig 10510 bp, 14 predicted proteins | sample AntAcemetagen730_FD_179848 | JGI IMG/M metagenome (GOLD analysis project Ga0222669, IMG submission 179848) | Saline water microbial communities from Ace Lake, Antarctica - #730 | ecosystem: Environmental > Aquatic > Non-marine Saline and Alkaline > Saline | place: Antarctica: Ace Lake...
TTTGGTGGCTTCTAAACGCCCAACTACGAATGGCTATCCTGACACTAAAAACGCCTTTTACTAGGGTCCTCACCGACCAGTAAAAGGCGTTTTTAGGTTCTAAGACCCGCTTTTTAAGCAGGTAATGGGGTGTTGGCTTCTTCTTTCAGGCGTTCCACTAGCCAAACCTTAATAATGGATTGCCGTGTGACGCCAATTCGTGCGGCTTCACGGTCAAGTGACTCGACCACCCACGCGGGAAAATCCACATTCACGCGCTTGGTGTCCTGATTGACGCGACGAGCCGTCGATAAATCGAGGTTATCGAGTATATCTTCTACGCCTTCATCAAATTTGGCATCAAAGTCTTTAGCTTTCATAAATTTCTACCTCCTGCCGACGTGATCGCCTCACTGAGATAAGGCGAATGGCTCCATTTCGATGCGTTACCACCGCTGACCAGTGTTTATCATCAATCAGCCCAATCATAAGAAAGCGGGGTTCATCGTCTGATTTTGCCGCGATTTCTAACAGGTTTGGATCACTCCACAACCGCCGTGCTCCTTGAAAGTCGATACCGTGTTTCTCAAGGTTATTTTGGCTTTTATCGGGATCAAATTCAAAATGGATCATGAGTATAAATTATACCTTTTTTACTCAAAAAGCAAGAGGAAATGGGTTAGGTCCTTTTAAGGAAACTCTGAAAAAGCCCTTCATTTTAAAGAATCTTCCTGAACGTTTGCAGTGATGAAAAGCAGCAACCCGATAGGGAAAGATAGAGAAAATTTCAAAGCTACTAATAATTACCGAATCAAAGTGAGTAACCAAAGGAACAAAGGAAGTAACCAAAACAGCCCAATTCAAGACAACAGCAGCCTAAGCATGAGACGCTGGTAACGGTAGCCCGATTATGCGATACTTGTACCGCATAATCGGGCTTATCTTTAAGGAAAAAAATCATGTCTGCTGTCTCACTTCGCTTACCAGATGACGTTTCGACTCGGCTTGAAAGTTTGGCTGAACTCACGGGGCGCAGCAAAACGTTTTACATGATTCAAGCTATTCGAGAGCACCTTGATGATCTTGAAGATTTGTATCTTGCCGAGCAACGGCTGATTGCTAACCGTTCAGGACAATCTAAGACCTTGAGCTTGACTGAAGTGGAGCGAAACCTTGGCTTGGGATCTTAAATTTGATGAAGCAGCTCAAAAAGATTTGTCAAAAATGGACAAACAAGTCGCCAAGCGGATCACAACATTTTTGGTTGAGCGAGTCATCGCGCTAGACGATCCGCGCAGCATCGGCGAAGCGCTCAGGGGGTCAAGGCTGGGCGACTTTTGGAAATACCGAGTCGGGGATTACCGAATCATTGCCAGCATCGAGGACACGGCTTTGTGTATTTTGGTGATCAAAGTGGGCAACCGCCGCGAGGTTTACCGCTAAAGTTTTTTCAAAACTCAGTTTAAGTATGCGTAAAGCGTTTGACGTGAAATGCCTAGTTCAGCAGCGATACGGGTTTTGGGTGTCCCTTTGGCAACCAGAGCCTTCAGTTTTGTGACCCCTTCTTCAGATAATGCTTTTTTACGGCCTTTATAAACGCCTTTTTCTTTGGCAATCGCGATGCCAGCGAGCTGCCGTTCACGAATAACGGCTCGTTCCCACTCCGCTAACGAACCCATAACGCCTAATAGTAGGTTTGCCATGGGGTTGTCATCGCCAGTGAAGGTCAGCGCTTCTTTAATGAACTGAACGTTCACGCCACGCTGAGTTAAACCTTTCACGGTATCAATTAAGTCACCTAATGAGCGTGACAAGCGATCCATTGAGTAAATGATGAAGGTATCGTCTGCACGTAGGTGGGTTAAAGCAGCTTGAAGTTGGTGGCGATCCGTATCTTTGCCACTGGCTTTGTCGATAAATACGCGATCAAGGTTTAGGGTGGCGAAAGCTGCGTGTTGTCGCGCTGTATTTTGAGCCTCAGTGCTGACTCGGATATAGCCGACTAATTGCCCTTTTGTCATATCGTTCTCAACGTATTGATAAGTGTCAAGTTAGATACTAGATATATATCTACAAAGTGTCAAACAATACTAAAAACAAGCCTATTTTGACACATTCAGGCAAATATTGAAGTGTCTATGTAGGGTATAGTCTAGATTGACGCGTTTGACATGGCTATAAGTATCGTTAACGGTACGGCCACATAATAGTAAAAAAACGCCATTGTTGGATGTATTTGCAAAAAGCGATCGACACAGGGTAAGGAATGTTTATCAATCTGTAATATGCTGGTATTAATCGTAAACAAGTGATGAAAAAATCTACTAACTAGGATGTAAAAATTGTCTAAAATTGAAATTGGGAGCCGTTCAATTGGATCTGATTACTCACCATATGTAATTGCTGAATTGTCTGCGAACCATAATGGTAAGTTAGATACAGCTCTCAAAATAATTGAAGAAGCAAAGAAAGCGGGTGCAGATGCCGTTAAATTACAAACCTACACAGCTGACACCATCACACTTAATTGTGACACTGAAGAATTTCGTATTCGCGGTGGGCTCTGGGATGGTAAGTTGCTTTACCAACTATACGAAGAAGCACATACACCATGGGCGTGGCACAAGCAGCTTTTCGAGCATGCCAAAAAGCTAGACATCACAATTTTCAGTTCGCCATTCGATAATTCAGCAATAGATTTATTAGAAGACCTTAACGCCCCAGCTTACAAAATAGCCTCATTTGAAGCCGTAGACTTACCTCTAATTAAGTACGCAGCCAGTACTGGTAAACCACTGATCATATCTACAGGAATGGCTGATGCAGACGAAATTCAAGAGGCTATAGACGCAGCACGAGAAGTGGGGTGTAAAGAATTGGCAATATTGCATTGTGTAAGCGGCTACCCAGCACCCGCTGAAGACTACAACTTACGAACCATACCTGACATGATTAATAGGTTTGGTTTGGTAACAGGTTTATCAGACCACACAATAGATAATTCAACAGCCATTGCAAGTGTAGCAATGGGGGCAAGTATTATTGAAAAACACTTCACTTTAGATAGGTCTGGCGGTGGCCCAGATGATAGTTTTTCGTTAGAACCTAGTGATTTGGCTGCTTTATGCAAAGATACGAAAACGGCTTGGTCTGCACTTGGAAATATAGATTATGGTCGTAAGTCGAGTGAGCAAGCCAATATAAAATTTAGGCGTTCACTTTATTTTGTCAAAGACCTAGCTCAAAACGAAATCATTACTGAAGATGCAGTAAGAAGCATTAGACCTGGGTTTGGTCTTTCACCTAAGTATCTTGAAGAAGTTATTGGTAAAAGAATGAACACTTCAGTTGTAGCTGGAACAGCAGTTAAGTGGGAGAGTTTGAAAGGAAATTAACACCGACATAGCATCTGATTATTTTGCATATCCGAGCGGATCTTGTCTTTGGATTCGCATGCTTGAGGCGGAGTAGAATTACACTAGTTAAACAGTAAAACAGACTTGTGAAACGCGGCAACCATAAGCTTCTAAAGCAGATATAAAATTAGCATTACTAGGTGATGTGTTTATAGAAAAATGCCCGGCCCTAATAGACTTAATTGCTGGTAACGGTTCAAATTCTGATTTTATTTTGTCAATAATGAACCGCATGCTACGTCGCAACTTATCATCGTTAATGTTAATTCCAATGGTGTTCTGATTAGTAACATAAACAGACCCGATGAAATTTATGTCCTCTTTAACCAAGAACCAAAATCTGTACGGATGGTTAATGACAAAATCTTTATGATCTTCGTAGCACGGCATTGAAACATGACTAATTCTATGCTTCCGATCAGAAAGCATAGAGAAAAGAATGTCGATATGATGATCTATCGAAACAACCTTCTCAAAGGTTAGTGAACAGTATTCTGTAGAGCCGTTCATGATTTGATGGATGCTTTCATTGTTGAACAAACTGCTTCAGAAAGCGTTGAATTTTTATAGAACTTTTAAGAAAGTCATCTTTTGTCAAAATGAATCGTCCAATGTTGTTATCTTGATCTTCTATAAATTTGTAACCTAGTGCTTTGTTAAGACTTAAAGCTGCCGTATTATCCTTAAGAATAGTGGCATATGAAGTTGTTAAATTTAGATCAAGAAATGCCATGTTGTACATCTGTACGCAAGCCCAAATATTAATCCAGTGACCTAAAAAATTTGTATCACCGCAAAAAATTCCACCTACAAAGGACTGTTCGTTCCTATCAATTTTAACGAAATTGAAAGAACCTATATCTTTAGGGCCTAATGAATAAATAAAGTATTTTGCAGTATCTACGTTTAATTTTTCGAACCAATCTCGCTGACCATCTCGTTCAATAAAGTTAGTGAGAACCATTCTGTTTCTTACGTGATCGAGATTTCTCCAATAACGGATTAATTGAATATCATCAAAATCTAACTCTCGTGCTTTAGCGTTTGACATGGTCAGTCCTTCTGCATGTGATGGTGGTGTGGATTTGCCATAATTTTCAGGAACTCAAAATTTTGGTTGTGAAAAGGTTCCGCCACCAGGATTCACCATCCCAGATGGGGCCAAAATCATGCATTGCTGCAATAGGAACAAAGCGCACGGCATGGGTAGAGGATAGTCTAGTGATCCAATCGGTGCCGCCTGTGTCGGCCAAGGCATGACCGATGGTTTGTAGGTTATTCGGGGCCGTTTTGATGGCTTGATCTGGTGTGCCGTATTGGATGGCGATGGCCATATGCGCTTGAATGGGAAGTGGTCCTGGAGGACAAAGAATCGCAAGGGCCGAATTCTGACCCAGCGGTATGGTATGCAATCCGTTGGCTGAGGCCCATTGAGAAGCCATGAAAGTTTCGCTAGCAACATTTCGGGGCTGCTTTTCTGGGACAGCCATTGTCCAAGCATCTCTAAGCAATTGAGCGAATGCCTGTGCTTGATGTTGGGTTCCGTCCATTAGAAAGACGCGCTTTGGACTCGTGCAGCCAGCCTGCCCGTAGATCCCGAATACTTTGGCGAGATTCATAGCGGTGACTTCATTGGCAGACTCGGTATCGATCCAGCACTCGGAGACTTTGTGAGAAAAATAAAAACCTATTGAATCAGTTGGATGATCTAGTTTCTCAATGTCCTGTGCTGCCGAGTCACCTCCGAAAAAAATCCTAGCATCAGCCCAAAGAGCTGCATCGGCATTTCGTTTGTCGAAACGGTTGAAGGATTCTATTTGTAAATTTTCTAAAAGCCAATGCCGTAGTTTTCCAGCTGGGGACTCCTTGCCTAGCCATTTAAACAAGGCGGCACTTAGATCACGGCTACGTGAGCCAGTCTTTACATGAGTATCCGACCCAATCAAAGAAAGCAATATTAGTGTTAGGGGCCCCAAAAGGCTGACATTGTTTGGTAACCAAATGGCAATTCTCTTGCGTGGTGCAAGTAGTCGATCAGGGTGATCAGTTTGGGCTGAAGGGCTGCCAAAGGTGCTCGTGAAGACAGAGCGCAGATGATCACTATCAATAAACTGTATGAGATAAGCCCATTCGGAACGGGTGAAATCTGGATGAACTTGACGGATCATACGTAGACGAATTGTTTGCCAATCAGCAACGATAGCTTCAATACTGTGTGGCAACTGAACAACAGAGCGCGAAGTAGTATTGTCAAACCAGTGTAATTCAGACATTTGCGCACCCTCTGACTTCCGCCTTAGGAACTCGGCCCAGAAGTTCGAATCGCTTGCCTTTCCTGCCACATGGACATTCGCCGGGAAGCAGGCGCCCCATGTCCTCAGTCAGTACGCTGTGGCAAGGACTGCTAAAACTCAAGGAGTTCATTAACTGAAGCTGACCATCTCCGGATGTCAAAGCTTGCAGAGTCCAAGAATCACGAACGATGACATCAGCCCATCGAGGAACGTGCCTTGAACCATGGGAGCAAAGTGGAAAGACGATACCCATTTGCTCGACTAGACCATAGTAGTCAACCACAGCTGAACCTGGGCCCGATGCAGAAAGCAAAGCGCTATCAAATGTTTGGTGGTCTACGCGAATATCTTCGAGTTTTTTCCAACCACCGCTATGAACAAAGGTTATGTTGCGATGGGCAAGTTCTTGCGAAATTTCGATGGGAAAACTGGCTTTAACCCAGCTCAACCAGAGGATCCAGCTGAAGCCATAGACAAGGAGGTCTGTGCCAGACTTAAGAGCGCATTCTAGCTGTGCAATTTGTAAACTGGTAGGATCTGCGGAGTCTTTAAGGAGAAAGAAAACTTCGGTTGCAAAAGGCTTAAGACTCATCGCGGCCATGATTCTTGCGCTGAAGTCATCTCGTCTGCGTAGGGACTGTACGCTGTCCAAAACAAGGAGTGGGCGCTTAGACGTTCCCACGAAATCACCGAGAATGCTCTTGGAGCTCATAGATTGCAGGCCTGAACTTAACTCGTCAAGTTGAACTCTGCTGGAAACGCCTGAAGTTGAGGAACTAACGACTGTGCGTAAAACTTTGGAGTCAGGCGCATTGGACGCAAGTGTCATGCGCTTAAAAAGTCCTACATGTACGAAGGGAATATCGGAAGTGGTAATTGCGGATTTTGGATTCCAATGAGCAGCAGAAGCTATTTGCCTGAAGGGCTCACACCACTGGGTGTGGTGAGTAGTTAACGCAATCATTTCGGCAAGAAATGCTTCATCGTCTCTGTCAGCGTACGGTCCGGATTGCAATAAGTTGCTCATAGGGCAAACTCTTGCCTTTGGAAATATGAAATGGCATCAGGTCTCACGACAGCACAATTAATACGTGATAGTGGGTTGCGGATCACTAGTCCCCAATGCTCGACTAACGAAGGAAGAATAGCGGAGAAGTCACTTTCTTGAAACAGCAATTGCAGCCTTTCGCCTATGGCATCCATCGAAATTTCAAAAGATGTACAGAGGGCTTCAACCTTTGGACTTCGGGAAGCATTGAAACGAAAAACGGGCCATAGCAATGTTGTGCAAAGTCGGGCATGACCATAACCATTCAAATGTGGTTCAAGTTCATGAGCGATCCCATGGATTAGCCCAACGCCTGTTCGCGATTGCAGGTTACATGCTCTGGCAGAAAGTTCGAACCAGGCGTTGGAAGAAACTAATGGCATTGCCAAAAGATCTACTAGCAATTTTGCGAACTCTTGGCGCAGCTCATCAGAAGAAAGAGGAGAAAGGAAGCCTTCCAATGCGTGTGCCCAAACATCACCGAAACCCCAGAAAGCATATTTTGGCGGAATGGTATCGGCAAGCTCTAGAAAATTGGATCGTGCGTCGGGAAGGAGAGCGGCATCCATAAGAGGCACTTTTCGACCACTCTTTGTTTCAACTGCAACAGGAGACGCTTCTGCCCCGCTTCCCCACAAAGAGGGAATGGCACAGAGCCATGTTTTCGGACTCTGATGGTGCTTCCAGAGTTTTGCGTGGTCGATCAAAGAGCCTCCCCCAACTACGACAAGTCGTGGAACACCTGGTGCCGGCGTTTGTGGGGCGGCTATCACTGGAAATGGGAGAGCTCTACTTATAGTGGAAAGCAGGGAAGGGCTTGTCCAAGCTACAGTGCCATCTATAGGTAATTCGTATACCGAAGCCCATGGGATGACAGCTTGATTAGGCATCGAAATGTACGCCATTTTCTGTCAGCACTTGGATGATGTCTTTAATCGAAGCGATCGTAGTGGCCTGTTCTGGCTTGAGGTGATAACCAAAAGTTTCTTGTATGCCAATAGCCATAGACACCACGCCAAGGGAGTCCCATGTTTGGATGTTTTCACGTTTCAAATCTAAAGAATATTCATCTTCGGAAAGTAGAAAAATGTCGATAATAAGTTGCTTCAGTTTTTCATGGTTAGTCATAATTTTCTTAGAGTATCTGTTTCCATATTTGGGTTCGTGGCAGTTTGCAAAGAGCTTTAGTATCCGTTTTTCCATTCACAGAAAGAGGGATGACTTCAGCCCCCTCGATTCTAATTGGCCACAGTGGCCTACGAAAATTATCGCGTAGGTGAAGCAGTAATTTTCGGACTATAGTCTGATCAGGCATGGGGCTTAAGACCAGGACATGACCATTTTCCCCATCAGGTGTTGTTTCAAGATAAAAAGCGATCCCTCCGTTCCATACTTTTCCGAAACTAGATGCAAGCATTGCGAGGCTGACTTTTTCACCATACCTTTTGAATATTTCAGAGTTACGACCAATCAGCCGAAAATGCCCGTTTTCAAGAAGCTCTGCCTGATCACCGGTAGCAATCCACTCATCCCGCTGAATCAGTTGAACATGATCCTCGTCGGCAATTAGGTTACATCCGAAAGCGGACCGAAACCTTAACCCACTGGCCGTGTCGATGTCTAATTCAATGCCAGGAAGTGGTGACCCTAAGGTCATTGGATCGTCAAAATCAGATGCTGGTCGGATCGTTAGACGAGGTAGTGCCTCTGTACAACCATAGTTATGAAAAATCATTGCACAAGGGAATGTTTCTTGTAACCATAAAAGATCGGCTTGTGGAAAAGGTCCACCAGCAAAGTTTAGCCTCATAACTTCTGGGAACTGCATGCCCGGCGTGACATATCGTTTAAGAATAGACACTTGAGAACCAACAAGACATAGCATTGATGCTGAATGGCATTGCAAGGCGCTCAAGAGGCTCTGCGGATCCGCCATGCCTCTAGTAGCGTGAAGGCTCTTGCCGTGAATATGAGCCCATAGCCACTGATTGACGAGGCTGTAACTGTATGGGAGCGGGAGTGCCAATATAGCAGTCTGTATTGGTGCGAGTTGTTGATGCTCATTAATAAGTCGACTGAGTTCCCCTGTCCGAGACTTGGATCCCATTACCAGTTTGGGGGTTCCGGTAGAACCGGAAGTAAGGATGCCGAAATGATCTTTGTGGAACTCTGAAGGAATACGCTTTATTAATTTTTCCAACCATTCACCTGTGACAGGGCTGGGTGAGGGGGTAAATATAAAAGAATCGCTGTAATCCCATGCAGAAGCGAGAAGCTCAGGTCGAGTAGAAATAGCTGCTTCAGTCTTTATATGAATCATTGCTGAATATTTTAAAGGGCGGTTTCAAACATGAAGTGCAACAAGGCGACGATAGTATTCGTCAGCATTAAATGTATCAGGTAAAAACAGTTCTGCAGGGCATTTAAAGCCGAGACTTTTTCGAGGCCTCGTATTAAGTGCCCAAGCAACGGCATCTAAATCTTCTTGGCTAAACACAGAAAGGTCAACTCCCTTGGGTAAATACTGGCGCAATAAACCATTTGTATTCTCGTTGATTCCCCGCTGCCAAGGGCTATGGGGGTCTGCGAAGTACACTTTTACGCCTGTGTTTTCAGTGAGCTTCTCGTGCTGAGACATCTCACGACCCTGGTCGTAAGTCATAGACAACCGACGCTGCGCGTCGATTCGGTTCAGCACCAAACTAAAGCCATCAACTGCAGATTGAGCGCTACCATCTGCGACCTTAGCCAAAGTCACAAACAAACTGGTTCGCTCAACAATCGTGCCCACGGCAGAAGCATTTCGACGACCCTTAATCAGATCACCTTCCCAGTGGCCAGGAATCACCCGCTCATCAATCTCTGGTGGTCGTTGGTGAATGCTCACCATATTAGGCAATTCGCCTCGACGATCTTCACCGCGTGCGCGAGGGCGACGCGCTTTACGGGCTTGCCTCAGTGTGGACAGCAATTCAGCGCGCAGCTCGCCGCGCGGCATGGCATACAAAGCCGTATAAATGGTTTCGTGACTGACACGCATCGAGAGATCATCTGGGAACATACGTGGAAGTATGCCCGCAATCTGTTCGGGAGAATACTGTTGCTTAAGAAGCTTTTGAACTTGAGACCACAAATAACCATCACTTGCCAACCGAATTGGCTTACGGCCTCTGGATCGATTCGAAGAAGCGCGATGATGAGCAGTGACTGCACGATAGCCACCGGCCAAAGTGGGTCGACCTACAGGAGCAGGCACCAACCGAAGACCACACCATTGGTTACGGGCCAATTCCCGACTAATAGAGCTGGGACATCGATCCAAGCTTCGGGCAATTGCCCGAATGGTGCACCCTCGCTCAAGGCTCAGTTGAATCAAAGTTCGCTCTTCACAGTTAAGATGTTTGTATTTGGTATTCATCGCAACACAGTACCTCAAGGTTAGTGTTGCACTTCAGTTTTGAACTCAACAAGTGTTATTTTTGACCAACAAATTTAAATTATCATTTATTGTCATTAATCGCAAATATGCATTGTTGTTTGATTGCTATAAAAGCGTGTTTGTTGGCAACAGTATTCGCATGCGAACGCGTGACCCATGTGATTCTTTAAACTTTCAAAAACGATGTTTACAAGCGTCCACAAAACGACCGTTTTGCGGACACTGTGCAAGTTGCACCATCGAAAAGGGCGTCGACACAATCGAACCGTCTGAGAACCCCGCGCTCAATCTCATCGAAGGCGCGGCAAGCGTTTCTTTATTCGGCTCAAACAGT
>Ga0222669_1000543_pt1 | contig 10415 bp, 23 predicted proteins | sample AntAcemetagen730_FD_179848 | JGI IMG/M metagenome (GOLD analysis project Ga0222669, IMG submission 179848) | Saline water microbial communities from Ace Lake, Antarctica - #730 | ecosystem: Environmental > Aquatic > Non-marine Saline and Alkaline > Saline | place: Antarctica: Ace Lake...
CACAGTCATTGCGCAATTCAGATTCTGTTGAATTCCAGACCTCCAAAACGATCCCTGAAATCCGCTCAGTTTTTGTGATTGTGTAAACTTTTTCCATTTTGTCTCTCCCGTGGGCTGCGACCATCGCGGCCCTTAGGGATACACTACTGTAACGCGTTACGCATTGCAATATAATTCGTAACGCGGAACGAATTAATTGACCCTCATTTTGCGCTGCGTTGTAGTTGGCACATGCTGTTTGCGTCCACAGGGGTTTTTAGGCATTCCATCCATGCGTTAAATATAGCGCGGGTAATTATGGTTGGCAAGGTGGGAAACTTGGTTGGTGTGTGCCGAGGGTATGAACTTTATTTTCAGATTGTCTCTTGCGTAATGTATCTAAAGCGCGCATAGATGGGTTACTGAAAACGGGCATCATGCTCCACAATGGGAAAACATAAATGCAATATCGAGATTATGAAATCAGTAAAACCGGTACCACCGTCAGCAAAACCATGTCTAAAACAGGTCGTAACTCGCCGCTCCTGAAAATCACGGACCACCGTGGTCACGCATTCCGTAACCAGTTTGGGAACCTGCCGTTGATCTGTTCTGTTTCTGCAGCGATGCGATTTATTGACTGCGAGATGGACGGACCGACGCGTGATGAAATGCAGCGCGCTGCAGATATCGAAAATAGATATGACCGGCCCTGAATTTCGCACAGGCCGGGAAACCCTCGGACTGACGCAAACGCAAATCGGCGTCCAACTAGGTGTCCAGCGCAATGCAGTTGCTGTGTGGGAACGGAATGGGCCAACCGAAATGGCCGCATTGTGTATGATCATGTTATTAAAATACGGGCAATCTTGCCAGACCACCATGGGGGAATAATTATGGCGCGAACAACATCAATAGAATGGACAGAACACACATGGAACCCGTTTGTCGGATGCTCCATCGTGAGTGCTGGCTGCAAGAAATGCTACGCTATGCGAATGGCGCACCGATGTGGAGAAATGGGCCACGTGGCATACAGTGGCGTTGCCAAATCAAGTAAAGCCGGTCCGGTGTGGACTGGTAAAATCAACAGGAACAGCGACAGTGCCATGAGTGCGCCATTGCGGCGCAATAAACCCGCGTTATATTTTGTTAACTCGATGTCTGATTTCTGGCATCCGAACGCCGACGACGCGTGGCGCACTGAGGCTCTTGATATCATGGTGGCATCCCCGCAGCACCAATTCCAAGTATTGACCAAACGCCCAGAACTGATTGCCGACACACTCAAACGCATGGGGCGGCGCATCCCGGATAACCTTTGGCTGGGGACCACAGTGGAGGACGCCCGCGTGGTGGATCGCATCGCCATGATCCGCGCCATCCCCGCCGCAATCAGGTTCCTGTCCGTAGAACCGCTCATCGCCGCACTGGGGAAACCCGACCTGAGCGGAATTGATTGGGTGATAACTGGCGGTGAAAGTGGACCTAAATGCAGACAATGCAATGGGTTGTGGGTTCGTGAAGTCTGCGACCACATAGCAGATAATCACCCCGATGTATCATTTTTTCACAAGCAGTGGGGTCATTACAAGTCAAACCCCCTGACCCACGAGGACGGGTTTACAGAGGCCGAGGCAGAGATCCTTGATCCCCGCGAATTCGGCAAGGGTGGTGCGCATCTAGACGGAGAACTGTGGCGGCAATTTCCTAAATACGCACAGGCTCTACTCCTGTAGCCGCCGAGATGCGAGTAATGGCCCTGCCACATGTGGTGGGGTCTTTTTCTATTCCACGCACAGAAACCCAGTCAGGCGCAGCGACAGCGAAAGAGCCAGACCCTGCAAACTGGTCAAGCACAATTTTAGCGCCACACCCAAGCATCAATGCACGTATCCACTCGCCCGGCTTAGCGTGTGCATGGCCTCCATCGTCAACTTGTGTGTTTGGAAACTGAAAAACCGTTTGCAAATGCACCATGCCGCCAGCCAACGGTACATATTCTGATGCCCCACGTGTGTTGCTAACCGTTTTTGCAGTGCGCGTTTTTCCGTCATAAAAAACAGCCGCATCAAAATCCCAAAAAGGGTCATTTGAAAACACAAACGCCGACTTATGCCGCGCCAACGGTCGGTTTGGTGTATACCAGCTAGTCACACCATCCCAAACAAAATGGTAGCAATGCAAAAATCCAGACCCGGCATCTAATGCGTTCCGTGATGTTCTGTAATCGCTAAATACTACCGCGCGGGCTGCTGGGTAAATCCAACCCCAGCACTCCTGAATTTCAAAAGGTGGGTCGTAGAACACAACATCAGGCACGTCACCGCACAATACTGATGACACAACATTGGGGTCACTAGTGTCTCCGCAAGCCATTATGTGCCTACCAATTTTGAATACGTCGCCTTCAACAACGTTGTAGGCGACGCAATCTTCATCGGCAATCGCAACCGGCGATGTGGTTTCCTTAACAAAAAACGCAACAAGTTCTTCTTGGCTGAAGCCCATCAACTCGCCAAAATCTCCGGCCAAGTCCTCCAACTCCACTCGCAACGCATCCTCGTCCCAGCCCGCGTTCAGCGCCAGCTTGTTGTCGTTAATCAACAGCGCCCGCCGCTTGCGGTCATCCAGACCAGTGACGACAATCGCAGGCACCTGATCCATTTTTAATTTGCGCGCAGCAAGCAATCGGCCATGACCGGCGATCAGGTTGTTTGCATCGTCAACCAGCACCGGGTTGGTAAAGCCAAACTCGCGGATGCTGGCAGCAATCTGTGCCACCTGCGCATCGCTATGCGTCCGGCTGTTAAGCGCATACGGGATCAAGTCATCTACGCTGACGATCTTGTGTTCGAAAAATTGCATTAGTTGCTCCGTTGCGGCATTGCGATCAAATCATTGTGCGACAGTAGCCCCATGACAGACCGGCTGTCGTTTGTCGCCTGCCCTGTAGCATTGATGGTTCGGGGGTCCGACGCAAGTTGGTTCAGCGACATCGATCGGATCACGGCCATCTGCCTGCGCTCCAACGTATCAACCACCGAGAGCAGCGGGTTGGGAACCAAAGTCCCGCGCTTGTTCTGTATCAGCACGCCAGTTTTGTCTAATGTTTCTTGGTGCTGGCGGATGTCCGCTTCCATCCTAACGACCTTGGCAAGCAAAAGCAGGTCCATGTCGCGCCAATCCTCGGGTGCGCGCGCGCGCGTGAACTGGTCCCAAATAATCAATTCCTCGTCGCTGCGCAATATGACACCTTGAGGCAGAGGCACATTTGCTGTCGCACCTTGAAACCCTTCGATCAGCGCCGTCGTGCTGTTTTTGTCTGACCGCCGTTTCTGGCTCATGTTATTCTCCAGTTATTTCCGTAAACGCAAAAAATCGATTTTCCATGCACCGGTTCGGGCGCTGGACGGTTTGTCCTTGACCCTCCCCCCCGTCATTCGTTCCGCAGCAGCAGGATGTCCATCTGCATTGAGGCTGTCGCCGCGCGATACCTGCACGCCCCAATCCAGTTTGTTCTTGTAAAGCTGATCCATCATTTCGCCCCATAGTGGTTGCTGTCAGTCGGCCACCCGTCTTCACCGATCTCGGTGCTGTAGCCTCTGGATTCCTCTGATTGTATCACGCCGGAGTGGCATGACCAACAAACTGATTGCAGGTTGTCCAGATCGAAGAACATGTCTTGATTGCCCTTGTGCGCGGTAACGTGGTGGACCACCGCAGACTGTGGATGCGAACGTCCTCGCTTCAGGAAGCATCCGCATCGCTGGCATTTGAAGGCGTCACGCAGCAGCGCGACCTCACGCAGCTTTCGCCATTGCTGCGTCTGATAAAGCCTGCGATATTCTGCGGCTTCTGGCGATCGCCACTTATCCATTGCTAAACCAATCCACCAGACGATCAGACACGTTTAGCGCCTCGGCCATCTGGCCTAGATCCGACAGGGCTGTGACCCATTGGGTTTGCCCCATCAGGTCCGGTCTGGTCATTGCAACGTAGGTGTAAGCCTCCAGCCTATCTGCAAAGGTCAGGCGCGGGTCTTGGTGGTCGATGACGTCAATGCTCATTTCCTGCCGTGCGATTGCTTCCCGTAGGTGCAAGAAGTGTGCCAACTGTTCGTCTTGCTTGGCTGGGCTTGGAACGTCACCGACCATCAGTTCCCCGCAATCGTGATGCAAGGCCGCGTAGAGAAGCGATGCAGATGCCGCTGGGAAAAAGTAGCAGATGATTTGTGCCACCCTGCCGTGGTGATCCGCAAGCGTCTGCGCCGGAACATCTGGGTTGGCGTGCCAGCGAGTGACGGACCCTGATTTGTAGATTGGGTTGTAGGTCATTTGGTCATTGTGCTTTCTGCATGTGCGTCACGGACGAGTTCGGTGATGTATTCAGCGACGTGAGCGTATTCGTTCTTGCCGACCTCGTTTATGATCCAGTCTTGCTGATCTTTGCTTAGAACCTGCAATATGTCCCCGATGTTTCCAAATTTAATCATGTGATTTTGGAAGCGGTCTTTGACCTGCTGCCGAGGCGATGCCTTGATCTGGCGCGGTGGGACGATGCCTGCCTTGCGTGCTATGACGACAGCCCGGACTACCTTGGTGTAACCAAATCCAGTTGCCTTTTGTATCTCGGCATGGCTGCGACCCGCTCGGTGCATTTCTGCGACGATGTTGATTTCTTGCTCTGTCATGGCCGTGCCTCCGGTCGCAGGAACGGGATGCCAGTATCGCGGCAGTATGCGTCCACTTGTTGGCCCCAGAGTTCTTCCAATGCTTCGACCATCGCGGGCATCTGGTCGCAGACTGCGTGGGTTTTGCCTGTGATGTGACCGACTTCCATGCTGCCGATCGCGAAGATTATTATGTATAGTGAGGTCATTTGGTCTGATCCTTTTCAAATGCGGCAAGGGCGGCGTGGCGTTGGGCAAGTATTTCATTCATGTGATCTTCAAACACATCAGCTTGTATCCCGTCAGGTTCATGCGCCCTAACGTCAAAGCCTGTTTTCCCCAACAGTCGACGGCACACTTGCCACAAATCCCCCTCAAATTCGCTCGATACAACCTCACAGGCCGCTTCGAGTTCTTCGATGCGTTCTTCCTGCTCGTCTAGCTGGCCCTCCAGTTCCTCGATGCGGTCGGCTTGTGCTAGCATCACTCTCCGCACGTCGGGCGATATGTATTCAGCCAGACGCTCAACGCTCATTCGGTCAATGCTGGTCATGCTGCCACCGCCTTTTGGCGCTGTGCAAAGTCTGCTACAAGGGCATCGCAGAACCGCGCCATGTGCTCTTTGTTGGCCTCGCCCTGCCGCCATTCCGCTTTGGCTTTGGCGACCTCGCCGATGTCTTTCAATCTGACACCGCCGTCATAGCTGGCCATAAAGAAGCAGTGTCCGCAGTCCCCGTTGGGCTGTCGCACTTCGCCGATCATCCGATGCTGCGGTGTCATCTGCCGAAACGCGGTCATAACGCGCAAGAACCTTTCCTGCACAGACAATTCCGCAACAACGCCCCGATCCTCTTCGATCTCCGACAAAATTTTGTCGATGTTGCGTGCAGCGTCCTTGTGGGTGAACAGGCTTCCGTCACTGCGCGTCGTGTAGCCCGTAAGCTGGCGGTAGCCGTCCAGCCAGAACACACGATCATGGCCCTTGCGGCGGCCTTGGCTCAGCGTGATGCGCACGCCCAGCGCCTCGGCACGCTCGACGAACTCGGGGAAGTCCTGCCGGAAACTGCGGCAGATCGGATTGTTTTTCTTGGTCATGAGTTCTCTCCCTTTTTGATGTAAACGGTTTCGGCGCCCAGCGTGTCAATCCAGATCGGCCCGTCGTGGCTGAACCATTGCCCACGGCCAACACGCTCTTGCGGGTCATTCATTGCGGCTCTCCCATAGTTTCGACACCCGCGCTTTTAGTTGTTCTTTCGCTGGGTGCCCGTTGATGTAGTCCCTGCGTGCTTGCAGGGTGTTTAGGTTTATTGCGTGTCGCGCGGCGCTGTCGATGATTGCTGCGCGGATGGCTTGGCCATATGCGGCCCGTGTCTTGGCGTCCGGCAGGTAAACCGCGCCAGATCCGATTGCGTCACCCGTAGCCCAAGGCTTCATGGTTGGGTCTTGCGGGCGATGTAGGCAAAACGGCTTTCACCAAGGCGGCGCTGATAAAGCAGACATTCCCCGCGCTGGTGTGCAACGAAGGCGTCATACTTATGCGCCCCCGCTGCGTGTTTGCCGACGTGATACAGGATTTCGTCGCCAGCTTCGGCATTGGCAAGAACCACCTGGAACGTGCCTTTGCCTTCTGCTGTGATGTCAATCTGTGCCATCCTAAAATGGAATTTCGTCGTCAGGCACATTGGATTGCGGTGGCTGGTCATAGCCGCCTTGCTCGGACCGTTCTCCGCCGCCACCCATGAACGTCAATTCATTGACCAGCAGTTGCAGCGAACCTTTGCCCTCGTAGACGTTGACGCTGGGCTTGCCAGACAACGCCAGCTTGGAACCTTTGGTAATGTAGCTTTGCAGGCTGTCGGCCCGCTGACCAAAGATCGAACAGCTTACCCAAACGCTGTCGCGCTTGTTGCCGCCCTTGTCCTTACCCTGATCTACGGCAATCGAAAAGCCGAGAACCGAGTCGCCGTTTTGTGTTTTGCGCAGAACCGCGTCTTTTCCGACGTTGCCTGCAATGGTCATGTTTAGCATATCATATCTCCTTTATGCCTTCCTAAAATTGCATGTATCATAAACTGCGTCAAGCGGTTTATGCGTTCTCAAGCGTTGCAGCCGAATTATGCTTTTCTTTCAATGCATCCTCTATGCGCTGGGCATACTCTTGCCCCCCGACTTCTTTGGCTGCGAAGTATAGCGCAGAACGATACTTGCGAATCTGGTCAGTCGTCACCAATCCCTCACGCAAAAGCTGGACCGCACCTCGGCCATAAAGCCAGCCGTCGCCAACAGAGTCACCGGCAGCAATGCGGCGGGCAACAATCTGGATCGCGTCTTCGCTGGCAAATGGCTTGCCTGTGATTTCAACCGCTTCGCGTTTAGCGGTTGCGTCAAGCGCCTTAATAAAATGTGCTGGCATCGGCCATGCGCGCTGCGTGTAAGTTTTGCGAATGTGCCGGAAAGCCGTTTCGATCCGGTCACGGAAATTTTCGGGGCTTGATGATGCTGAGATGAGATTGCTCACCTCCTCTGCTATCGCCGCTATTTCCCTCATGCATCCCTCGTCGTCTAGATGTGTCGGGCGCTGATACTGGCGCAGAAAGTCGGTGATAAGCATTGTGGCCGATGCTAGGCGTGTCTGGTAACTCATTCATTTTCTCCGATAGGTGTTTCTGGATGTTGTCGTAAAAGTCCGTTGTGGAAGCTGCGGCCTCATCTAGCCATCGCTCGCCGTTCAGCCAGGAGGCAGGGTGCGCCGTGTATTGCTGATCTTGGCCCTGTCGCTGTCTGGCATATGCGCCCATTGCGTAGATAATGGTTTGCGGGGTGACCTTTTTGGTTGCGGCTTTCCATGCCTTGACGGCCTGCCCCTTGCCAGCCTTTCGTGGAACAACTGACCAAAAGGCTTCAAACTCGTCATCTGCAATGATGGTTCTTTGATGGTTCTTTATGGTTAATGATGGTTCGGGTGCATCTCCTGCGGGGTTTATGACATCCATATGCGGGGTTTGCGTATCCATATGCGGGGTTTCTGCATCCATATGCGGGGGTGCATCTCCTGCGGGGTGCATATCCTGCGGGGTTTGCGTATCCATATGCGGGGTTTCTGCATCCATATGCGGGGGTGCATCTCCTGCGGGGTGCATATCCTGCGGGGTTTTTACGGTGTAGAGGTTGCAATTCCTGCGCCCATTTCCGGTCTCTATGTGAAGCCAACCTTGGTCCTTGAGACGCCTGATAATGGTCTGAACGCCACGCTCCGACATGCACGTCTTGCGGCAAATCCCAGCGATGCTGGGCCAGCATTCACCTTCGTTATTGGCGTAGTCTGCAATAGCCAGAAGCACAAACCTTTCGGACGGCTTTTCAGGTCCGGCTTCCCAGACCTTTGACATTATTTTAATGCTCAAGGGGTTCGCCTTATGTTGGGGCAGGTATTGCGCAAGGGGGCCAGCCCGTGCTATCAATAACCTGCGTTTGTTGATACTCGCACTGTAGGCCCGCCAGCCTCAAAGATCAAGCCTCGGCCATAGATTGGTCGGGGCTTTTCCTTTCCGCAGCACCTGCTATGATACCCATGCGCTGGTCATGGGCGCAGCCGTGGTGTCCTCCTGCACCGTCTCGCGGCTTACTGGCGGGTTGAGGCATTGCTGTCTCCCCGCCGTTTTTTTGCCGCCTCGCTGAGACGATACCAGCCCTGCCTTAAAATGACTGCGCCGTCGTCATCCATCTGGTGCAAGGTCCGCTGTACAAGATCCTGTGCCACTGGCGCACCGCCCAGCGCAGATAGATCGCCTGCAATGGTTTCAGCACTGCCACCCGGCACGATCGACAGCAGGGCTATGATCTGGTCACGCATCCCACTCTCCCATCTTCTCTTTGACATCATCAATGGATCGCACCACGGCCCAATAGCCACCAGCGGCGATTATAGCCGCACCCACGGCCCGCTGGGCAGGGCTGGCATATCCGCCCTTGGCTTTGATCTCGAATCCGTAGAAGTGGCCCTGATTCAGCATCATCAGATCGGGAAAGCCGACAACCATGCCCATGAATTTCTGTTTGGCAATGGCGCGGGCAATGGCCTGCCCCCTGACGTCTGTTTGGTTGGCAGAGTGATGCACCACAGCCTGCGGATATTGCAGGCGTAGATAGCCAAGAATAGCTTGGTGGATCGGGCCTTCAAGATTGCGCCTCATGCAGGAACCCAGAGGTGGCCTTCAAATATGCGGCGACAAACAGCCTCGCGCACTGACGGCCTGTCCGTCACCAGATCGTCAACGGTGACGCCCAGCCCCTCGGACAGACGAACAGCGGTCCAGATGCTCGGTGCCTGCACATTACCAGATCGCAGCTGCGAATAAGCAGGCTTGCCCATGTTGCACCTAGCAGCCTGCTGGGCCAAGCTGACGCCTTTGGATTTCCATGCGTCTGAATATGCCCGCAGGTTGGCGGTGAAGATTGGTGTCGGTTCCATGTCGTTCTCCTGTGTTATGTTTGGGCAGCATAAAATTATTTCGGTCAATGCGCAATATGCGCTTGCAAGAACGCCGCAAGAAAGTTAGACAGTTGTTAGACGGAACACAGACAGGAGCAAAACATGACAATTCAATGGGCAACGCCAACGCGCAAAGGTAACGCATCAGCTAGCAATAGTTCTGGCGTAGATCTTGCATCATCAAGAGCGGGCGAAGGTCGGCAATTACAACTTACGATTGGCATACAGGCAGACGCAATGAAAGCAATGCGCTGGGTTGTTGGTGATCGGGTTATTTTGGGCCGTGACAGCGGAACAGGCATTTTTGTTTTGTGCCGTCACCCAGACGGTTTCAAGATGACATCGCGCAGCACGCGCAAGCGCCAAGATTCGGCAGGTCTTTGTATCGCTGCTAGCGTCAAAATGAAAACGCCATCTTTTATTGATAAAGATAAAATTCCAGCATCGGTCTCGCTTGCTGATTGCGAATTGGACGGCGCACAGTTGCGCTTTGTCCTTTATTGATCGGAGCAAAACATGACAGTCACATCAACATACAACGGCGAAGAGATCCAAGTAGACTTCCACGCCGAAACAGAACGCAGCGACTACGGCGTGCCGGGTTCGCCTGTCTGGGATGAAGTCGATCCCGCCAGCATTGAAGTCGCTGCGCTGACTATATTGGGCATTGACGTCAAGCTGACCGATTTACCTGCACACTTGCAGCAGGCCATTATCGACTTGGCCGACGAAACAGAATTTGCATAGGAGCAACGACAATGAAAACCCTAATTGACCCCACCGCCGCAGATAAGATTGAAGCCGCCCATCCCCGCCTGAAGGCTGGCTGCTGGGGCGGCACACATACCGTTTGCATGATGTCTGCCCTTGTGAGAGGCGCGGGAGGTATCCAAGACTGCGTCACGGCTGGCTGGCCGGAATGGCTGGCTGAATTAAACGTGTCGATGTTTGACGCAAATGTGGGCGCAGAATGCGAAGAAACAGCCCGCTACCAATTCGCCCTTGATGTAGCTTATGCGGTACAGGTGCCACGCGATTACAACAAAGCGCGCGACCTGTTTTTGATTGCGACCTTGGATCGCGCTAAAAAGCACGACACAGCCGGTTTATGCCAGCGCGTTATTCGATTGTTGCACCGCCGGATCGCGGGTCAGGATGTTGCGGATGCGATGAGAGCCGCCCAAGACGCCGCCTATGCCGCCGCCTATGCCGCCAATGCCGCCAATGCCGCCAATGCCGCCAATGCCGCCGCCCAAGACGCCGCCTATGCCG
>Ga0222669_1000544_pt1 | contig 10415 bp, 9 predicted proteins | sample AntAcemetagen730_FD_179848 | JGI IMG/M metagenome (GOLD analysis project Ga0222669, IMG submission 179848) | Saline water microbial communities from Ace Lake, Antarctica - #730 | ecosystem: Environmental > Aquatic > Non-marine Saline and Alkaline > Saline | place: Antarctica: Ace Lake | collected...
ATCGTGAAATCATAACTTTACAAATTTAGGTATATACGGATGAATCCCGTTTACAACCCATTCGCCCCATTCGCCCCAGGCGCCGGCACACCACCACCGGAGCTGGCCGGTCGTACTAAGCTTCGCGAACAATTAATGTTGGCGCTCGTTGCCTGCACTTTTAGCGCCAGAAATTCGGCTTGCCTTGCTTCGCTTGAGTCAGGTTGAGGCCGCAAGGGACTATGCGATTCGGGGGCTTCGGGCATTGGCTGGATTTGTCTCGAAGCTTCGGATTGCGTTCAAGGATATTGAGGTGGGTTTGGATTACGAGCCAGAACTTGGCCTAGCCGACAATAGCGACCTTGAACATGATCTTCAGGCACTGTTAGAACAACTTGGAATCGCGGCCAAAGCCGCGACGACAACGGTCGTCATTCTGATCGATGAGCTGCAGTATGTCGCTGTGCCGCAGCTAGCTGCTTTGATTACTGCTATGCACAGAATAGAGCAGCGCGCATTGCCTGTGGTTCTGGTGAGAGCTGGATTGCCACAATTGCGAGGTCAAATGGGCAATGCAAAATCTTATGCGGAAAGGCTTTTTGATTTTCCGGAGATTGGGCCGTTATGTCCAAATGCCGCTAAGCAAGCGATCGTTAAGCCATTAGAAAAAGAGGGTGTTGAGATCACGGATGAGGCGGTTTTAAAAAATCTTGGATATCAGCCAAAACGACGCCTACTACTTGCAACAATGGGGCAGTCACACGTGGAGTGCGGCAAGCACGAGCCCCATCGTATTATCAGACGTAGAAAAAGCATCGCTGACTGCAATTGCAGCTTTGGACGAGGGGTTTTTTCGTGTGGGATTTGATCGATTGACGCCAAGAGAAAAGAAATACTTGCGTGCGATGGCTGCCTTAGGACCAGGTCCACATCGATCAGGTGATATTGCTACATATTTCTCCAGCGAAGTTTCCTCATGGGCGCCAACACGCAGCTCTTTGATCAAGAAAGGGATGGTCTGGAGTCCTAACCATGGTGACACGGCGTTTACTGTCCCGATGTTTGACGCGTTCATGAAACGAATCATGCCGGGTGATGATTGGTTGGATTGAGGCTGTCAAGGCTTGTCGTTATCATCAACGGGCAACACACGGGTGTTGCTGCTCCAGGTCTGTGTTTGCGATTTTCGCAGCAGTACACTTACAAAAGTACCCGGCTACCTTAAACACTTTTGTACACAGTGAGATTTTATTCTCGTAAGTTGTTGAAAATACGCCGTGGTTTTTGGTTATCTCCATTCCTTCACCAAAACCAATTGTCGCTAAGCGTGCACTCATCTAGACTGCCAAGATCGATACTGTTTTTGAGGACGCAATGACCCAAGCCCCAACATCTGTTTCTAAGTTGTCACGCCTACTCAACCCTCAGTCAGTGGCTGTGATTGGGGCGTCTGATGACCCATCGCGCATCGGTGGCAAGCCTATTGCCTACATGCTCAAGCAAGGTTATCTGGGCAAGATTCTGCCCGTCAACCCCAATCGGAAGACGGTGCAGGGCTTGAAAGCCTATCCGAGTGTGCAGGCCTTGCCGCAGACGCCGGATGTGGCAATTGTGGCGGTGCCGGCCGCAGCCGCCTTAGAGACGGTCACCGCCCTGGCTGAACGGGGCGCTGGCGGTGCCTTGCTGTTTAGCGCGGGCTTTGCCGAAATGAGCGAAGAGGGTGCACGGCTTCAAGATGAAATGGCTCGTGTGGCGACGGCCCACGGCATGCGTTTGCTCGGGCCAAACTCTTTGGGTTTATTGAATCCTCAGGTGCACTTTTATGGCACGTTTGCTACCGGGCTGGAGTTGGGTTTCCCGACACCAGGTAACGTTGCCATTGTCAGCCAATCGGGTGCCTATGGCGCGCACTTGATGACGGTGGCGGTCGCTAACCAGATTGGTCTGTCAGCGGTGGTGATGACAGGCAATGAGGCTGATTTGACGCTCGGTGACATGGTTCAGATGGTGGTCGAAGACCCGAACACGGCTGTCATTGCCTTGTATTCCGAAGGTATCCGTCGTCCTGAGGTGTTGATCAAGGCCCTCGAGCAGGCACGCCTCGCAAGAAAACCTGTGGTCATGATGAAGGTTGGGCGCAGTGCCTTAGGGGGCGCAGCAGCCCAGTCACACACCGCCTCGATTGCTGGTGATGACCGTGTGTTTGATGCGGTCATGGCTGAGTTAGGCGTGTTGCGAGTAGAGACAACTGAGCAAATGCTAGATGTCGCCCGATTAGCCACACGTGGCATTTACCCTGCGAACAACAGTCTTGGTGTGATCACGGTCAGCGGCGGCGCGGGTGTGATTATTTCGGACGCGGCCGAAGCCTGTGGCTTACCGATGCCGCCGATGCCCGACCACGCGCAAAAGGCGCTGACCGACTTGCTGCCGTATGCCGCGCCAAGAAACCCAGTCGACGTGACCGCGCAGTTTTTAAATGACATGTCTTTGGCGCGTACCTTTACCGAGTCGGTGGTTCGTGATGGCGGTTATCGGTCGATTTTGGGGTTTTTTACTTACACGGCTAGCGCTGCGAGCACAGGGCAACGTTTAAGGGCTGAGCTTAAGGTGGTGCGTGAGCAGTTTCCCGATCGCTTGTTTGTGCTGTCAGCGATCGGTAGCGTGGCGCAAATGCAGGAATACGAGGCCGATGGCTACACCATATTTGAGGACCCTAGTCGCGCGGTTAAAGCCATCAGTGCCATGGGTCATTTTGGGCGGGCTTTCGCCAGACCTGCCTTTGAGCCGGCTCCCACCATCGGCCCCGTTGCCTTGCCCAAGCAAACCCCCTCAGAAGCTGAGGCCAAGGCGCTCTTGGCTGCGCATGGCATTCCAAGTACGCCTGAAGTGGTGTGTCAGACCGCCGATGCCGCCGTGCAAGCGGCCCGGGAAATGGACGGGCCTGTTGTCATGAAAATCGTATCGCCCGATATCCTGCATAAATCAGAGATTGGCGGTGTGTTGCTAGATATCGAGGGTGAGGCGGCGATACGCGAAGGATTTGAAACGCTGATGAGTCGTGCTCGCCAAGCGGTGCCAAATGCGAATTTGCAAGGCGTATTGGTGGCCAAACAACTGAAAGGCGGTGTGGAATGCTTATTGGGTATTCACCGCGATCCCGTGTTTGGCCCGATGGCGGTGTTTGGGTTGGGTGGTATTTTTGTAGAGATTTTGCAAGACGTGATTCTACACCGCTGCCCATTCGGTGTGGATGTGGCAGAAAACATGATTCGTTCTATCAAGGGGGCGCCGCTTTTGTTGGGGGCCCGTGGCCGACCGGTTGCTGACATCAAGGCCTTGGCGCAGGCGCTATCGCGTTTGTCGGTGTTTGCGGTGGAGGCGGGTCCGCGGTTGCTGTCGATTGATTTAAACCCCGTGTTCGCGATGCCAGAGGGTCAAGGGGTGTTTGCCGCCGATGCGGTGATGACGTTTGACCCGAGTGAGTGAGGCAGAGTCAGTGTGGCAACAAAAACGCCAGCCTGGGGCTGGCGTTTTGAAGACGATGATTTACCAAAGTCTAAGGCGTCGCTTAAAACGGGATATCGTCGTCCAAGTCGCCTAAATTGGCGGGGCTTGCCGCTGGGGCTTGAGGCCGCTGGGTTTGGGGGCGGGCCGCTGGTTTGGATGGGGCGCTATTTTCGTAGCCACCACTGTCGCCGCCGCTGTCGCCGCCACCCATGCTGTCACGCCCGCCAAGCATTTGCATTTGATCGGCAATCACTTCAGTGGTGTACTGATCTTGGCCCTCTTTGTTTTGCCATTTGCGGGTGCGCAGACGCCCCTCGACATAGATGGCGCGACCTTTTTTGAGGTATTCGCCGACAATTTCAGCGAGGCGGTTATAAAAAACGATGCGATGCCATTCGGTTTCTTCTCGGCGCTCGCCAGAGGTTTTGTCTTTCCAGTTGCTAGTGGTCGCAATGGATATATTACAAATGGCGCTGCCTTCGGCGCTGTAACGCACTTCAGGGTCGCGGCCGAGGTTACCAACGAGAATAACTTTATTGACCGATGCCATGCCGATCTCCGTAATTGAATGAAATAAAAGGGTTGCGCCGGCAAAAAAACCGAAGCACAGTTAAGACGCACTATGTTGCCGTAAATACGATTCAGATACCAGCTGATTGCCTCTCTTTGTCCATCAGTGTAAGACACATCGGCATCGAAATCATAACGGCACGGGGGTGGCGGTGTTTTGCATGCCGTCCTCCTCGCGTAACCGCCAAGTGGTCAGCAACCAGACGGTGCACAGTGCGGCGATGGCCCAAAAGACGCCTTGAGCGCCCGTGGTTTGTAACAGCCACCCGCCCACGACGCCACCCAAGAACAATCCTAGCGCTTGGCTGGTGTTGTATACCCCGAGCGCCAAGCCCTTTAGCGCGGGGGGCGCCACACGGGAGACCAGTGAAGGTTGCAAGGCCTCTAAGACGTTAAACACGACAAAAAAGCCCGTCAGACAAGCGATTAACGGCCACCAGCTGTGGGCTGAAAGCGCAAAGCCGCATGCCACGACCACCAGCCCCATGACCGCCCATTTCAGGGTTTGGACGTGGCAACGTTTTTTTTCTGTCAGAAAGACAATGGGAACCATAAAGAGGAAGGAAACCAATAGAACCGGCAAATATGCGTACCACAGCGTCTGAGCGGTCAGGCCGCCTAGCTTGACCAAGAGAGGTGGCACGACCACGAACAAAGCGACTTGGGTCAGGTGTAGACAAAAAACACCAAAATTCAAGCGCAGCAGACTTTTGTGCCCCAACACGGCACTGGCCTTGGGAGTGGTTGCTGCCCTGGCAGGCAAGGGCGCTTCGGGTACGACAAAGGTGGCAATAAACAAGGCAGCCGTCCCTAAGCTGGCGATCAACCAAAATAGGCCTGACAATCCCGTCCAACCGACCATCAGGGGGGCCAAAACGAGCGAAATCGCAAACGACAGACCGATCGAGGCACCAATGAGTGCCATCGCACGAGTGCGCACTTCGGGCCGGGTGGCGTCTGCCAACCAAGCGGTGACGGCCGCTGAAATGGCGCCAGAGCCTTGGATGGCCCGACCGATGGTGACCCAGAAAATATCGTCAGCCAGTGCGCACACAACACTGCCAATTAAAAACAAGAGCAGCCCAAACAAAACCACGGGTCGGCGCCCGAGGCGGTCTGAGACCATCCCAAAAGGAATCTGCATGAAGGCTTGAGTCAGGCCGTAGATGCCCAACGCCAGGCCGACGCTGGCAGGGTCTTGCCCGCCCTTCAACGTGGTTGCCGCCACCGCGAACACAGGCAGTAACAAAAAAAGCCCTAGCATGCGGGTCGCAAATAATCCAGCCAAACTGAAGCTAGCGCGTCTTTCGGTTGGCGTCAGGGCGAGGCGAGTGCCTTTTTGGGGGGTCAAGTGAGCGGGTGTGGGCATACCAATCAAAACATGGGTTGGGCGCGTTATAGTACCAAGTTGCCCATCAAAAACGTCACGCTGGGCCAAAAGCCACGAGCGGTCGTTATGAACGCCAATGTTGGATGCCAACACAGGACACACCGGTCGATGAATCAGATTCGCATCCGTGGGGCTCGTACCCATAATTTAAAAAACGTCTCGCTAGACTTGCCACGTGACTCACTGGTGGTGATCACGGGCCTATCCGGGTCCGGTAAGTCTTCGCTGGCGTTTGACACGCTGTACGCCGAGGGCCAGCGTCGTTACGTTGAGAGCCTATCGGCGTATGCACGCCAGTTTTTACAGCGCTTGGAAAAGCCCGACGTTGATTTGATTGAGGGATTGTCGCCCGCGATTGCAATTGAACAAAAGTCCGCGGGCCATAACCCCCGGTCCACGGTTGGCACGATCACCGAAATCCACGATTATTTGCGTTTGCTCTATGCGCGGGTAGGAACGCCGTTATGCCCGGTTCATGAAGAGCCGCTCATGGCCCAAAGCATTAGCCAAATGGTAGATATATTGCTTGGTTGGGAGCCTGACACCCGTGTGGCTATTTTGGCGCCGGTTGATGAGGCGTTGCTTGCGACCGTTTCAGGCGACCGCCATACGCTTTGCCAAAGTTTGCAGGCACAAGGCTTTGTGCGTCTGCGAGTCAATGGGGAAATGGTTTCACTTGATCCGTTACCTTCTTTGCCTAACGACGAGCCAATGGTCATCGAGGTTGTGGTTGATCGCTTGCGTATCAAACCCGATAGCCAAACCCGGTTGGCTGAGAGCTTAGAGACGGCCACGACGCTTGCTCACGGTAAAGCGTCTGTTCTGAACCTAGACACCGATCATTACCAAGCGTTTTCTAGTCGCTATGCCTGTCCTATTTGTAGTCACAGCATTGCTGCCCTCGAGCCGCGCCTTTTTAGTTTCAATAGCCCTTCTGGCGCTTGCCCGACTTGTGATGGATTGGGCCATGTCGATGTGTTCGATGAGCAACGCGTGGTGGCGTTTCCCACGCTCAGTTTGTCAGTAGGCGCCATTGCAGGCTGGGATAAACGCAATGCATTCACCTACGCGATGCTGGCTAGTTTGGCGACTCATTACGAGTTCGATCTTGAGGCGCCATGGGAGGACTTGAGTGCTGAGGTTCGGCAGATGGTGCTTTATGGTTCGGGTCAGGAGCAGATCGCATTTTTCTATTTAGATCCCAACGGGTCGAGTACGGTAAAGCGCCATCCGTTTGAGGGCGTTATCCCCAATTTGCAACGCCGTTGGCGTGAGACCGATTCGGTTACCGTGCGAGAAGAGCTCAACAAGTTGCGCAGTCAGCAGCAATGCCCAGACTGCAAGGGCGCGCGGTTATGCACCGATGCGCGCTTTGTCCGGGTGGGCGACAAGGCCATCCATGAGGTCGAGGCGCTGCCCCTGTCGGCATGTTTGGGTTGGTTTGATCAACTGTCATTGGTTGGCGCACGCCAAGAAGTGGCGGACCGAATCGTGCGTGAAATCCGTGCTCGCTTGGCGTTTTTGAATAACGTTGGCTTGAACTATTTGTCATTGGACCGACGTGCCGACACCATCTCAGGTGGCGAGGCGCAACGCATTCGGTTGGCCAGTCAAATCGGATCGGGGCTGACGGGGGTGATGTATGTGCTTGACGAGCCGTCGATCGGCCTACATCAACGTGACAATGACCGCCTCATTGAGACCCTGACGCATTTACGTGCATTGGGTAACAGCGTGATCGTGGTCGAGCACGACGAGGACATGATTCGTCATGCTGATTGGGTGGTTGACATGGGGCCCGGTGCGGGCGAGCACGGTGGTGAGGTTGTGGCCCAAGGCACGCCCGCCATGATTGAGCAATCCGCTGAATCATTAACAGGACAGTATCTGAGCGGGCGCCGTCGAATCGATATTCCCACTAGGCGCGTGGTCAATCAGAAGACACCGCGTATTTCACTGTTGGGTTGCTCGGGCAATAACTTAAAGTCGGTCGATTTGCATCTGCCTGTTGGCCGATTTATCTGTGTCTCCGGTGTGTCAGGTTCTGGCAAATCGACGCTTATCAACGATACGTTTGCGACGCTGTTGGCGCAAAAGTTGAATCGCAGCCATCAAGCGGTGGCCCCTTACGAGTCCATGACGGGCCACGACTGGTTTGACAAGGTGATTAGCGTCGATCAAAGTCCCATCGGGCGTACGCCGCGAAGCAACCCAGCGACATACACGGGTTTGTTTGCACCGATACGAGAACTGTTTTCTGGGGTGCCAGAGTCCAAAGCGCGAGGGTATGACCCAGGGCGATTTAGTTTTAACGTCAAGGGCGGGCGCTGTGAGGCTTGCCAAGGCGATGGCGTGGTCAAAGTAGAGATGCACTTCTTACCCGATATGTATGTGCCTTGTGATGTTTGCCACGGCAAGCGTTACAACCGCGAAACACTCGAAATACGCTACCGTGGCCGCAACATTCATGAAGTACTGAACATGACGGTGGATCAGGCGATTCCCTACTTCGAGGCCGTGCCTGCGGTTGCTCGAAGGTTGCAGACCTTGATAGACGTGGGCCTGTCTTACCTACGGCTAGGCCAGAGCGCGACAACACTCTCGGGCGGCGAGGCGCAACGCGTCAAGCTTTCACAAGAGTTGTCTAAAAGAGGCACGGGTCGCACGGTCTACATCCTCGATGAGCCAACCACGGGCTTACATTTCCAGGATATATCGCTATTGTTGTCTGTTTTGAATCAGTTGGTTGAGGCGGGCAACACCGTGGTGGTGATTGAGCACAACTTGGATGTCATCAAAACCGCTGACTGGGTAGTGGATCTTGGTCCAGAGGGCGGTGACGGGGGCGGTCAAATCGTGGCACAGGGCACACCGGAGCAAGTAGCAGAGGTCGCCAATAGTCACACGGGGACATACTTGGGCCCGTTGCTACGACGAACAATTGAGGCGGCTTCGAAGGCCTGACTGTGCTCCTCAGCCGCCTCTCAGCCGCATCCTCAATCTCAACGCAGTCCCGATTGGCGCAACACAACCGCCGCTTGAGGCGGGCAGTCGGCTGACTCGACGAGCGGCACAGGAGATAGACAACTAACTGTTTGTTCAAACTGCGACAGCGCCAAGGATTGGTTGCGCGGTAGGGTTCGGATTTGATCGGACGTGGGGGACCAAAGCGCCCACTGCACATTGACGTCGTTGGCATCGCTACAAATTCCACCGGTTTCTTCGTCGCACCTGAGCATCAGGCTGCGTATCGCCTCCTGTGGTGACGCGTGCCCACAAACCAAGGCTTGACCGCGGTTGATGCCGCCTTTTTCAACGCTACCGCGTAGGGCAGTGATGCGAGCGACCCAACCCGGTGCGCAGCGTTCTTGTACGTCGCCTCCAACGAGCTGACCGCGGGTTGTTTGGATGAGGGTCAGAGAGCAACGTCCGCCTTTAGAGATCGGCGCGCAGGTTTTGGCGATCGAGAGTGTCAAGTCCGGGGTGGCTGCTTGGGTTTGCGCGGCAACCATGGCCGAGGGCGCGAGCAAAGCGGTGGCTAGCGTCAAGGCCAAGGCCAAGGCTGAGGTCAAGGACGAGGGTAGATAGCGTTTTCGCATGCCGTATTCCTAATATCTGACCAGTCTAAAACGTCTCATCCATCTTGAAAACCCGTCGATGTTCAATGATCGCGTAACGGTCGGTCATTGCTGCGATGTAATCCGCAATGGCACGTGGCTGTTGAGCACCGTCGGTGCACTGGTAAGTGGGTGGTAATAATGCGGGTTCTTCAACAAACGCCTCAAAGAGGTCGCGTACGATTCGCCGCGCTTTATTGGTCATGCGCGCCACTTGGTAGTGTCGGTATAGATTGCGTAACAAAAAGGCTTTCAACTCATCCGCCTGAAGTCGCATGTCGTCGGAGAACGCCACCATGGCAGGGCCTTGTCGGACGTCATCGGCACTCTTCGGTTGTGAGCGCTCAAGTCGTTTGAGGGTGGTTTGTGTGACATCCATGATCAGGGTGTTGATCATTTGACGAATGGTTTCGGCCACCGCGCGATGTTCAGGTAGGCCAGGCCATGCCTGGGTCACCTGCTGAAAGTGACCCCCAAAAATAGGCACTTCACGCATCTGCGGCAAGGTGACCAGGCCGGAGCGCAGACCATCGTCAATGTCATGATTGTTATAAGCGATCTCGTCGGCTAAGTTGGCTAGTTGCGCTTCTAGTGAAGGCTCGGTGCGATCAATGAAGCGGGCGCCGACGTCACCGAGTTGGCGCGCATTGGCCAGAGAGCAGTGTTTGAGTATCCCTTCACGGGTCTCAAAGCATAGGTTGAGTCCGTTAAAGCCTGCGTAGCGTTCTTCGAGTTCATCGACGACTCGCAAGCTTTGCAAATTGTGTTCAAAGCCACCGCTCTCAGGCGCCAGTGCTTTCATGCAGCGGTTTAATTCATCTTGCCCGGCATGCCCGAACGGGGTGTGGCCAAGGTCGTGTGCCAAGGCAATCGCCTCGGTCAGATCCTCATCAAGGCCCAGGCTGCGCGCAATGACGCGAGCAATTTGTGCGACTTCCAACGTGTGTGTGAGACGTGTCCTAAACCAATCTCCTTCGTGATTCACAAACACTTGAGTCTTATAGGCCAACCGTCGAAACGCATTGGCGTGAATGATGCGATCACGATCGCGCTGAAACTCACTGCGATTACTGGGTGCGGGTTCAACGAAACGACGACCCTTGGTTTGGTCAGGGTCGCAAGCGTAGACGGCACGCGAGTAATCGCTGGCGCTCATGGACGAGTGACCGTTTGGTTCGGCGTTTGGTTCGGCGTTTTTTTCGACGTTTGCTCGGTGTGACTAGCCACCACAGCGGCGACATCTGCCATGGGTGCCCGACTAACGATGGCTTGCCCAATTTTTGGCATCAGTATGAAGTTGATTTCGCCACCCTCGGTTTTTTTATCGCCGCGCATTAACCTCATCCAGT
>Ga0222669_1000545_pt1 | contig 10410 bp, 13 predicted proteins | sample AntAcemetagen730_FD_179848 | JGI IMG/M metagenome (GOLD analysis project Ga0222669, IMG submission 179848) | Saline water microbial communities from Ace Lake, Antarctica - #730 | ecosystem: Environmental > Aquatic > Non-marine Saline and Alkaline > Saline | place: Antarctica: Ace Lake...
TTAAATCTGGGATAAGATTCGTAATGAGACATGTGTTTGGTTTGACACCACCTGGTCCTGAGACACAAATAACACGATTTTCGAATTTTAAGTCTGGAAAAAAATCTTCGTTTTGGCCTCGACGATTTATGAATTTCTCACCTTGATATAGGATTTGCTTTGAAAATGGTCGATACATTCCGGTAGCTATTTCTTCCTTGTCAAATTTTGCGATTTCACCTTTTTCTAATAGAGAAATAAGGCTGCTCGACCAACTTATATTTTTGGGGTCTGAATCTATAAAGTCATTCGCTTTTAAACTCTTGCTTTTTTGCTTAGCAGTAATGTATTTTGCGACTTGTTCGTTAAAAAACAGAACTGATTTCTCGATTACAGATGTCAATTTAGACTGAGAGAAATTGTAAATCCAGGCGTCCCTAGAAGTTTCGTAGCCTCTTGAGTTAATCACAAAATAGGATTTAGAATTGAGATTATATTTTTTGTCCGGCTGGATAGGAAAGAATGTTTCAAACAATTCATTTCGCTGATTGAGCCAGTCTCCCTGGTCATTCGGTATGATCTTCTTCCATTTCATTTCAGGACTATTAGCAGAATTCAATTTTGAAATAAGTTTTAACTTTTCATCACGCGTCAGGTAATCGCCAATATCGTGATATTGGATTTCCGCTCTGTTCTGTTTGTTTTTGGAGTTCTTGACCAGAAGAGTGATCGAAATTGGTGTCCGAGAACCAGAACCAAAGATTTTGCCTCCTTCTTTACGGGAAACTTCACCACTCGTACGTTGATTGCCTCTGAGATTGAAAACATAGATCGAGGAGAACTCTTTCTCAAGGCATTTTCGAAATCCATCCTGTGCGTTCCCGTCGATCCATGAACCATTCGAAACAAAACAGATAACCCCTCCATTGTCCTGGTCTAACCTATCGGAAGACCAGCGAAATGCTTTGATGAATGAATCGTAGAGTGAGTTTTTATTTGTAGCTTTAGTTTCCTTCACATATGTGTTGGCAATCCGGCTGTCTAACTTTTTATAACTTTGGTTCTGGGCATTATCGTTAGCGGATTTTTGTCCGATAGAATAAGGTGGGTTTCCCATGATCACCCGAATCGGCGATTTCTTCTGAGCCACAACGCGTTTCGAATCCTGAGGAAAGATTTCTGAAAACAATCTCTCACTTTCGTCTGATTCCCCGAGCTGGAATGTATCAGTTAGACAAATTCCCTCGAAAGTCTTATATGATTCGCCTTCTTCCAGCAGATCATGATAGGCATTCTCGATATTTACAGCAGCGATGTAATAAGCCAGCAAAACAATTTCGTTTGCGTGCAATTCCTGATTGTATTTCCGTTCCAGATCCTTCTGAGAAATCAGGCCACTCTGCAGCAGACGTGTGATAAATGTTCCTGTTCCTGTAAACGGGTCCAGAATATGAATGTTTTCGTCAGAAATAGAACGGCCAAACTCTTTCTTGAGAACATCATTCACCGAATGGATGATGAAATCCACAACCTCGACTGGCGTATAAACAATACCCAGCTTTTCAACCATTTTGGGAAATGCAGTTTTGAAAAACTTGTCATACAGCTCAATGATGATTCGCTGTTTTCCCTCGGCATTGTCGATACCTGCCGCGCGGGATCGGACGGATTGATAAAACTTGTCCAGAACCTCAGTATCTTTCCCGATTGCCTGTGCTTCCAGGAGATCCAGCATCTTTTGCATGGAAACGGAAATCGGGTTATTCTGAACAAACGAGTAACCCTCAAACAGGGCCTCAAATACCGGCTTGGTAATGATATGCTGAGCCAGCATTTCGATAGCTTCCAGCTGGGTAATGGATGGATTGATATTTTCCTGAAGTCCAGACAGGAAATTCTGAAACGCTTGTTTGTGTTTTCCCTCTTCATTAGTCAGCTTAGTAATTCGCTCAATCTGACGCTCTACAATGATTGCAACATCTTTTGCCCACTGTTCCCAGTATTTTCGATCACCAACCTTATTCACCATTCGGGCATCCAATTCCGCTTCCGTACTCATAATCTGTTCTCCGGATTTAAATTAAAAAAGTTCAGCCTGCTGCGGCTTCGGTTTGGATCGCGGCTCGTCTTCCCCTGGAAGCGTCATCGATTCCGGGTCATACGTTGGCAGCCTCAGTTTGCTGCTGTGCAGTCTGATCCACTCACCTTTCGATCCGTTGCATAGCACCGTGACCACATTGTCTCTTAGTACGTTTCCGTTGGCCGTTTTGAATTGCCCCTCGTTCAGCACGTCAATAAATCCTGCATCGTGGCATGGGCAACCTTCATCACACTTGCGAATCGTCGGCGGCTTTCGTTTCTGGAATGGTTTCATGTCCCCTCGAATGCTTCATTGAGAACTGAGTTAAATATGTCCGACTGCTTTTGCTGGTCGCGCATCTCTTCGCGGGCCTTGTCTTCTTCGGCCAGTGACACGTTGATATCCCCGCTTTCAATCTTGTGGCGGAACAACGCGCCGGGACTCTCAGCACTTCGACAATGGACAGCAATCGACCAGACGTTCAAGCGAGCGGTGTCCGTGCTCTTTGAGAATCCCAGACTGACAGCCCGGTCAAATAGTTTTTCGATCTCTGCTGGTTCGCGGAACATATACGGTTCCAGATGGCAGTTCCAGCGTTTGCCTTTCCGCTTTGGGGTTTTAGCGGCACCGAATTCCTGACCGACTCCACCGGCTGGCTTCTTGCCTTGTGATGGCAGACCAGAAGGGCAGTAACCTTTTGGAAATCCATCAACCGGCTTTCTTCGCTTTGGCCGTTCGGTCTGTTTGTTCCGTCGTTCTAAGTTCGCAGCCCGCTGTTGGTCCTGCTTGCGGTCCAGTTCTTTGTCCGCATCGACTTCACCGCTGGCTGCCTTCAGTCTGGCAATTGCCATGTCTTGCGTTGTGATCGGCACTGAATCAAACACCTTGGGCCAGTTGATCCGGTAATGGTTATTGCGCCCTTTGTGGCCACTCTCGCGGATGATCCATTCAGACTCAACAGCCAGTTTGATATGCCTGCCGACCGTTCGTTCCGCAGTTCCGATCTGTTCTGCCAGCCTGGCGTATGATGGCCAGCAATCCGGGTTGTTACGAGTGAACCGATCAATGGCAAACAACAGGTTCTTGATCCGGTAATCGGCCTGCAGTTTCTCAAGCAGTTCAATCTTTAAGATCCGATTGACTTGCAGCTTTTCGAAGTCGAGTTGTTTCTGCCTGTCTGATGGCTTGTGCTTTGGCATCCTGCATCGTTCCGTCTGCTAAGGTTGTTTATCCGTTTAATTCGTCCGCGTGAAATACGATTAGGCCCGCTGGTAAGTAACGCTTCTTCGATCAAGCCCAATTTCGAAAACACCATACTCACAGCCCTCGATATCAATGCTGGTTCGAGAACGCAATTCGCTGATCCTCTTCGGTACAGAACGTTTGCAAGTGGTGTATGTCGTAAGGAATCAGACTGCCCCTGCCGTCATTCACCCTGACAATTGCCTGTGTGTGATAGTTGGTCCATTGATTACTGGGTTCTGTCGCTCCCGTCACAAACTGAATGATCGTTCCAGTCTGCTGCATCTTCTTGGTATGTGGGTCCCAGATAATGCAATACAGTTTCATCGAAACATAGGAATCCTGTGTTTGCTGGTACGGGATATAAGGCTTTACCATTCTCTTCTCCTGTTACTTTCTACCATTGAATTGATAAAGGCGGCGTGGGGGAATCGAACCCCCGGCAGGATGTTCACGCATCCATGCCCACCATGAGCCGTTCTAGCTCTGTGTAGATTGGGGGATGAGCCCGTTACACAGTGCCACGCCCGGATTATGTCGGGGCTCGTAGCTGTTCCATTTCATTGCCTGCCTGCTCTGTCATCATGTTGTAGATCCCGTCATCAATCAGACCGGCATTGAGTGAGTTCCCAGCGAGAATTTGGAAGTCTGCGAGTTGGTTGATGTCTCTTGATTCAACAGCTTTTTTCCAAGCCGCGTGCAACTGCTTATCGTCGAGCGGTTTTTTTGTGCGCGGCTTGCTGGCTGATTTCTCCTGCTCTGCTTCAGGCGGTGCCGTTGTGGTCGTCTGGCTGTTCCCGTTTCGGCTTGCCACTTTGCTTGCCAGGTCTTTTGATCGTGATTGTGGTTCAGGGTCTAACTGATGATCTGATTCCACATCGAAGGTAATGCGGGGCGAATCGGGATCGGCACCGTAGACGTTATCCACCGGCAGATTGCCTGTTTCGATCGCATCCTCATAAGCAGATGCTTTTTCAACACCTGGTCCCATTGGAGCAAATTTACGAAGAATACGCACTGCTGTCTTCGCCCACATTGGATCTTCCCAGAGCTTCCACGGAGATTTATAACCACCACTTGAAGGGCTGGCGCTCTTGTGCTTCTGGACTTCACCTTGCGTGAGCACAACAAAATCAGAGCTACCATCTTTAAGGCGATACATGGCCCAGGCTGCGATCAGATCGCCACGTCCTTCTTCTAGTGGTGGCTTATGTCTCAGGAATGCGTTCGTCCCGAATTCAAAATCGAATTCATCATTTTTGCGAACAGCACCCGCAGACACACTTTGCAGATTGGGGTTCTGGTGCATCAGTTTTGTGTACCCCTTGTAGTCGGGGATAAACTGACAGATGTAGCAGTCTTTGGTTTTGTCTTTGTAGGGGACCAGATGGCCGTCGTACCCGTTGGGCTCCAGTCCAATTGCCGATGCATTCATCAGTGAGAGCCCGATTGACTGTGTAGTACATTCCAGTAGTAGCGGGTTATTTTGCGCTGCGTTAAGTGCAAACCTGATCATAGTATCTGGCGTGATTGACTCTGGCAGAATCAGCGCCATGCTGTCAGCACCTGCTGTTAGGTTTCGTTTCAGGGTGTTCAGCCTTTCTTTACTGACGACTAATTGATTCATGACTATGCTTCTCCTTTTTATTTGAGTTCAGAAATTAGAAAACGATTGTGGTTATCACTTGGGAACTTTGACGGCTCGTGCGTCGATGCGGGGCTTCCGGTCAACCGTGAAAGAGCAGCCAGCGATTTCTTTTCGGCGAATCATTCGTTTGCCGCCAGCCAGTACGCCGCCAGAACGATTGCCAATTTCTTTTAGCACGAACGCCTTTAGGGCCTTACGTTCGGCAACGACTTCCTTTTCGTCATCGCTGAGCAGCTCGTAACGGTTCCAGGCGGCACAGGCTTCTTTACTGAGTTCAAAGACCGAATCCTTTTCAATGGTCTTGTACATGTTCTTAACCGTGTCCGGCACCGATTTATTGTCCCAGTCCGGGTCCGGTTCATCGAAGTTCTGTATCCGCTCCCACATCTCAGCCAGACCGACAATCAAGGCATCGACCAAAGCCTGTTCTCGATGCACCGTGTACTGCTGCAGCTTCTTTCCAACCAGAATCGCGAACTCAACTTTCTCCCAGCCCATGACAAGCATTTGTTGCTGTGCCTGGACAACGTAGCCGTCAGGAATGTAGTCAGTCCCTTGCTCTCCCATTTCAGCGGCAATGCGCCAGTTCATTGTTTTCACTTCGAGCCCTCTGCTCGGTCCGATGATGCCATCGGGAGTTGCCAAAATGAATGGGTGATCTGGATGACGATACATGGGGCAGGGGTGCATCAAAACTTTCTGATCGTTCTTTCGCTCCCAGTATTTGACAATGCTGGATTCGAACTCTTTGCCGAACCACATATCATCGTTTTCTGCATCCTCTTGCAGCGTGCCGATCTTGCGATGGTAGAGCTTCCACCGTTCGCCGTAATCAGACAGACCCATTGCATCGGCGGCTTCACTGGCACCAATGCCGGTAGACCGTGCCTTGTACCATTCGGGCGTATCCGGATCAGCGACTTTTACAGGTTCATAGGTAGCGGTTGACATTGAAGTCCTCACTTTCTGTTTGGGTTATGGCAGACCACTCAATTCGATAGCTGGTGGTCTTGCCGGGAAGTTTTTCCGTTTCTAAAAATCCTAATCTCTCTGCTTCTTTGATTGCTGTTCTCGCGACGTGCTCTGAGCAACCCATCAGCCGCGACAGGTCAGCAAGCGGAGGGCAACAGAACTCACCCACCCCGGTAATTTCATCGAGAACGACCAGCAATAGCTTTGCCGATAGAGACAGCGGCAGCCCCAGTAGTTGCCGCCGTTTGTCTTCAGTGAATGCGAGTGAGTTCTGTTGAATCATTTGCCTGCTCCCTTACACTTGGTTTACCGAAGAACTCAACGCCGACTTTGATTTCAGATGCTTGAGCATCAGGTCGAACAATTCAGTAAGCAGGCCATGCACCGACTTCCACCACTCCAATGGAAGCTTCAAATCTTGTATCTCCTGATCAGATCGAGTCTGCCAGTGAGTCCAGGTGAACCCTTTAGGGATACCAACGGGAGGCGTAATTTTGAGCCACCTTCCTATGATCTGAATCTTGTAATCATCAACGGAAATTTCAATCGCCATCTCTGTTACTTGAGTCACTGCTTCAAGGCCGAGCTTTTCCACCATCGCAAAGAGAATCTCTTGAGTTATGCCGTGGTGTTCTGGCAACTCCTTCTGGTCAGTCATTCGAATGTGCCTGACATAAACAGAACCGAGATGACCATCTTCGTATTCAACGATCCCGACAGGAAAGTGACCGACTCCATTTTCGAGCTCGTCGTGATCCACAGAGAGCCCGATCAGGTGTCCTTTTCTCGGGGTTTCACAAACGACTTGCACTTCACATGGTCTTCGCATCATTACCTCCTGTTTGGCTTGTTGCTTTACTGATTGCTGCACGAGCAATGGTCATGTCACCACCGCATATAAGTGGCCCTAGATAACGCCCACAGTGACCCAGTAGAGACTTGCACGACTCCAGCAGGTCAGGCGCTGCAGCGATTAGGCGGGCATTAGATTCTGCGTTCTCCATTTGCTTAGCTGGCTTGATCTCACCCTCGCTGTAGAAGACGCATATAATTCTTTGTTCGGTGGATACGTTCCAAACGAACCCCTCTTCGTCGATGTCTGCTCGCCATGGGGATGGCGTGTGGGTTTGCTCGCTCACAACTATCTCCTGTTTGGTTTACTGGTCACACTGACGATCATCACGATTGAGTAGATCGCCAGGCTGAATGTTATTGCTGCAAAGCTCACGAGTTGCTCCTTGAACCAACGCCTGAGAAATCGCATCATGAACAGTCCCGCGATGCCCCATTGATGCGTTTTGAATTAATCACGAAATCTCGTTTACGATCGTGTGTACGTGAAAAGCCCGTCCGTGGGCCTTGTGAGTCCGCATCCATCGCGGTTAAGAAGTTACAGAACGGAAGCGGTCAGATTCTTTTCGTCGGGCGTCTGTGCAGCTTCTGCCGTCAGGACAGAAATATCTGTCTTGGCAATCAGTTCGCCGATCAATTGCTTGTTGTCGTAATCCAGATCCTGCCATGCAGCTTGACCGATCACCATAATCTTGTGTTCCGAAGGAACATCCTTCAGGGCGTTGATCGCGATATCCAAAGCGATTTTCCAACGTTCGCCCTCAGACAGCTCCCGGTAATACGTGGTATCACCACGGCTGGTCTTCAGAACCAGGCGAGTTTCACCATCGACGATCTGTACTTTGAGAGGTGATTCACTGGAAGCGATGACTTCAGACAATACGTCAGCAGTCGCTTTGGCTGCATCACGCAAGCGGTCGGCTTTCTGTTGATGCTCATCAGCGATAGCCTTTTCCTGTTCGGCTTCTGCCTGGATCTTGATTGCATCGCGAACTCGAACGCCTTGTTCGTTTGCAACGCGAGCCTTAGCTAATGACTCGTCGGCTTCGATCAGGATTGCATCGGATGGATTCACGAAATCAACGGCTGCTTCGATTGCATCACGCCAACCAGCCGTTGACTGTTCGTAGGATCGAACATTGTCAAGGTATTGCTCAGCTTCTTCCCGTTCACCTTCAAGGTGATTAAGGTCGGACTTCAGCTCTCGTAAGTCCCGTTCAACCTTTTCAATCATCCGTTGCTGTTGCTCGATAGCTTCCCGTTTCTGGTTTACGTCCTTTTCTGATTCTTCAAGCGTCAAGCCGGAATAGTTCTCTTCAACCTCAGCCAGTTTGGTCTTGGCTTCCGCAGCGTTCTGGTTGATCTTCATCGCGTTTGTACGCTGGTTCTTCAATTCAGTATCACGCTGAAGGCATTCCTCAAGGCGCGTCTGCAGCGTGACGGAATCGTGCTCTGCGGTCAGGTCGATCCCTTCGTTTGACTTTTCTTTCGACTGCTGGTTGTCGCGGTGATTCTCAGCAGTCTTGGCAGTGTTCCGGGCTTTCGCTTCCAGGTCACGTTTAATCGCTGCAGCCATCTTTACCAGATCGTCACCCTTGATTGAATCAGGAGAGACGATGCTTTCGAATTCTTCCTGACATTCGAACAGGTCAAAGAACAGAGAAGCGGCGGCTTCAGGGGACAGCAGGCCAATCAGAGCCTTGATCGACTTCGCGTCGGCGGCTTCAGGATCTTTAACGCCGGGGCTGACCAGATCGTCGATGCTAAACTTGCCTTCGATCGTGGCAACGTCCAGCTCGCCCTTCATACGGTTGACTTTCTGGACACTCAGTCGCACGCCACCGAATTCGACGCGGCCTTTCTTGGCACCGTCCCTCAGAGGCACGGACCCTTTGTCTTTTCCGCTGGCGAACGCATTCACGGCAGACAGTGCGTGCGTCTTGCCAGTGCCGTTTGATCCTCGCAAAACCGTAATATGTCCCGGCTTTGCTGGTATTGCGGCGTGACTTATCGGCCCTACGTTTTCCAGGATGATGTTGTCGTTGTCTTGTACCTCTGGGTTTGTTACGTTAATCACTGTTAGCTCCTTTCTTGGGAGTTAAGGGTTAGAGGGCTGGCTGTCTGATTGTCGTTAGGAGCCAGTTCTCGTTTGTTACATGTTATTATCGCAATAAGATAACACTTGTAAATAGTAATCGCTGTAATTTTATCTAAATTAGACAAAAAGATTAATCCGCAGGAAGAAACGCCCTGATGGATTTCCCAAGCGAGCCTGCGATAAATGGGTAATAGTCTGGATTGATATTCGTTGCTCCCTGCTCATACTTGTAGAGCGTTTGCAGCGGGATATCTAATCCGTGCTGCTTGAGAACAAGCCTATACTCGTCCAGCGCCTCATACTTCTCGACGCGCAACTCACGGAACCGTGCAGCGATCCTGCCGCTGTACTCTGTCAAGTCTGGTTCTTTACGTGAGCGTCCCATTTTTTTAGATTTCGCTCTTTTTTTGGCGGTTGAAGTAACTGCCATAGTCTAACCTCCTGTTGTCGTTTCTGCCAATGATTCGTCCATTATGATCTCTTCCCGGTCGATTCTGTAATCGCCGGGAGCGTCAAAACCCATACGACTCCTACTGCCCCTGATGCCCAGCATGGTAATTCTGATCTTTTCCCCGGTCCGGTTATTCGTGATCACAACTACTTCGTCTGCTTTTCTCGATAATACTAACACTTCGATTCCTTTCGATTCGTAGCCTTGAAATAAACGCCGCCCGTTAAAGCGGCTGCAAAAATTCATTCGTCAACGCTGAAGTCCTGATGGTCTCGGAAGACGACTTCCAGATTCACCTCCCCGTCACTGACTCCAATGCAACCCACCATTACGCCGCCGACATTCAGCACCTGGCCGGGGGACAACGTAACGATTTCGGTTCGCGGCATTGATACCAGGGTGATGGATCTTGCAACGTGTTCTTCGCGGTTGATCCAGCCCTTACGCTGCAATGCCTTCAGGTGTGCCATCACGCCGTTGGGAGACTTGATACCAAATTCATCCCCTATCTCACGAACTGTTGGCGATGGGCGACCAGCAGCAATCGTATTGCGAATAAAGTTGTAGATGACCTGTTGCCGATCTGTCAGCGGTTCGCGACCACGATCTATTACCGTCACGCATTCCCCGGCAATCGTGACAACCTTGGCACCGATCCCGGCCTCTCTAATGTTTCTTGGTTCGTTACTCATTCAGATCACCTCTTTACAGTCTGGCGTTTTTCAATTCGGTCAGCCAGTTCCCGCAACGCTTGCGGGGCTGTCTCTGGATCAACGGTCGCACCATATTGAGCGATGCCATCATCCTGAAAGATGATCAACATTGATCCGATCGTGTCCTTTGTCTGGCACTGTTTAATGATGCGGAGCTGGTAATTCAGATGCTCGGACAACTCTGGCTCTGTCATGTATTTCAACAGATTAGGCATTGTCTGTTTCTCCAATTTCAAAAAAGCGTCCGGCAGGATTCGAACCCGCATCACTGGTTTGGCCTGCTACTTAATTCGCAGTGCGGTCTGCCATACCGCTGTCAGCGTTCCACCCGACATGGACGCAACCTGCATTTATTATTTCATTTCGTCTTTGACA
>Ga0222669_1000585_pt1 | contig 10017 bp, 1 predicted proteins | sample AntAcemetagen730_FD_179848 | JGI IMG/M metagenome (GOLD analysis project Ga0222669, IMG submission 179848) | Saline water microbial communities from Ace Lake, Antarctica - #730 | ecosystem: Environmental > Aquatic > Non-marine Saline and Alkaline > Saline | place: Antarctica: Ace Lake | collected...
AGAAAAGCTACCCATCGCAAACACGGCAGTTGCACCATTAACCGTTACAGCTGCTGCATCAGCAATCACATCACTGGCGCTGAGCGTCAGCGTGCCTGCGCTCACCGTCGTGATGCCGTCGTAAGTATTGGTACCACTCAAGGTTACGGTGCCAGCGGTCGTCTTGTTCAAAGCGACGCTACCTGCTAGCGCAGCACTGACCGAGCCCGCTTGCACGTCAAAGTCGCTTGTGCTCGTTAACGTACCGTTACTGATCGTGCCACTGGTTAACTGCACACCCGCAACCGTGTCACCATAGCCACCGAGGTCAAACGTGCCCCCACTGACAATCACGTTGGTGCTGTCAGATAGCCGGTCGTTGCCGCCTAGCGCCAAAGTACCCGCACTGATGGTGGTCGTGCCTATGTACGTGTTGGCGCCTGAAAGCGTCAACGTGCCAGATCCTGACTTGGTCAAGCTGCCATTACCTGAAATGACCCCAGAAATGACACCTGCCGTTGAATCGACCCCGGCTTCAGCAATGTTCAGGTTGTAACTGCTCAGAGTGATCGCACCTGCTGACAAGCCTGTCGCCGTCAATATTGAGTCGGCACCCAGCGTGACCGCGCCGCCGTACGTCTGTACGCCCGAAGTGGTTATTACACCGCCGTTGATTTGAGTCGCGCCCGCTGCTGAGAGGCTCGCGAGCGCTGTTGCACCACCGACGACACCCGTGAAAACTGTCTCCCCGGTTCCCGTAATGGTGGCCAATCCTTGAGCACCATCAAGCGTCCCAGAAAAAGTCACATTCCCGAGCGTTGCCCCGGTAGAGATTGATGCACTTGCTCCTTGTAAGGTAACGTCGTTGGTAAAGGTTAGATCAGCGCCGGCACCTTGAGATCCAGCACCATCACCCGCACCGCCCGCGGCAGTGATGGTACTGTTACTTAAAACAATTTCTGTTGAGCTATCTAAGTTCAGATAAAGTGCACCAGCGTCACCCCCAGCGGCGCCAGAACCTGTCGCCGCTACACCGCCATCTGTGTTCAGATCCGTAATTGTCAGTGACTGATTAGTGCCGGTGAAATTGAAGATAACAGCACCGCCCGCAGAACCTATACCGCCGCCAGTACCCGCAACACCTAACGAACCGGTTGTCACCAGAGAGCCAGCCAAATTGATCGCGCCAGCCGATTGCATGGCGATTTGACCTGACGCTTGTCCTGGCGTGGCGGCTGTTGTAACAATTGAATGACCTGCTGCGAGGCTGACACCGCCAGCACCGGCAATCAACGCGACAAGCCCGTCTGATGACGATAACTTTTGCGGATCATCCAAACCTGCTTGAGTCACCATGCTGGCATTGAGACTTATGGTTTCGCTAGCAATATAGGCCCAACCCGCCGTTGTCGTGAGATCGCCGGTGAGTGTGAATGTGCCAGTGCTGAGTATGGCAGTGCTGAATGCATCGCCCAGCCCTTGCGAATACGTGCCGGCCGTCAGCGAGTCACTGATCGTGACGTTATTAGCCGTTAAGATAAAGACATATTTAAAGGCGTGCGTGCTACCCACGGCACCAACAAATGTGATGTCACCGCTACCGGCGTTCATTGCTAATAACGAGTCGTCTATGTTGTCGACCGTCTCCTCGAAACGGATAGTGCCAATGCCAGCACCCGTATCCACTTCAATGACCTGGCCAGACAGTTGAGCAACGCTATCTAGTGTGAAATCACCGCCCGCGCCCGTGCTGCCTCCGATACCGCCCACCATTGATATGCTTTGGTCATCGGAGGCAGAGACGCGACCTAGATTGGCGACACCACCGTTGGTGCGCAACGTCAACGAACCTGCTGCTCCACCCGTGGACGTTCCATCTGACGCATTGCCGCCACTCGTTTGGTTCGCAGCCGAACTCAGGGTCAAGCTATTGCCGGCACCCGTGACGTCGACGGTAATGTTGCCACCGGCGTAACCCGTGCCTGATGCACGTGAAGCACCTCGGGCGTCTAAATCAGACCCAATGATTGCGGTACCAACGCTATCAATGTCGATGTTGCCGGCGGCTGCATCCACGCCTGCGCTTGTGATTGTTCCACCATCGATGGTGATACCGCCTGAACCTGCGTTGAAATCAATCAATTGCCCAGCGGCAGCAACCCCTGCATTGATATCAATCGTGTCGGCGGTCAGCACAACCGAACCGAGTGAGTTCACGGCGCCATTGATTTGAATACTTGTTGCCGCGGTTAAGTTCAAACCACTTGTATTAACAACCGCAGCCGTCGCAAACGTGTCAGCGCTATTGACAGTCAGCGCACCGATTCGACCCGCAGAAGTAGAACCGACCGCCCCAGCAAAACTCACATCGCCCGTACCGGCCGTGACCGTAACGGCATTGGCTTCATTGGATTGCGAGTTCACTGTGCCCGAGAAGCTGACATCAGCGCCAGCCGCACTGTTAGCCGTGGTGTTCACCACAAGGGCCTCGTTTGCCACAACATCACCACTAAAGGACAGCACCCCACCCTCAGTGCTGTAAGTGCCGTTGGTCGTGATCGTGCCACTAGCGGTATAAGTTTGATCGCCCGTGGTGGTTATGGCCTGGCCAGTTAAAGCAATGTCACCGCCACTGGCCACTATCGTTTTTACCGTGCTGTTATCTCCCACCGCTCCCAAATCAACCGAACCACCAGCGGTAGAAATGGTTAAACCGTAATCAACGGCAACCGTTGCGTTGTAGCGAACCGCGACAATACCGTCATTACCCGAACTACTGTAATTATTACCCCCAGCACCACCACCACCGCCTCCGAACCCAGTTGCGGCTAAAGCACTTGTACCACCTGCGCTTCCCAAACCGCCGACAGCGTATGTTTCATTGGTGAGTACCGATAAACTACCAATGCCGCCCTGTCGACTTGAGGCTGCGCCACCAGCACCGCCGCCGCCGCCGGCATGCACATTTTTGTTAACGACATTAAAGCCGTAGCCGTCGTTTCCTTGGCCTGGCTCCCCACTACCCCCAAGTGACCGGGCACTATCATTAGAGCTACCACCGCCACCGGAGCCGCCCGCGCCCCCATCAAGATATCCAGTAGCGTCACTGCTACCACCAAAGCCACCACCTAGAGCTATGATGGTCTGCGACGTGTTGTCAACTTGCGTAAAAGTTACGGTCGAATCTGACCCTTTTTCACCAATACTGTGCAAAACGGATAAACCACCTGAGCCGATGGAAATGCTCAGGGACTCGGCGTTAGACACATTAATAGCAGCAGCATCTGTCAATTCAATGAAACCACCAGCACCTCCACCACCACCTGCCCCAAAGTTATTTTTACCCTCCAAGGAGCCACCAGAGCCACCCCCTGCAACAATCAACAACTCAAGGGCAGTGACTCCGTCTGGAATGGCCCAAGTGAAAAGACCGTCATTGGCGTAGATCGTCGAAGAGGTGCTAGCGCCTATTCCATATAAAAATTTAACCAAGCCAGACAAAGCTTGCGCGTCAGCAATGCTATCCACACTGCCTAGCGTCACGGTACCCGTGCCTTGTATGTCTATCGTTCGATCAGCACCCACTAGCCAGAGGGCACCTGGCACTGAGAGTCCACCATTGCCTAACCCGATGATGTTGCCCGATAGTAATGTGCGCCCTGAGGTGGAAAGGATTAGTGCGTCATTTAGTGTGGTGTCAGCCAAGATGGATATGTCACCGGCCTGAGTGCCGCCGCCAAGCGTGAGGGAGCTGAAGCCATCACCAATGAAAGCGAACTCACTTGCCGTGATATCGAGACTGCTCACACCCGCGTCTGCCGACCCCGAGAGGTTAATGGCGCTTTGCGCATCTCTGGACCGAATAGTCAGAGCGCCTGTTCCCGAGATTGCTGCAGTGATGTCGACTTCACCAGCTGTCAGTGATATGTCAGCGCCGGCACTCGCTGTGATAGTGCCATTAACACTAATAACAGCGCTGTCGGCTGCGAGTAGCGTGATGCCAGCTGCTGTTAAAGCACTGTCAATATCGATGTTGTTGGCGTAGACGGTGATTTGCCCAGCAATACTGATTGCTGAGTCGACCGTATCCAACAGCGTCACGTTCACATCAGCTGTGCCATTGGCACTGGTTACTTTACCAATCGTTAGACCACCGAGGTCAGTAAAGAAACTAAATCCCGCGGTCGAAAAATCACCTGCAAAGTCGTTTTCCGTCGGTTCGATGCGCAGTATTCCTGCGCCTGAGAAAAGACTACTGGACGTGGTTGGTGTGTCGTTACTCAACACGAGCACACCAGCATTAATGTTGGTCGCACCGTTATAGGTGTTGGCACCCGACAAGGTTGTGGTGCCCGCCCCGGTTTGGGTCAGGGCGCCTGCGCCCGCTAAAATGGCCGACACCGTCGCGGTGTTACCCGCTGTGTTACCAAAACCGTAGCTGCTACCGGTCAAGACACCCGTGGTCGATGTGATCGAACCACCCGCACTACCCACGGTCACCGCGCCAACCGTGTCGCTAAATGTCGACAGCGCAAACACCGCATTCGAACCATTTACCGTCACAGCAGCTGAGTTAGCAATCACATCACTGGCACCTAACGCCAGCGTGCCTGCGCTCACCGTCGTGGTGCCGTCGTATGTATTGGTACCGCTCAAGGTTACGGTGCCAGCGGTCGTCTTGTTCAACCCAACGCTACCTGCTAGCGCAGCACTGACCGATCCCGCTTGCACGTCAAAGTCGCTTGTGCTCGTTAACGTACCGTTACTGATGGTGCCACTGGTTAACTGCGCACCCGCAACCGTGTCACCATAGCCACCGAGGTCAAACGTGCCCCCACTGACAATCACGTTGGTGCTGTCAGATAGCCGGTCGTTGCCGCCTAGCGCCAAAGTACCCGCACTGATAGTGGTGGTACCGAAGTATGTATTTATTCCGGATAAAGTTGTCGTGCCCGCGCCGCTTTGCAAGAGGTTTGCGCTACCTGCCAAGATCGCTGACACACTGCCAGCATTGCCTGCTGTGTTGTTAAAGGTGATGCTGCTAGCCGTCAGCACACCGGTGGAAGAAGTGATCGAACCGCCATCGGTTCCAATGCTCAGCGCCCCGACTGTGTCAGAAAAGCTACCCATCGCAAACACGGCGCTCGCGCCATTTACCGTTACAGATGATGAATCAGCAATCACATCACTGGCGCCGAGCGCCAGCGTGCCTGCGCTCACCGTCGTGACGCCGTTATACGTATTGGCGCCACTCAAGGTTACGGTGCCAGCGGTCGTCTTGTTCAACCCAACGCTACCTGCTAGCGCAGCACTGACCGAGCCCGCTTGCACATCAAAGTCGCTTGTGCTCGTTAACGTACCGCTGCTGATCGTGCCACCGGCTAACTGAACACTAGCAACCGTGTCACTATAGCCACCGAGGTCAAACGTGCCCCCACTGACCACCAACGCGCCGCTATCGACCAGCGCATTACTTGCCCCAAGCGCCAAGGTGCCCGCGCTCACTGTCGTGACGCCGTCATACGTATTGGCGCCACTCAACGTCACGGTACCCGCGGTCGTCTTGTTCAAAGCGACGCTACCAGCTAGCACCGCACTGACCGAGCCCGCTTGCACGTCAAAGTCGCTTGTGCTCGTTAACGTACCGCTACTGATCGTGCCACCGGTTAACTGAACACCAGCAACCGTGTCACTAAAGCCACCGAGGTCAAACGTGCCGCCACTGACAGTCACAGCCGTGTTGTCAGATAGCCTGTCGTTAGCGGCTAGCGTTAACGTACCCGCACTGATGGTGGTTGTGCTCGTGTAAGTGTTCACACCCCCAAGTGTCAGTGCGCCAGCGCCGGCTTTGAAGAATGCGAGATCGGCATTCACGCCATCAGACATGACACCGTTGTACGTTTTATCCAGCGACGTATCCATATCAACCGTCAGTACGACGGTACCGCTAGTCGCTCCCGTGGTGATGCTTCCTGCACCCTCAATACTGCCAATGGTGTCGTTCACGTCAACGCGGTAGGTCGCACCGCTTGCAATACTGACTTGTGTCAGATCGCTCAAGCTGCCGCTAACGGCAAGAGTGCCTGCGCTTATGGTGGTGAGACCGTCATAAGTATTCGCACCCGCTAGATTAACGACGCCGGTACCCAACTTGGTCAAGCCGCCCGTTCCTGAAATCGAACCGTTCAATGTCGAATCGCCGGTGCGATTAAAGACCAAATCGGCGTTGTTAACAATATCGCCAGCCAGTGAGCCACTTGCCCCACCTGCGCCAATATTGAGCGTACCTGCATTAACCGTCGTGACACCGCTGAAGGTATTCTCGGCCGTCAAACTTAACGCACCCAAGCCTGATTTGGTGAGCGTGCCACCTGAACTAACTAGCGCGGTGGCAAACGTCACGTCTTGACCGGCTGTGTCAATCGCTACCGACTGAGAGGCGTTTTGGCTAAACCGTGCCGAATAATCCACCACGTTGTTAACCGAATACTCAAGCACACCGCCCGTAAAACTGATGACCCCGCTATTTGCCAGCGCACTAGCTGAGTCCAAGACCAAGCGACCATCCGTTAGTGTTACCCCACCACTAAACGTATTGGCACCCGACAAGGTAAGCGCACCTGCGCCAGACTTAGTCAGATCACCGCTACCAGAGATGATGCCAGCCACCGACCCACTTGCGCTGTTGGCAATCGTCAAGTCGTAAGTATTTAAATTCACGGTAGAGCTAGCAGAAACACCCGTGCCAGTCAGTGTCACATTTACGCCCAGTGCCAACGCGCCCGTGTAAGCTTGGCTGCCGTCGCTCGTTACATCTGCATTCAAATTGATAAAACCACCGTATACCGAGATCGGGCCAGCTAGGCTCATGTCGGATGAGATGGTCACATTGGCAGCGTTGTCGACCTTTCCAATCACCAGGCCCAGCGTGTCTTGGATTTTAAGACTATCAAAGCTGTCAGGACCACCTGCTGACGTATAGTAATCTCCGGACTTTGTACTATCCCAAGTTATGTCGTTTTCAAATGACGTTCCGAGCGGAGCAATGCTCAACACGCCCGTTCATTGCAGAGTGAGCTGATTGCCCGCGTTTTCATAGTCAAAGTAAACACGATCAGTTATTAACTCTATATTTCCGGTGCCCGAATTAATTGTTGCGCCGTTGGTATAAGCTGAGATCCCGGTATCTTGATTCCCATCGATTGCACGCCCCGATGTACCGACAATTCTTACGTATCCACCGCCAGTATTGATATTTGCGCCATTAAACTCAGCGCCTATTTGATTGCCTGCGCCGCCCATGGCCGCGCCTACACCCACCGTATGTCCTTGCCAGTTGCCAGTTAACTCTCCGCCACCCATCCAGATGTCGCCGCCGTTGGTATTGACTACAGAATTAACCGTCACGCCAAAACCTCCCTCTGTGAAATCGGCGCCAGCTAAGCGGTCAATTTCAGAGGCGAGAATCAAGTTCAGTGGCGCAATAGTTGAGGTGATGCTCGCACCCGCATGAATAGTCAACCGATTAGTCGAACCAAGCGTCAGCGTTCGTTCAGTATTGCCGGTATATTGAATTGGATCGAATGCCCCCAAGGTGTACTCACCACCCGTACCGGTGGTGATGGTGATGTTGTTAGAATTGAGATCATTAGCAATTGTCGAAGTTAAAATGACAGTTGTACTGCTTGTACTAGTACCGCTGGCTTTGATTTCAATATTGCCTGGGTCTAATAGCCAGTCTCCAGCGCTGCCATCTGCTGCCAAGGTGCTGACACTGATACCGTCAATATTTAACTTTGCGCCCGACGTCTCAATCTGCCCGCCATCACCACCGTTCTCACCACCTTTGGCCAAGATCTCACCTTGTGCAGTGGTTACTGAATCTTTGTTGGTGATATCACTCCACACCACCACCGTTCCACCATCACCGTTATCTGTGGCGCTGGCATCAATCTTGGTGTTGGTTTCTACCGTAACGGTCGTGGCTTGATGCATGGCATCAGCGGTGCTGAGGACCCGACGCTCTTCGTTGGCACCGCCCTGCCAATCACCACCGACGAGAATCTCTCCACCGCCTTTGGGGCCTGTGGCTAATAGTTCTGAACCCTCTAGGATCGCGATGGTGTCGCCCTCGAGGATGATGCGACCACCTTTTTCAGTGACGGTATTGGCGCCAGCACTCGCGACAATCTGGCCACTGTTCTTAATCACGCTGGCTCTGAGTTCTGCGGTGGCGCGTGCGGAGAGGATGACCAAGCCGCCTTCCGCAAATATGGCGTGGCGGTTTTCTATTTGGGCATCGAGGTCTTGTTCGGTGACCGTGATGCCTTGCAGTTTGTTGCCTGTACCGAAGTCGAGTTGGATGTGTTCACCACTGGCCAAAGCGACTGTGCCACGTTCGGCAATGATCACACCTTGGTTTCTGACCTCCGGTGCCATCAATGCAATGTAGCCATCTAGCTTGGCTTTGAGTTCACCCTCGTTGATGATCTCGCCCGTGGCACCATTTCTTTTGAACTGGTAATTACCATCTAGAAAATCTTTGTCGGCTAACTCATGGGTAGTGGCAATCAAGCCACCAACGTCCACGCTCGCACTCGGCGCAAAATACGCACCGTTGGGATTGATGAGAATGACTTGGCCAGGCGCCACGATGCGACCAAATATTTGACTAGGGCTTGAATCTAAAACCCGGTTCAGTGTCGCGGCGTTACTGCCGGGTTGGTTGAAGTTAACGGTGGCGTCTTTACCCACGTTGAACTCATTCCAGTTGATGATCGCTTTCTGTGAACTTTGGTCAATGTTCATCACATTGCCGGCGTTGCTGATCTGTGCATCACCGGCGGTGACGTTACCGCCCTGCGGTAGTTGATTGGCAGCGGGTGCCGTTTGTGCCTGTGCCAAGCCACCGGCACCTGCGGCCAAGGCAGCAAGGGCCGCTAGTTTGGTACCGTGTCTCTTTGCGTTTCTCTTGACCGAACCACTCATCTTGCCCATGCTTTTGGCGAGCTCACTCACGGCCTGCCAGCAGCCCGTTGCTCTATTAAAGATGACGCGATAGGCGTGGTTCATTAATTTCCAAAAAGGCAATCACATGATCGTTGGGGTTTCACATGATCGAGTTACATTTAAACCTTTCAGGAAACTAAAACCTTGCAAAAGGCTGCATTAACCCCTGCGCACAAAAAATCTGCTGCTTGGCATCAGGTCTAGTGAGGGTTATCTTTAGGAAAGTTGTGGCGCTTTAGCTTAGCGAGACAGGAGCCAGCAGTCGTCGCCTTTTATATGAATGGCATTGATGGCGGGGGACGAAAACCCAGTTTGGAGGAGTTTATAGCTGCCGTACCATACAAAATTTAAGATATGCTTTGTATATGGTGTGGGCTTTGTAATTGACCTGATCCATCAAGCCGAAGCAGTCTAAGGTGGACCCTGTCGTCAAGACAGAATCTGTACGAGTTTAAGCTTCGTCCATTTCTTCCATCGCAGCGGAACAGCGCTGCCCTGGTTGCCCTTGGGTTGAATCCCCCGTGGAGCGTAGCGAAACGGGGGATTCAACCCGCGCGTCGCTGAAGTAATCCGGAATACTGGCACCTCCACCCTTACCAGTGGCGTAGACATTATCAGGCTTTTTGTTGCCCAACCCTTGATGGGGTCGCTCCCTGTTGTAGAAGGCAAAGTATTGAGCCAGTCCGACTGTGAGCTCTGCCATGTTGCTGTAGCCCTTCAGGTAGATGTCCTCATACTTCACGTTGCGCCAAAGCCTCTCTACGAAGATGTTATCCAACGCTCGGCCACGCCCGTCCATGCTGATTTTGATGTCTTCGCGCTTTAGGACGTCCGTGAACGCGGTGCTCGTGAACTGCGAGCCTTGATCACTGTTGAAGACCTCTGGCTTGCCATACGTGGCCAGTGCGTCTTCAAGGCAGTCGACACAGAACGTGGTGTCCATGCTGTTACTGAGACGCCAGGACAGTACCTTGCGGGAGTACCAGTCGATGATGGCCACCAAGTAAGCGAACCCACGTTCTAGCCGAA
>Ga0222669_1000590_pt1 | contig 9983 bp, 13 predicted proteins | sample AntAcemetagen730_FD_179848 | JGI IMG/M metagenome (GOLD analysis project Ga0222669, IMG submission 179848) | Saline water microbial communities from Ace Lake, Antarctica - #730 | ecosystem: Environmental > Aquatic > Non-marine Saline and Alkaline > Saline | place: Antarctica: Ace Lake | collected...
GAGAGTGAAAGACTCTGACTAAATTTACTAATAGACGTAAGTATTCCCGCCAAAACATTTAGAAATGCGAAAAAATACTGGATAATCATAATTTTATTTTTTGTGTCGTCTGATACCCCATCATTTCCACTCGGATTTAGCACTGCAAAACCACCAACACCTGTTATACTCGCTATAATTATACTCGGGTAGGCTAACCAGTCATTTTGTCTCTTATATAATAGACGTGCGTGATTATGCAACCATCGGTATCCGGCCGCCTTTTCCGCCCATTTTATAAGCAACTTTTCTTGTTTTTCACACCATTCACACTGTTCGTCTTGTTTAACACTCATATGGTCTATTAATAGCCTGGAAGATAATTCTCAAGTTCTGGTTCCATTTCTGATACCCACCACTTTTTTTTCACTGAGTCCCATTTTGCACCCAATGATTTAACGCGATCTTTATCACTAAAGGGAACATTCAAATAAATACATTCTTTCACTGGTGTATTCATATATTTCTCAGCTTCTGGTCGAGTTTTAAAAGACTTGTAGACCGCACCTGGATACTCATCAATTTGTGTTTTAGCCTCACCCCATGTGATGTAAATACCGGGAATGTGTCCTCGAACGACACTGTAAAACTTTACAGCTGTTCCACCTGCAGCTTCGTAAGCTAATGTATCAACTTCTTCATTTTTAGGATCTCCATTGTGTGCTTTTACCCATTTCCATTCTACAACTTTCAATTTATTACGCACTTCATCTATATCAATCCACAGCTCTTTATTTTTTACAGGTGTACCTGTGGAAGTTATCCAGTCGTTCTTTTTCCAGTTTATAATCCATGAAGTGATACCATTCTTCACATATTGACTATCCGTGAATATACACACTTCTTGAATATCCCTCTTCAAACATTCCTCGAGGGCTTTGAAAATAGCAGTCATCTCCATTGCATTATTGGTGGTATCAGGCTGTTTACCAGATAGTTTAAAGTCATCACTAACCACACCCCAGCCACCACGTCCAGGATTTCCGAGACAACTTCCATCAGTGTAAATTTCATACATAGTTACTTACGAATTATTTTTCTAAGTCTATTATAAAATAAAGATGGCTATGAGGTTGATGATACCCCTCGCTCTTTGTTGTTCAGTAGTTTGTTCGTCAAGTTTTGCGATGCAGTTTATGGGTGGTGGCTTAGGAAAATTGTTTGACACTTCTAAGCTTACAGGTACAATGAAACAAGCCCCTGCGGGTACAGGATGTAAAGGTCTATGTGGTGATTGTTCACAGGGAAGATTTGACGAGTTGCATGGGATGATCCCAGAACAACCAGCTTCAGACTTCAAAGCGGTTTGTGAAAATAATAGGTCTGCATTTTCTGGTACTCAAGCACATTGGGACAATGGCATAAGAAAGGCTGGTACCAATTGTTGCTAAGATAAACAGGTTTATTTACCAGTGGGTTTATCCTTATACTCTGAAGCTTTCTTAGGTGTTTTACATATGACATCACCACAATGATCCCTATTCTGATACACAGAGTTTATGGACGTTGCTACCTCACTACAAGATTTTAGGGACCAGCGTCCTAACATAGGTTTTTCCACTTTAACGAAAAGTTCAAAGACTTTCTTGAACATTATCTATATTGGGAGGGATGTATTTAAGTGGCTTATCAGGTTTGAAAAAATTATTAAAGGGGCACCCTTCACAACGTCTGTGACGTATCGCACATGTGAGTGCATCAGCGTTCTTGATACAAGGTTTTTTCCGTTGTCGATAGGTTCGTCGTCGTTTAATAGCATAAATAAGGATTGGGGTTTGACACAGAGCTAACATGTTTAATTAATGTGGTTACTCTTTATGAGGTTTTCATGCGCTGGTAGTAATTGAAGATTTGTGTAATGAAAACACTTTCTTTGTTGTTCTTCATCACTCATATCAAAAGACGAACATGGGATGATATGATCTATGTGTGCGTCGGTATACTCTTTACCTTCAACTTTGGTATTTTCCAAATATTTTTTTAAAAAGTCGCTGTCGCATCCAAGTAAGTTTATAGTTTTATCAGACTTAGTCGCCCGTCCATTGAACGCGTGCCACATTCTCTTTCGACACAATTCCAGAAAATATGAAGGTGTCTTATTTTCTTTGGCATTCTTGCGTCTTTCGGTGCGACATTTCGCATTTGATTTTGAAGTCTGTTCCAGAATCTTTTTCTTGTATTCATCGTCATTTTCATAACGGTGCCGTCTTTTTTCATTTATGTTGTTAGCGTTTTCTCCCCAATGTTTTCTAACACGCTCTTTCACCCTTTCTTGATTTTCTTCGTAATATTTTTTCATTCGTTCTGAAATTTGTTCTTTGTTTTTTCGATTATATTCTTTTATATACGCATTTCTACAATCCTTACACTGATTCAAATGTCCATCTTTTGTTTGTTTATGTTTTCCGAAATGTTCAACTAACTTCGTTTCATGACATATTGTGCACACCTTTTCCATCTATCATTCTCCTGGATTTTATTTCTAATTGTAAAACACATAGCTTTTCCGCCCCTATCATTGTAAAAATTAAGATAGTTGAGTATCTTAATTTTTATGAGTATGATATGATGGTATTTTAGACCATAATGAGATCAGTTTGAGAAAGCCAAACCACCCATCCCACTTTGGATGCGGAGGACGTTGTAGTTCGTGGCGAACATGTGCATGTTGGTCGCGTTGTTGGCAGTGTTCATGGTGACAGCCACCTGCGCGTTATCGATGCGCGAGAAGTTGCAGGTACCAGTGGGTTGGTGCTCCTCGGGCTTGAGCGCGAAGGAGTACGAGTACACACCTGGGTAGGGGCAGCCAGTGTGGTGGTTGAAGGATTGCACCTGGTTGAAGTACTTACCCTTTTGTTCCTTGAATCGGTCTTGACCGTTGAGGATGAGCTTGAAGGTGCTGAGGGGGCCGACAGCCTCTTCAGTGAAGGACTTGCTACCACCGACACCGTCACCGAGGGCAAGCATGGGCGCACCGAAGATGGAGGGCGAGACAACGCAGTTGGAATTCAATGATTCAACGTTGGACACCATCTTGATGTCCGCGGCGGTGGACGCAGTGGTGAAGTTCCACAAGGTGGACGCGGTGGTGGCAGCGTTGGAGAAGCACCACACCAGTTCCTTGACGGGGTGGTTGTACGAAAGGCGGACCTGCTTGGTTTTGGCAGAGTCAACAGTGTCGGTACCAGTGTGCTGGACCTGCTCGATCAGGTATTCATGACCCTTCTGGGCGAAGCGGCGACGCTCTTCGGTGTCCAGGTAGATGTAGTTGGCCCACACCTTGAACACGGAGGTGTTACAGTAGGTGTTGAAGTCGGACGCCAGGTCGATGTCAACGCGGACCTCGTGGTACTGGAGAGCAATCAGAGGCAAGTACAAACCGGGGTTGCGGTTGAAGAAGAAGAACAGGGGCAGGTAGACAGTCTTGCCGATCGCCGCAGTGGTCATCTTACCGTAAGAAGCCTTCTTGGCCGAGTCCAAGTAAAGCTCCGAGTACAAACGCCACCACTTTTGGTAGTGTTTGTCGATGCGCTGACCACCGATGGACAGCTCGACGTTGTTGACCGCACGCTCGGCGACCCAGCACGAGGCGGTGTTAGTAGTCGCTTTGGACTCGAGTTCGATGTACATGTCACCGACAAGGTCACCGTTACGAGCGACAGTCACAGACACGCGACCGGAGTTGGCGGCAGTACCGTTGACGGTCTGCTCGATGTTCTCCATCGCGAAGTTAGTGTGGCGCTTATATTTCGCCTGGAAGAAAGTTACTTCGGGGTTACCGGTAAGGTAGACGTCTTGGGCGCCATAGGCGACGAGTTGCATGAGACCACCAGCCATTTTGAGAGTTGTTGTACTATATACAGAGAAATTAATTTTAGGTAAACGCGCATATTTTGATTTTGATTTTTCTCAGTCTATGTAAAATGTCGACACAGCCTGATGAAATTGAGAACGAAATCGAGGAGGGTGAGGTTGTCACAGATGATGAACTTTCCATGACTGAGGAAGATCAGGAAATTGATTTCGATGAAGAGGATGAAGAGGGTTTGGATATCGCAGGACTCATGACATCTTTAATGGCGACCCCTGATGGTGAGACCGTGTGCTCTGCTCTTGTGACTATCGGTCAACAACTTCAAACACAAAACAAAATTCTTGTGAAAATTTTGAGTGAGATGAAAACTGCTTAGAGGAAAAAATATACTATAGTTAAATGGAGTCCACTCACTTCATCGATAAGGAACCCAACAGGTATGAAGCACTCGCTGAGTTGCAGAAACAGAAAATCCAATCGATGAATAGTGAACAGGTTATGGATACAGTAAGTAAGTTTGAACTTCACTGGGACCTACGAACCGAAGATTATAGAAACGCTCGCGAACTTGGATATCGACAGTACATCCACAAAGATAATTGGGATGAGAACAATAATCCTATCGCTGAGCGAATCGATATCCTGGCAATCAAGGGAATTCGAGAAAAACAACGACGTTTCTTAGTCGAACTTAAAAATCATGTAGCCGAACTTAAAACTGAAAAAAAAGAGGAATCTGATGATGGTATCACTATCCTGAAGCGAGTCAACAATGTTTTAAAACAATTGACCGATGGGTATGAAAATATACGAAGACATTATGTGTCTTATGAACGCGTAGTTAATCCCACTGCACTTCCGCAAGTGAGTGCAAATTCAGATCCATCCACGATGGACGAAGATGAGATTGACGAGTGTACACCTTACCAGAAGTGTCTATTGTATACACTCGACGAACTTTACAAAAGTGGGTACCGTCGCTACAAAGGACAGTGTTGTGAACAAATCAAGACGATTGATCGAAACGGGACGCGTGCCTGGGTTCCCAAATTTGAGATTAAACAGTTTGTCTATACAATTGCACAAAAGGATGACAACTTCAAGAACTGGAAGAACTTTACGAGTAGAGGTTCCGTGTTCCGTGATGTTGTCGATAACATTTCAACCTGTGTGGATCCACAGTTCCCTGAGATTATCAAGAGGCGTCATGTCTGGTCTTTTAAGAACGGTGTCTTTGTTGGTAAGGAATGGATTCCTGAAAGGGGTGCGCATGAATGTCGATTCTATCCGTATGAGAGTCAGGAATTCCGTTGCCTGGATCCGACGATTGTCGCCTGTAAGTACTTCGATCAACAGTTTGATGATTTTGCTCATCTCGAGAACTGGCAAGACATTCCAACCCCCCACTTTGACCAGATCTTACACTATCAACAGTTTGATACAGAAGTATGTAACTGGGCGTATGTCATGGGTGGTCGTCTATGCTACGATGTTGGGGAACTCGATAGTTGGCAAATAATCCCATTCTTCAAGGGTATTGCTGGCTCTGGTAAATCTACTCTATTGACAAAGGTTTTTGAGAAGTTTTATGAAAAAGAGGATGTTGGCACCCTCGCAAACAACATTGAGCGAAAGTTTGGTCTCTCCGCCATCAAGGATTCATTTATGTTCGTAGCCCCCGAGATCAAGGCGGATCTTGCGTTAGAACAGGCAGAGTTCCAGTCTATCGTGTCTGGTGAGAGTGTTTCCGTCGCTGTAAAGAACAAGACTGCTTCATCTATGGTATGGAAGGTGCCTGGTGTTCTTGCGGGTAATGAAGTTCCTAACTGGCAAGATAATTCGGGATCCGTTCTTCGTCGTATTCTCGCATGGAACTTTACCAAGCAGGTGCGGGAAGCGGATCCACACCTCGATAAGAAGTTGGAGAAAGAAATGCCTCTTATTCTTCTAAAGTGTGTGCGAGGCTATCTAGACTATTCAAACAAATTTAGGGATCGTTCCATTTGGAATGCAGTTCCACCTTACTTCAAGATTGTCCAGAAGCAAGTGGCAATGGTGGCGAACACACTCCACAACTTCCTCGAGTCAACCAACATCAAGTATGGTAAGGAGCTCTTCGTACCCCAGAAGATCTTTGTACAGATCTTCCATCAGCACTGCCAAGCAAACAACCTCGGAAAGCAAAAGTTCAACCCAGACTTTTATGTTGGACCATTTAGTTCCAGAGACATTGAAGTTCGGAATGTTGAGGTGACATACAATGGTGACTATTACCCTGCACAACCTGTCATCTACGGTGTCGATGTAGTGATCGATAGTGCAAGCTTTTCTAAGGACTTTTAAAAAAAATCGTGACCAATAGTAATATGAGCCAGTCTGTCAAAGAATTTGTCAGGCAGTCTGGTGTTGAAGTTCGAGCATCTAACTCCAACTCAAATGATGACAATTTTGTCAGAGAACTCGAAGAGACCATGCTCCGAAAAGAGCGTGAGCGTGCTGCGGGATTTCGTACACCCCCCAGACCGGTTCCCCGACAGGTCCAAGTTCCTGTTCGTCTTCAACGAAACCTTATCAATGATAGAACATATGAAGGTGCTTTCAAACAATTTGAAAATAATGCATCTTTAGACAATGAGTTTTCTGATCTCAATCTCAACTCCAATAACCTCAAAACCCTCTTTAGCTCACTTGAATTCAGTAAGTTTAATCCAGGTATGTTCAATGCTGGTGTAGATTCGGGGTTTGGATCAAAGGAAACTGTAGTAGACCTCAAAAAAATCCTTATGAAGACACCCCTAACTAAAACACCCATTGGTGAGGGTCTTTATCTGGACACGAAAGAGATTCGAGGTATTTATGGGCAATTTAAGACTGGATTTTCCCATACTAGAGAATCTGGTCCCAAAGGTGGTCTGAATAAGAACTTCTTCAGTACACAGATCATGTTGACACTCTCCAATGATATGGAGAGTAAAGGTGTTACAGTTAACATTTACCGAAATGGTAAGATTCGCTTTTCGGGTGGTTTTGTTGGTACCAACATCACTAACCAACCCGAACTTATCCGTCGTTTCGTTGTCGATAGGTACACCGACAAAAAATCATTCTTCTATAATCCCTTCATCTATAACAATCTCAGTGGTCAATTCAGGATTAATGGTCAATTCAAAAGTTTGGCAATGATCGCACAGAGGCAAATGATGTATGGTATGTCAAAGGCATCTTATGAACCTGAACTTACACCCTTCCTCTACGCACCAATCGAAAATGCGACTCTGATTCTATCGCAGAGTGGTAATATTCAGGTTGTGGGTGCGAAAAACCCTGGGGATATGCTTAAGGGATATGATATTGCCAAGGATTTCATGGAAAAACTCGATAGGGATAATCAAATTGATGTGACTGGTGTATTTGATAAGGGTACAAAACTAAAGTCTAGGACAAAGACTAAGGCTAAGGCTAAGACCCCCACCGAACCTAAAAGAAAATACACAAAGCGGGTACTTACCACGAACCAAGCGAACGCTCTCATGCTCAACTCTGAAATGTGTGCACGCATGAAGAAACCTGAACTCATCGATCTCGCGAGACGCATGGGTGTCGTGAATTTTAGAACCAAGGTAAGTGATGGTTCTCGGGTTGCGACCAAAGGTGAAATATGTTTGAGAATCAAGAATAGGACTGGTAACAAGATTACGTTCAAGAATGTGAACAAAAATAAAAATGTTCCACTCTCTGGATCTGGAAACACATTCAAGCTTGGTCGTAAGATATGTGGAGACATGAAGAAGGATGAGCTTCTCCGTATCGCGGCGATTCTCAAAATCAAACCTGACGTGAAGGAGACCAAGATGACATTGTGTAAGAAGATCGAGCAAGTCAGAAATAACCTTGCTAAGCCCAAGCCTAAGTCTCCACCAAAGCCACCTGCACCAACGAAGAGGCAAGTACAGCGTACCGATGCGAATGCGAAGCGTGATGTGAAGAAGGGTGAAGTCATGAAGAAGAGGGGTCTTGACGATAACTCCATCCGAAAGGATCTCACCAAGCTTTATGGTGACAAGTGGATAAAGAGGTACAAACCCAACCTCAATCAAGATGTCCGCAACATGAAGACGGCGCTCAACACCATCAACAAGAAGAATAAGACTGGTGTCGCTTTCAAAAAGGATATAGATGTGGTAAAGAAGAATGTTGTCAGTCGTTGGAAGATGCAGAGAAAGCGTGAACTTGAAGCGAAGTATCTCATGAACACTGTGAGTGTTAATGGTATCGCGTTCAACCTTAGGAACAACTATCGTCGTGCAGCTGCCAACTATATCATGAACAAAAAGACACCCCCCTCAAACAAGAAGATGGTGGAGTACAGACAATATTGGTTGAAATTTAGAGCCAATGCTAATTCAAATAAGAGTGCTAAAGGAATTAATCGGACAGTTAGAGCTCGGGTTGAAAAAATGTAAGAGTGAAATGATAAACTTGAGGATAACAAGCTGATCATACCGGTATTTGAATTAAAGTGTTATTCATAGTCGTGAGTGATGCACCACATAATACAGCGCATACCATGATGTATGATAAATCCCACCACCTACGGCTAAAAGTAATTACTGGTAATATGGTAATTAAATACATACCGTGACCTGATATTGGGGCAATAGATATAGGTCTTTCAGAATGAACTGCAATTGTACTTGCTATAATAAAAATAAAATCTATTATATCAATTATTCTTAGTAAATTGAAGAGTTTAACAAAAGATATAACAAGAGCCAATCTAAAACCTATTTGTACACTCTTATTATATTTTACTTCAACTACGTCAAAACGGACTCTTGTCAGAGTTTGTGGTTCGACTATCACTGGTGGAGGAATTTCTTGGTTGAAGGCTATAGCTACGGAGCCATCAGGTCCTTCAACTACGAGGTGTCTAGCCCCCTCCATAGACTTAATACCTATACAACTTTATTGTTTAAGTTCTCTGTAAAGTGTGAAAATTGTAAAAAATGAAATCGCAAATAATATATAAAGTAGATTTTGTGGAATAACAATAAATTCATTTAAGAGTTTCAAATCCTCTTCGTCAAGTTTACTTTTAAATTTATGTAAGTGTTCCAATAAGGTGTTTAAGACCTTTATCGCTAACAGCAACATCACAGCACTAATAATGATAAAAGCTATGTTATACATTACATCCCCTTTACCACGATAAAATCGAGATAAACCCAATAGCGCGAGTGATAAAGATACGTACCCACCGACATTAGCTAAACCCCTCTGGGCTAGGGCGATTAGTTCTTTGAACTCGGAATTCATTTATAATTTAATAACATTTAATTTTACGGTTGACTAATTTAGTGGGTTCAGCAATTTGTTTGAGATGAATAGTATGATACGAAAAATCGTATTTTGGAAATGTTTCTTTAATTTTATTAGAAAGTAGACTAGCCTGAACTATGTAAGGCATACCAGTACACACCGATGTTCGTTCAATTCCGAGAAGACTATCCTCCATTTGAACAAATTTCTTTAGCACTTCACCACCAACGCCATCCTTGTGCATCCTGATGTACATTCCCTTAGACGCACCATCACTGACATGAAAATTTTTAGAACCCTCAACTTCCTCAGACTTTGTGCGTCTCTCATACATGAGCGCCAAAAGTACGAGGGCTACGAGGATGTAGATCATTCTTTACTATTTAGACTGAAATTAATTTCGAGAGGTCGGCAACCTTCTGCATGATGTTTTGGAACTTGTACACAGAGTCAACCTCCGAGGGCTTTATGATTTCCAATTCAATTTGGTAACTCGCCTCCTCCTCTGAATCCATATCCACATTGTCACCCGAAGAGATGGTCATATCAATACTGAGGTTCTTGCGCACGAAGGAGTGTCTGGTCTTGGTTCGCTTCCGGTCCATTTCATACTCACCAGATGTGGGAATCTCTCTCGCCACACAAAAGCGCACGTCGAGGGGGTCACACTTGAAGTCTTCCTTGATGACACTGATTTTTTGAATCATAGTCTGCTCACCAGATTCCTCATCAGAGGTGATGCGAATGTTGTTGCTGTCACTGTAGTATACGTCAGAGGTGCTACTCTTGACACTTTCCCACCCCTTATACT